>Ga0315314_1001273_pt1 | contig 23266 bp, 14 predicted proteins | sample TDP9_MG_FD_203631 | JGI IMG/M metagenome (GOLD analysis project Ga0315314, IMG submission 203631) | Freshwater sediment microbial communities from Lake Towuti, South Sulawesi, Indonesia - TDP9 | ecosystem: Environmental > Aquatic > Freshwater > Lake > Sediment | place: Indonesia: South Sulawesi... | reverse complement strand
AGTAGTTCCCTTTCTTTTTTTCTTGCTAGCTTCTAGACAGGGTTATCCTTTCAGTGATGTTTTTCACTTGTCTTCTTCAGACCTATTTATGCCGTTTTCCTTTCTTAGCCAGCTTTGTTTTCGCGGCTTTCACGGTTTTGCTCGGCGTGCTTGTTTTAGCGCTCCACAGCGCCAAGCCTACGCCTAGAACAGTTATGCCTGCGCCTACCGTGCCCAATGTGATGTAGGGGTAGGTTGTTGTGGTGACTTGTCTCATGAGGCGAAGTTGTCTTGGCGGTCTGTATTCTGTGCCTGTGGGTGTGGCTGTAACTGCCCACCATAAGCCCTCATCAATCAGCACGTGAACTTTGTAAGTTCCTGTTTGCTGGGTGATGCCGCCTACCTGCCTTGGAGGATTAGTTAAAGCTAAACTGTTGGGGTCTGCGTGGAGAAGGTTGATGCTATAGACATACACGGGATATTCGAGAACACCCGGAGGTGGTTCGTAAAATCTTGGATCTACCATTTTGAACAATACTTGAAATCTGTTTTCGTATTGATTGTCTACTGTGATAGACACGTTGGCCGGCAGGGTTCCATCGTATAATTCTGTGAAGTCCACTGTCCACGTGAAAAGCGCTGATACGTTCTCGCCCTTGTCCAAGGTAGCTGAGATCTCCCAGGTTTGAAAAGCATCTGTGATTAGCTCCTCTCTCGTGTTAGTTAGGGGTAGACTTGAGCTTGAAGCAGAGGCTAACCCAGCGAAAATAAGGATTAGCCCGAGGACAAGCCAAGGTTTCCGCAAATTTATCGTGCCTCTTTCGAACGTCTCCACATTTAAGAGGTGACTAGGGTTTAATTAACATTTTATTTGGAGGCGTCGTTCGGAGAGAGATTCAATTGAGTTGAGGATGCTTGCATATCAATGAGGGAAAGAGGGAAATTGGGAAGAGGCTTAGGTGCGTCTTCCAAAGTATCTGCTCAAGGCGTTCAAGTCCTGCACGCCTATGATGTTGTCTCGGTCGAAGTCGTAGTTCACGTTCCAGTTGGGGGTTAGTGGTGTTGAGCCGAAGGCGGTCCAAAGTGCTACCAAGTCGTTGTGGTCAAATGCTTTTGTATGCATAATGATGTTGGATATGTCTTGTCGATTGTATTTCTGTTCACCCGTGACGGGGTCTGCCCAGCCTGAGGGTGGCACGGTGAGCACGATTTCACTGAGGCTTAGTGGAATGATGGTGTTTGCTTTTAGTATTCTGAACTGAATTCGGTAGATGGTTGGATGCACGGTGACGGAGTCATTGTTGTATGGATACGGCCACTTGCCAGAAGTAGTATTAAGTGTTGACTGCGCTGAAAGACTGAATGGTGGAATGTAGCGAGCCATGCCCGAGTCTCTTAGAAATGTGCCAAGATTGACCTTAACAACCCTGCCTGGCTGCGTCTCAAGCCCTGCGTAGAGGTCTGTCGTGCCAGACGCAACTAATGCTCGAAGGTCAGATTCAACAGGAGGAACCGAAGACAAAGGTAATCCCGCAGTTCTTTGGAAAGTGTTGAGGTCAATCTTCATGATGCGACTAGGACCAGTAGTAGGGGCACATCCAGCGTACAGATAAGAACCGCTTACAGCCAAAGCGTTAACAAAGTCCTCATTCGAGTCGGTGGAGAGTACAGTGCCACTCTGAGCGAAAGATGAAAGTGTGATTCTAGCCACTCTACCATTCGTTGTCAGTCCTCCGGTGGATAGACCAGCGTAAAGGTACAAGCCACTTACAGCCAGAGATGTTACTTGGTTTTCGTTTGTGGGAAATGTAACCACGCCCGTCCTGGTGAAAGTTCCCAGTGCAATCTTAACAACCTTTCCAGGAGACACGTAGCATCCGGCATAGAGGTCCGTGCCACTAATAATCAAAGCCTTGACTTTGCTCTCGCCAGAAACCAAGGCCAATGAGGAGTCTTTAAGGAAGGCAGGCGTGATTCTTACGACTTTTCCTGGAAGCGTATCCAATCCTGCATACAGATATGAAGGAGAGCCACCAACAACCAGTGAACTTACCAGACTCTCATCTACTTCGCGAAGTCGTAAATCACCAGCGCTAACCGCGTTGTTATTGTCAATGTCCCTATAGATGTACTCCCCTACATCATAGACAGTTCCTGTTATCGCTATATTTTCCGCATGTTTTTCGTTGCTCGCGAAATTGACGAGGGAAAAGCCTATATCGCTGTCACCGGAAACAACGGATGACCCTGCAGCATAAGAGCCGACAGGCGTAAGCCTAACGTCGCCAACTGAAACTTGTGACTGGGCGGGAAGGTTACTATCCTTGTAGATGTACTCTCCGATGTCGTACAATCCGTTGGTTGCAACATTTTCCCTATGCCTCTCATAAGGAATGACTGCGCTCTTGAAGGCAATAAGTGTCAGTGCTAGGTCGACGTTGCCGGCAGCAACTGTCGTTCCGGCGTTGTAAACATTCGGCAGAGTCAAAGTGGAGACCTTCGTGAAAGTTCCGAGGTCAATCTTGACAATCTTGCCGGGAACTGTAGATAATCCTGCATACAGGTAGGAACCGTTTACAGTTAACGATGATACCATTTTTTCACCTGCGTCTAGAGTCAAGGTGGAAAGGGGAACCCAATCAGTTAGTCTTATCTTCCAGATCTTGCCAGGGCCAGTCGACGGAGCCAGTCCCGCATAAAGGTATGAACCGCTTATAGCCAAAGAAGTGACAAAGTTTTCTGTAATTGGATTTTCGCTGTTCTTCGTAGCTGGACCGTAAAGTATTCCGTCGCGGTCACCTGAGTAGGTTGCTACTGGGATCCTCACGTCCTTTGAAAGGTATTCTAACAGAAACTGATCGTAATTCATCTTCATTGCCACGCTGTAAAGGTTACCCAATGGTTCATAGACGGGAGGGGTCTTTGACGGGTTCCAAAGCCAGCCATCGGTGAGATTATAGATTTTCACGCTAACCCAAACAGTAGAGTTTTGACTGCCCTGCACATAAGGCGGGTCAACGTATACGAGCGGCGGCAAGCGATAAAACGCCGTGAAGTTTCCTCCTCTAGTAATAGTCGCATTTGTACGCGAACCGCCATGACCCCACCACTGGAAAGCATGACCGTTTGGATCAAGACTTGGAACACTGAAGTTCAATGGAGGAACCCAGCCTGCAAACGTGTGAGGAGTCGTGAAGCCTGTCCACGTTCCATTCTGGAAGTTGATGCGCACGTTCACTGGCTGGTTACTAGCGTAAGAGAACGCCTTAACTGTAATCGCTTCATAATAAGCAGTGTAGCTTGGCCTCCTTAGCCAAGGCAAGACCGTCAACGAGGCGCTGGTTACACCCGTGTCCCATTCAGCAAACGGATTGTTGCTGGGGTCAAGAGATGCAACCGTAAACGTCCGAGTCCCAGCCAGATTAGTGAAGTTATGCGGCGTCGTGTACCAAATCGGATTATCGTCCACCTTGACGCTGACGCCGACACTGCTGCCCAAAGTTCTTGAATACGCATCAATCTTGACGCTAAAAGCCTCATAAATCGCCGTGTACATCAACCCCCTCGCAACCGAAAGCGTAGGTTCAGTAATCTCGGAGTACGGCGGCTCCCACTGCTTGAAGGGTATCCCCTCAGAGGTAACGTTACCCACGGTGAAGAACTGGGAGCCAGCTATATTGAAGAACGTCTTAGGAGTATTGTAGACAGTGAGATCCCCGCTTCTAGTGACATTAACGGTCGCACCTGTTCCGTTTGAGTAGCGAGCCGCAATCGTATACGCAGCATATTGTGCAGTGTAGTTTCCAGGCACATCCACAGAAACAGTCTCACTTATCAGTGTGCCCGTTTCAAACCAAGAGTTGTAAGCTAAGGGATGGTTATCGGGGCTGGTGACAGGCACGGTAAACGTATGAGGCCCCGTTCGGCGAGTGAAGTTAAACGGAGTAGAAAAGCCCGGAAAAGTGCCAGTCTGATTGACAACAGTGATTGTGACAACTTCATCTGTGAGAAGCGTCAGGTCCTTTGCCTTCACGTAGGCGAAGTAGGAGGAATAATAGGCTACATACGTTCCAGCGGCATTTACAGTGATACTTGTAGTGGTGGTTACGCCATCGCTCCATCGAGTAAAGGCATGCGCATTTGAGTCAGACGCTGGAACGGTAAACGTGTATGAAGGAGCGGTAAGTCCAGTAAAAGTGTAAGGAGTGGTGTAAGCCATCGGCCTTACATCGCCCACAGAGGTCGTGGACCCAGCAGGATCATTCGCGTCTTGGTAGACATGCTCACCCCCATCGTAGACACCGTTGGCTGTCACCTCTTCTCGGTGTCTCTCAAATGGGGAAACTGCGCTAACGAAGTAAACGAGAGCATAACCAACATCAGCGTCACCAGAAGCCACAGTAGACCCAGCAGAGTACGGAGGATCATTGGGATCGGGCCTCGGAACTGCCGTGAGCCTTATGTCTCCAATTGAGACTGCGCTGCCAGCTGGGTTGTTGAGGTCTTGGTAGATGTATTCTCTGGAATCGTACACAGAGTTGTTTGCTATGTTTTCCCTGTGTCTTTCGTAGGGAGAAATCGTACTAACGAAGTTAACGAGAGCATAACCAACATCAGCGTCACCAAGAGCCACAGTAGACCCTCCGGAATAAATATCTACGCTGATTAGTTCCTTACCAAGAGGCTCGCCATAGCACCATGCTCTAAGAGTGGCATCGAATGGCACAGCGTAGACTCCCACAATGCCGAAACGAAAATCGATGTTGGCTAAAACGGAAAATGAAAGCGATAGAATCAACATTACCCATAAGAATTTCCTGACCATGTCCATCTCTCTCTCAGTTAGGCATTCACCAAAGTTTATACGCTCGCGTTCATATATAATTTACGGAAATAAATACTATAAGACAGTGTCAACCTCTAAAAGCGAGCCAAGTCACGGATTCGATCTGCCATAGTTCTCGCCCAACAGAAGCAAGTCCAATATATCAACAGTGCTATCCAAATTAATATCGCAATCAGGATTCCAAGTGGCGCTTCCAGCAGATGAACCATATGCATCCTTCAATGTTGAAAGGTCAACCGAATTCACCATCTTGTCACCGTTCACATCCCCCGGAATCTTAACCTGCATCCAATAATGAGTGAACATGTTGTCATCCATATCAAGCTCTATCAACCCGCCCTCCTGCGTTACCACCTCCGCTTTCAAAAAGTAGTAACCAGGAGCCACATTTGTCAAGTTCCAAGAGAAAACGAAAACGCTTTGTCCACCTGAACTCACGAGGATAGATCGGGATTCGATGGCCGTATTGTTATAATAAAGGGTCAAGGTGCCATGAGCGCCCACAGTGCCCTCATTCCTGACTGTGACGTTCACCGTAATCGTGTTACCAACATACTCTTTCACTTTGGAAGGCGCTAAACCCGTAACACCCAAGTCCAGTACATAAACCCAAATGGAGCCAGTGAAGTTCCACGTGTTATCACCAGTATTCGTCTCGCCTCCAAGTGGACCAACCGTGGCCTTCACTAAGTAGGAACCAGGCGCTACTCGCGAGCTGTCACCCCACACCTCCAAGTTCTCCAGAACCTGGCCGGAATTAATGATGACGGGCGTGGTTCCAACAACCGAGTTGTTAAAATACACCACAACATCAAAACTCTCCTGCCCAGTTCCAAAGTTTGTAACTGTCACGTCATAAGGAACGTTCAGTCCCTGAGGAGTTTTGTCCCAGTATGAGTTGCCCCAAATGATTGCTACGTCGTGGATGTGAACTGAGATCCACTTTGAGGTTGTAGCTGTAGGACCCTCACTGTCAGTTATGGTTAGCAAAACTCTGTATGAATTGAACGTCGCGTAAACGTGGGTTACGACTGGATCGGCAACTGTCGTGACATTGCCGTCGCCGAAATCCCACCTGTAACTAGATATTACTCCACCATTGGGAGTTGAACCAGAAGCATCAAAAGTGATGATTTCATTTGGCACAGGATAAAGAGGCGAATAAGTGAACTCAGCCACTGGCGCCTTGACTAGTTTAATGGGACTGAAAATGAACGTGTTATCCGCCGTGGTTGCTTCCCCTGGAACTGGAGTAATCGTGGCGTTAATGTAGTAGTTGCCAAGTGGGAAGCCAGTTGTGGACCAAGTGACGTTAAGCGGATGCAATTTACCAGCTGCTAGATTCACATATCTAGTATCGAGCAGATTGCTGTTTGCAAAAACCTTGATCTCAAGGCTTTCACTGCTATTGCCTTTGTTTCTGGCAACAACTTCAACGTTAACTGCGCTGCCGCTTGTAACCACCGTCATGTTTGGGATAACGCTAAACAACTCCACATCATGAAGCGGCGGGGCGACAGAGTTTCGATAATAAATGTTCCAATTTCCATCTCGAATAGAGCCCCACGCGATCCATACGACTCCGCTTACATCCACGCCTGATGGCGCCATGTCATTCGAGGAGTTCGTGGTCATCCTAGTTTCGCCGGTCCATGACCCACCGACGTAAGTGTCGTAGTAAATGTCAGTTTGATTTGACAGTCTATTAGAGTCCCACAACGCCCAGATTTTTCCATCACCGGTCTGAATAAGAGAAGGGTGATAGTCTTCAAGAGGGTCAGAGGTTAACGCTCTCGGGGTTAGCCAGGTACCAGTGTACGTACTATAATAGATATCATCATCAGCAGCTGTGTACACAAGCCACAATTTGCCGTCTGCAGCCCGCATGATTGCTGGATCCCAGTTACCCGACTTGGGGGGGAAGAGTATCGGTGCATCAGGCGTCCAATTTGCGCCATTGTCAGATGTGGTTGCGTAAAAGATTTCCCAACCTCCAAGCAATCGACTAGAGTCCCAAACAACCCAGATCTTGCCATCAATAGCTTCTGCAACTGAAGGAAATTCATCTCTGCTCGCATTGTAAGTCAATCTTCTATCGGCCAACCAAGACAAACCGTCATGAACCTTATAGTAAATCTCAAAGTCTCCAGTTCTGTTGGACGCCCAGACTAGCCATATCCAACCATTACTGGCTTGAATAGCTGACGGCGTCATGTCGGTATTTGGATCATTGGTAAGAGAGGTCTCTGAAGACCAAGAATGCACCGCGGATGGATTGTAAGTCTTGTAATAAATTTCCATGTTTCCATTTCTGTCAGACTGCCAGAAAACCCAAATCCCCCCGCCAGTAGTTTTGACAAGTGAAGGCATGTTGTCGACCTGGCTGTTCCATGTGAGCCCGTTGTCAGGCGACCAATCTAACGAAAAACCCACTGGCAAAGAAGATACTAACAGAGCCAGAAGTAAGGCTAAAACTACTTTTGGAGAGGGATCTCTGTTCATTCCGTCCATCTTTTATCTACTATTCTTTAACTTCTAAATAAAGAAAAAAAAATAGGGGTGCTGCGTGCGCACGCGCCCAGCTTGAGTGTTGCCCTGAATCTACGGAACGACTTTGAAGGTTATCTTGAAGTTGTCCACTGGTGTCCAAGCTTCGGTGAAGACATCGAAGAACGACATTTCCACTGTTACTTCGTACCCGGCTTCAGTTCCGGGTTCCCATCCAAAGGCACTTGGGTTGAAGTTCGCAACCAAGTCGAGTCTGTCGTTTGCCGGCACTGTACCCATAGCAGTCAGAACTGGCCCTACAGGCATGCCTGTTCTCTTATCGAATGAGCTAAAGACAGCCTTCACGTCGCCCGCCGCTGTGCCTAGGTTTCTAGCCGTAACGGTCAAGGTGTTGAACATGTCTTCGTCGGCAGATACGTCATACACTTTGTGTTCGGCTCCTGCGTTCTGCAGTAGTGTCATTGTGTTGCATAGTATTAGGGCTGAGAATGTGTCAGTGTTTCCAAGGTAGTCTGTCACCTTCAAAGTGGCTTTGTGGAATCCCGGGCTTGAATATGCGTGAGTGGCTGTTGGGCCAGTTGCGTCGACTACACTGTTTGAGTCAAAGTCCCATTCGTAAAGGACTATTGTTGTCGGGTGATAGCTGCTTGTTCCATCGAACATCACTGGCTGATTTGCAACTGGAGTATTGTCTGACACTGTGAAGCGAGCTATTGGCATACCTCCTCCGACAAAAGGCACAGGCATCCCAGTACCGAACTGCGCTAGGTCAAGCGCAAAGAATTCCGGTCCAAATGGAGGCCAGAATGCTCTTTCTGGAGGCATTTTCTCAAGGCGCAATGGCGTCGTGATAGGGTTGTTGAATGTTACGGTCATCAAGCGTCCTTGACCCCAAGGAGCCACGTGTGCGCCTCCCGGATAAGGTATACCCACAATAACAATCCTAACGTAGCCCAATGTGTTATCAATCTTGTAGCCTGGGACTGGTAGGGCGTAATAGGTATTCATCCAGAAGCTTGCGAACCACATGTCGGGGTCAATTATCAACATGGGGTCACCGGGATCAAGTGCTTGCAGACGATAGGGGTCAAAGCGCAGGACAAGGTCAATTCCGTTGATGTCCCAGTATGGGTCTAGGTCAGTGAATCCATCTCCTAGCAAATAGATGTCAGCTGTGTTGCCCGACACCAGAACATACATGAGTGGAAGAGGTGGATACTGCGCAACAGCAACTGGCACGCTTGTAGCAACGATGCCTAAAGCCATCAAAGAAACTAACACTAAGCTTGCTATCTTCTCTATTCTAACGTTCATTGAGAGCTTTCTCCTTTCTCTTTTACTTCAATAGTTATACGCTGCTCTCATACATTTTAAGCTTTCTGGAATTAATCTCTATAAGGTGATGGAAAATTTTGGTTTAGACAGCCTTTTTTGTTAAATACCTATGTCACAAACAGCGCGCAATAAGTGACACATAATTCCTCTGCTTCATTTTCGCCTTCTCCTAAAGAACACATAAGCAAGCACCCCAACAATTATAACCATAGCTAAGCCTACCGCCCACCCCGGAACAACCTCACGCGGAAGAACGGACACAATCAACGAATCACTGTCGGTGTTGCCAACAGCGTCTCTCACGGTTAAGGTAACCGTATACCTTCCTGAGCTAGCATACATATGATTAGTAATCACGCCGCTCCCCGTCGCTGCATCACCAAAATCCCAGCTGTAGCTTGTTACGCCCACATTGTCTCTAGAACGACTGCCGTTAAATGCGACCACATCGCCAACATAGGCTGTCAGGTCCGCTCCGGCATCGGCTTTTGGGCGCTCAACATCAAGGGCTTCTAAGACCTCGAACTGGAAGACGTTGCTCGACTCATCGAATATCTGCGTCCCGTTAAACAAAACCCTGACGACATAAACGCCAGTTGGCAATGAGGGTGTGTACGTAAATGCGGCGACTCCGCTGGCATTGGTTCTTGCAGAACCTATTCTTACCCATCTTTCTTTGAGCAAGTCTACATCAATTGTCACCTCTTGTACAGCGTTGCCCTTTTCGTCTCTTAGGTCGACTATTATTAGGAACGGATTGTTCTGTTCGGTGAAAGATGGTGCGTTTGCCTCAAGGGCGGTTTTCACTTTTCGGACTGGCACGGTCTTGTATGTGACGGTTTCTGTTCCTCGATCGTCTGTTACTTCTAGGGTCACAACATACGTCCCGGCTACATTGTATTTGTGCCTTGGGTTCTGTTCAACAGAACTGGCTTGGTCTCCGAATTCCCAATACCATGAGGCGATGTTTCCATCGGAATCAGACGATGTATCCGTGAAGTTCACGAAGTCGAAAGGTGTGAGATCAGATGGCGCATGGGTGAAATCTGCTACTGGCGGGATGTTGAGAAGCTCGAGTACTGCTATCCTGACTCTTCGAGTGCTTTGCGCATACGTGAAAAACAGCGAAGTGTGGGTCAAATTTTCAGTTGACGTGAATGACAAGTATGTGCCGTCTACTGTGACCGTCCAAGTTCTCGGAAATGAGGCGTTTAGGAGAGCCCGAGGGATTGTTACGTTGCTGAAGCCTAGGACGCCACTGGCTCCAGTTGCATTGAACCTTATCTGCGCCAGTGTTTGGTTAAGATTGAAGCTGGCTAGCGTAGAGTTACTATGTATGGAGATAGTATGGCCAGCTACGGAGAACTCCCTCATTGCAGTCCAATATTCCATCAGTGGATGTGAGTCCACTCCTAGATGAGACGTATTCGTGTCTCCGATGCCATCTCCGTTCAAATCCTGGCCCACATAGTCGTTCCAGTAATTGCCCTCTGTTCCGTTGCCCCAAGTGTTTGTTGAGTTGGAACTGTACAACTGCCCTTGTTCGTTTAACCCGTTGAAGATGAGATTGTTTCGGTAGATCAAATTACTAGAAGACGCATCAAACCACAGGCCAGCCACAGAATTATTCGATAAATTGTTCAGAACGATGGTGTTGCCGCGTGATGCTTTGAGATAGATTCCTGCCCAACCGTTGGCCTCCAGAGTGTTTCCGACTATCATGTTGTTTGTCGAGTCAAACAACTCGATTCCGTTGTCCTGTCTGTTTTCCCGGATGATATTTGCGGTTAGGATGCTACTGGAAGAGAACTCCAAATTTATTGCTCTACCAGTGTTCGATGAGACTTCATTCGATGATATGGTTATGCCTATAGAGGAATCAAGAAAGATGCCGTGATAGTTCTCTATGACAATGTTATTGCGGACTTTGCTGTTTGTCGAGCCGAAGCTGAGGAAAACCCCGCTGTCGGTTCGAGGGCTTTGACCACTCCGCTTTATTGTGAACCCATCCAAGTTAACGTTGCTCGCAGTAATCCTGACGACTATGCCAGTTCGGTTTCCGTCAATTACCGTCGTCTCCTTCTTCTCGCCGACAAGCGACACCGTTTTGTTGACAACCACGTGTTCATAATACACTCCAGATGCCACCATGATCGTGTCTCCGGGATTCGCCGCGTTTATGGCGGATTGTATCGTTATGTAGTCTGATGGCACTTGGATGATGCTAGGACTCGCTTCTGCAGTGGACTCAAGAAAACACAGGGCAAAGGAAGCAAGAAGCACCATGACAGCCAAGGCGAAAGCAGTAGTCCTCTGCATATTCTATCAAACTTCTATTTTCACAGCCAACGATTTATACCCTATTCCGTTTCAACGAATCGGTTGCGCCTCGATGTGGCGGATGTGCTTGACATGATGCGACATTGAGCTTCTTTCACGCGCACAAAGGAACACCCTTACAGCGATCAGAATCCACTTCCAGAAAATTTATCTACCTCTTGCTCGTGTGCGTTAATCACTAAGTCTGAGGGAGTATTATGAAAAGGAACAAGATGATGACCGTGACAATGGTGGCACTTGCTTTATGCATGTCACTCGCATTTACACAGGTCGTATTTGCCTCAACGGCTGAAACATTCGAAATCCAAGTAAGCGTAGCAGACGTCCAGAATCTCTACGGCTTCGACTTCAAACTCTACTACAACACTGAAACCCTCGACCTTGTGGAAGTAATCCCAGAATTACCGTGGAAACTTAACATGTTAATGAAAAACGAAGTGAACGAGCCGCTTGGAGTATATAGAATAGCCGCGGTAGGCTTGGCGCCTGCGCCTCCATTTGACGGCAGCGCTACATTGGTGAGACTAACCTTCATGCACACTGGTGATGGAGAAGCACGCCTAAGACTTGCCGATGCAGCACTAGTGGATCAAAGTGGCGAATCCATCAGGCACGAGATAAATGGATTTCAATTCCAAGCAGTTCCAGTGCATGATGTTGCAGTCACCAGTATAAGAAGCATCCCCAGAGGAGTCTATCAGGGCGAACCTATCGATGTAACTGTCACAGTCAAGAATCAGGGAAACTTCATTGAGACGTTTGATGTCACGCTGTACGCTGACAGGGACAGGTCAGTAATGGGCGATGAATACGTTATTGGAGCGCAGACAGTTGTTGACATGCCTGGCAAAACCACCAGAACAGTACACTTTGTCTGGGACACTGGCAACGTTGAATACGGTTACTACTGGCTGAGTGCAGAAGCTACCGTTGTGCATGAAGAAACCGATATGGCTGACAACATATTGAAGTTCGGTGACTGGATAGGCGGAATATACGCTCCGCCGCGTGTAAGACAGATGTCAAACCTGTTGGTAAGCGTCACATCAACATTCACGATGCTAGCAGCGACCCTTGCCGTGACACTAGGCATCAAGAACTACTGGTTCCCGTAAGAACAGCAGACTCTCTCCCCTTTTTTTTTGTTGAGGAAGAGCAATGAATATAAGCTCTCTGTGGATTGCTTAATCATCAAGGGGAGAAAGAAGACGAGAGACGAAAGCCCCTTTAATGAAGGTTTCTGGGCGAGACATCGAAGAGAAGCAAGCATTACAGGATTGCTCGTACTTATAGTCATGATTATTGCACTTTTCCCAGGAGTCGGCTACAATGCGACAGCCGAGCTTGATCAGCGAGGCATAATTGGCGGAACAGGCTTCACCGAAGGAAGCGGATCGCGCAACAGACTCTTCAACGGCACAATCGATGCACGTTTCAATCCTCTGTTGTATCCGATTTCGTATTTGTCTGGAAGCGGTTTCACGCTGAGAAAGTTTCAAGGAGCCTCAGAATTCTGGGATCACCAAGGAACACAAGTTAAAGAAGCAGCTCTCCTAGGAACTTTGTTTGTCGAGTTCTCCAAGAACGTTCCTTTCTTTATTGTTCTTAGCATTATTGGAGCCCTGATCATACTGAGGCTTCTGAAGATCCCTGCTGTAGTTGGGTTCTTGACCAGATTTCAGAGCCCACCTGAGATTAACTAATTTCAAAGAAACCCGCAGGAGATTTTCTAGGCAATCCTTTTTAGCTCTAGCGATTTTGATTATCGTTCAATTGGTGTACATACGGCTGGTTGGAACAAACTATGAAGGATGAACTACTTTCCATCGTAGGTAAACATGAGCAGTGGCGTGGACACGATTGTCTAAACCTCATCCCTTCAGAAAACCTCATGAGTCCCGCGGTTCGCTCCCTGTTATCCTCCGACCTAGGACAACGGTACAGCTCCAAGGATCGATTCTACATGGGCACCAGATTCCTCGATGAAATCGAATTGTACGGTGAAAAACTGGCTAAGGAGCTGTTTGGCGCAGAGACCGCAGATCTTCGACCGCTTTCCGGTCACGTAGCAGATCTGACCGTGCTTGCGTCATTTACGGAGACAGGCGACACAATAATGTGCGTGTCAGCAAACGACGGCGGATACCCTGGAATTTGGAAGAGAGGTCTTTCAAAATATCTTCGCCTCAACGCTGTCGGGTTTCCCTTCCTGAAAGAAGAAATGAACCTGAATGAGGAAGAAGCGGAAAAGCTTGTCAGAGATAGGAAACCCCGACTAGTGGTTTTCGGAGCAAGCATGATTCTGTTTCCACATCCAGTGAAATCCCTAGCGAAAGTGGCGCACGAAGTAGGCGCTCATGTTGGGTACGATGGTTCACATGTTCTCGGCTTGATTGCCGGCGGAGAGTTTCAAGATCCTCTTCATGAAGGAGCGTCGATGCTGTTCGGATCAACCCATAAAAGCTTCTTTGGACCGCAAGGAGGGATAATTCTAGCGGATAAAGACCACGGTGAGATCCTGAAGCAGCGAATCTACCCGGCTTTTGTTGACAATGCCCATTGGAATCGGGTGGCAGCTTTGGCGTTGACTCTGGCTGAACTGAAACAGTTTGGCAAATCGTACGCGACGACGGTTGTCAAGAACGCCCAAGAATTAGCAAAGGCGTTGTCTGACTATGGCTTACCGGCCAAGTGTCCGAACCTTGGATTCACTAAATCGCATCAGGTAATCTTGGACTTTGGAAGCCTCGAAAAAGGGAGAACAGTGGCTGAGAAACTAGAGAAGACCAATATCATTGCGGACTGTGAGGTAAGATTAGGTGTGTGTGAGTTGACTCGACGAGGCATGAAACAAAAGGAAATGCGAAAAGTGGCTGAGTTCGTCAGTAGAGTAATTAATGATAGGGAGAGTCCTCGCAAGGTGAAACCTGAAGTAACAAAGTTTATGACAGAGTTTCAGGAGGTCGGTTTCTGCTTCAAGTAAGCAATATTACGTCTTGAAGTGGGGGATTATTTTTTCACTGATGAGTTTTATAGCTTCTCTTACATTGGCGCCTATCGGTGAGCCCACAACGAACTGAGAGATGCCGGATTTCAACAGCTCTGCGATGCGCTCAATGCATGCATCAGGAGTTCCGCAAACCGAGAAAGCGCTAATCATTTCTGGGGTCACTCCAGCGAAGGCTCGTCCCCAATCGTTGGCTTTCAGTGCTTCCTTGATTTCCTCGGCTTTCTTTACGTCGATTCCATGGCGCTCGAGCAATTGAGGTGGGCTGCCCGCGACGATGAAGGCAACCACAGGCACTGCCGCTTTGTTGGCCTTCTTAATGTCCTCGTGCACGCTGAACGATGTGTACGCTGCAACGTCGGTTTCACCATATTTCTTTCCTGCTGCACTGACTCCCTCTTTTACGCAGTTGACAGCGTATCCCACGTCCTTTGGGTGGCAGGCGTTTATGAGTACGCCATCGCCGATTTTCCCGGCTAGCGCTAACATTTTTGGACCTTGAGCGCCCACATAAATTGGAACCTTTCCTCTAGTTTTGAATAGAAACTTGGCGCCCGCGATTTTGAACACTTCACCCTTGTAGGCAACGGTTTCTCCTCCGATCATTTTTCGCATTATGTCGATTGATTCTTGAATTGCTGTTAGCGGTTTCTGCATTTCAACGCCTACGCTGTCTAGGGTTGTTTTGTCTCCTGCACCGATGCCCAGTACAACTCTGCCTGGAGCTAGCTCGTCCAGTGTGGCTATTGCCTGCGCAGTGAAAACTGGATTCACCATGTAGGGGTTTGTCACGCCCGGGCCGAATGTTATGCTGCTGGTGTAGATTGCAGCGGCTGTCAATGTAGTATAGACGTTGCGGTTGTTGAAGTGGTCAGTTATCCACAGGTTTGTGAAGCCTCCGCGTTCTGCTTGTATAACGTAGTATAGAATCTTCCAGTAAGGTTCGCGCGGAACGAATTCGATTCCAAACTTGACCATTGCTTTCGTTCCCCTCTTCAGAAAGCTACCCTTGTTTGATCAGTTCAGCCAGATTCGGCATCTGCAGTTCATTAAGAGCACCTAGGGTTTTTTCAAGTTCAACTAGGACGGCGGCTTCTAGAAGCGTGGCTAATCCTGGTTCGCTGTTGAGATTATTGTTTTGCCAATAGCGCAGCATGTTGTTTGCTAATCTGCTGGGGAGTTTGTCGTCATTCTTGGAGGTCAGAATAATATCGATCAGTTTGTCGGATATTGCTTCCCATTTTGAGGCTGGAATTTGATTAGCCAGTTTTTGATAATCCAAGAGGTCTCACCAGTTTCAGAAGCACTAGTATTGCCTTGATTTGACGTTTAAAAGTTGCCATAAAGCCAAGACTTCATAGAAAATCTTCGATAGTTCGCTGACTGATTGTCTGTGCTTTCTCCTTCGGTTCTTCTCCTTCTTCAAACAGATTTAGTTGTCCATATACACCATCGTAGCCAGGTGTGACTTTTACTTGTTCATTTCTTACCCTTACAATGGCCTCAGCAATCCTGGGCTCCACGACTGTTGACATTTCTTGGATCGTGGCGTCCATGAGCACAGTGTACTCATCGCCGAACCTTGCAATCAACGCGTTGTAAGGTTCCCAGACTTTTTGAACGCTGGGATAAGCTGCGCCAAGGACTGTGGCGATTATTTCTGAGAGAGGCAAAAGGTGCTTGTAGCCTATGGCGTTGATGGGCTCGACCTCAGCTGGTCTATCTGCCAATTCTTCTACACGCTGTTCAACGCCTTTTGTTAGATTTCTCCTGCAGACGGGGCATCGGTTTCCATATTTTGCGGCTTCTTGAGGCGGCAGCGAAACCTTGCAGTTTCTGTGCCCAGTCCAGTGATACTTGCCATATGCGGGGTCGGTTTCAATCGTGAATCTGAAGCGGGTTGAATCCTTTGAGCGTATAGTGTCCGCAACTTCGTCGTATGATAGTCTCTCTAGTTCGAAGACGTTGGCTTCTCTGCCTATTCTCCAGGGCCAGTGGCTGTGGCTGTCGCTGTTCGAAACGAGGGCGAACCTGTCCAATGTGCTTAGGCGCCAGTTCATCGGCGGGTCAGATGACAGGCCTGTTTCGAGCGCTGCAATATGTTTTATTGTGTCTTGGTAGCAGTCTTCTATTCGGTTGAAGCCGCTGAACGCTCCAAACAGGCTGAACCACGGTGTCCAAGCGTGAGCGGGGATTACGACGTTTTCTTTGCTGATCTGCATTATCTCTTCCACAAGTTGGGGCGCGGAAACGTCGAGCGTTGGTCTGCCATCGCTTGCTAGGTTGCCATAGAGTTTCAGGCGGTCGTTGATTTGAAGCGCTATTTCCAAGTTTGGAGTCAAGACGACGTGGTGTATTTTCTTGACGTCGCCTTCATAAGTGAAAATAGTGGCAACTTCGCCAGTAATCATGAAAGTGACTGTTGATTCATGTTTGCTTATTTTGTAGAGACCTGCGCCGGGAATCTCAACCAGATTTTGCTGAAGTTCCTCGAGCCATTTGGGATGAGTGAAGTCGCCTGTTCCGACTAGTTGCAGTCCTTTGATACGAGCAAAACGTGTGATTTCGTCGATGGTCATTTTTTCGCTTGTAGCTCTACTGAAGCGACTGTGGATGTGTAGGTCTGCTACTACTCTCATGTTGTTTGTTCGCCTTGTTCCTTGACGTATTTTTTCAATAGTTTTTCCCAGTCGATTCTGTATAACGCGAAAATGACTATGATTAGGAGCATGGTGGTTATTATGATTCCCCATAGGTTTCCGTTTTCGCCGAATATTCGGTTCAGGATGCCGCCTGCTATGCTGCCGGAGTTGACTAGAATGAAAATCATGAGCATTTTTCCGATTAAGGCGGGTATAAACGCCTTGTAGAATTTGTACTTCATTATCCCTAATGGAATGAACAATATGTCGTCTGGCAACGGTGTCAATGCGAAAGCGAATATGGCTAGTGGACCGTAACGGTCGAAGAGGCGAACTAGGTAAGTCATTTTTCTTTGGCGTTCTTCACTAACTATTCGTCTTCCAAAGTATCCAACGGCGTACCCTGTTAATTCGCCTATTGCAGAGCCTGCTCCACCCGCTATAATGAGAAGAGTTGAATTCCACTGACCGGTTAAACTCAACGTGAATATGAGAAGAGTGTAGGGAATTGGGATGATTATTGAGGCTGTGCCGATGAAGCTGATTAGGAAAACACCGAAATAACTGTACTGAAGCAAAAGCTGCGATAGGCCAGTGAAGAATTCTTCGAGTGACAAGGCATTTGGCTCTGCTTTCTGACCGATTTTGTTGTTCACAAGCTTAAACGTTGCTGTCTTGAAATCCATAGAAGTGAGGTATAATAAGACGCGAGTGCCAAATGAAGGCATAAGAAGGCAGATTAGGAGGGACACGGCAGCGAAAGTCTGCAGTCTCTCGGCTAAAAGGTCGAAGCTGACCGGGGGCAAAACCTGCTAAATCGGTTTTAGGCAGTTAACTGGACGTATTTGCCCAGTTCTTGAGCCACATCCGATAATCCGAGCTTGCTTAGGGTAGACTTCGTTGGTATGCCTCGGTTGTCCCAGCCTCGTTTCTTGTAGTATGTCTGGAGCATGGCAACGTACTTTGATTTGTCGAGTTTTGCACCTTGGAGTGGACCTTTGGTCAATGGATCGATGAACCATCTATTCGGCACCATGTCCATGTTGCTGCTCCACTGGTTGCTGAATTCGCGAACCCAGATCGCCCTGATCAACGTGAATGTTCGATCAGCGATTGTGTAAATGTCTCCAAACGTTATCGTCAAGCCTGTAGCGGCCTTTATGTAGCGCGGGTACCAGTCTAGTTCGAAGCCAACTTCTACCCATGGCAGTCGACAGGTGGTTAAGAGCTCAAACATGCCTGCTCTGAGACGCTGGAGTTCTATGACTTTGTCGACTTTGGTTTCGTCGTAGCTTTCCCGTCCATATTTGACTTCCCAAGAAATGATCCAAGCATCTTTGTGGTGTGCACCCGAAGCCGAGGTTGCGTAGGCTAATGCCATGGCTGGCGTTGTGTGACAATCATAGGCGGATATTTCTAAACCTTTCACGTGCATCGCCCAGTTTTGTGAGTTCTTACCGATTTTCTCAGAGGCGTAGCGCACGCCTTGAGCCAGCAGTGGGCCCATTTCACCCTTGTTGTCTGCCACTTCTTCAACGAGTTCTTTGGCTTTCTCGAAGTCTCCCCACTCGATCTTCTCCGGTATGAGTTTCCTTTCTGAGGCTTCCATGGCGAAGCCTATCGCGTTGCCCATCGATATTGTGTCCAACCCGTAATCGTCGCACAGACGGTTCAGGTGAGCTACTTCCTGTAAGTTGCCTAAGCCTATATCGGAGCCTAGAAGCGTGATGTTTTCGTAGTCTAATTCAGTTGGTTCGTTGTCTGTGTCGGTTATTACGTTGCCGCATGTCATGTTGCATTGTGGGCATCCGCGGTTTGAGATCTTCAATTTTTCCATTGCGAAGCCTCCGATAGCTTCTGCTTGATCGAATACGCCTTCTTTGAAGTTGTATGTGGGCAGACAACTGTTTTCGTTGCTCCATTCAATTGTTGACACGGTGCCTTGGCGTTTCCAGAATTTGTAGTTGGGTTTAACGAGGACTTCTTTGTAGCCTTCGAAACCTAGCTTCTTGAGTTCAGTCATGTCTAGGGCTGGTAGCTCTTTGGTTCCTTTTACCGCAACTGCTTTCAGGTTTTTTGAACCCATAACCGCCCCTATCCCAGGTCTGCCGCCAGCTCTGCCCTCCTGCGAAATAACATTGGCATATCTGACCTTGTTTTCGCCTGCCTTGCCGATTGAAACAACACCAGTAACGTTGCCGTACTTTTCCTTAAGGTCTTTCTCCGTTTTGAAAACTCCTCTTCCCCAATAATCGGTGCCGTCTAGGAAATCGGTCTTGTCGTCCTCGATTTTTACAATCGTTGGTTTTTCTGCCTTGCCCTCGAACACGAGGGCTTCGTATCCAGCTTTGCGCATGTTCACGCATACCCATGTGCCAATGTTGCCGTCGCCGTAACCACCTGTCAACGGACTTTTTGCTGCTACGACCAATTTGCCGCTGCTGGGCAGTGATGCGCCAGTTAACGGTCCAGTTGCAAAAATCAATCTATTTTCAGGAGAGAACGCATCTGTGCCCGGTTTCAACTCATCCCACAGTATTTTTGCGGCGAAACCTCTGCCACCCATCCATGTCCTAGCGAAGTCAGCATCAAACTCTTGTGCGATTGCCTTTTCTTTTGTCAGGTTAATGCGCAGAATTTTTCCGGTCCAACCATGCATTGGTTTTTCACCTTAAGGCTTTAGCTATAAATATTCCCGGCTTTCTCTATTAGCTGTTTTCTCTGGAATGATCGTAATTATCGTTTGGTTTTGCTCCACAAAGTCTATTAGTGGGCATGGTCAAGTCTGCTAATTCTTTCCTTGGAGAGGAGAGAAAAATGGCGCTTGCCGAGTTCAGGTACAAGCCTGCTAAGGTTGAAAGAGGCTACAACAATCGAACCCTGTACGTAGACCTTTCAAAACTGAAAATCGCAAGTAAACCTGTTTCAGAGGAGATGAAGGAGAAGTTCATCGGTGGACGCGGCTTCAACCTGTGGCTGCTTTGGAACTCCTTGCCCAAGAACCGTATTGTCAAATGGGACGATCCGGAAAACGAGGTCTGCATAGCCTGTGGACCCTTGGGAGGAACGCCAGTTTATCCGGGCAGCGGCAAGAGCATTGCCGTCTCTATCTCGCCGCTGACCGACACTGTGGTTGACTCGAATGTTGGCGGATATTTTGGCCCGTACTTGAAGTTTGCGGGTTGGGATGCCCTTGAAGTTCAGGGTAAGCCTAAGTCTGAGGTTGCAATCTTGATTGACGGTGATGAAGGAAAAGTCCTGATTGACGACGCTTCAAAGCTGCCGTCGGAAACTCATCTAGTCACTGAGTGGCTGTCGAAGAAGTACGCCAAAGAAAATGGTCAGTGTATTTCGGTGATTTCTTCAGGCCCAGGTGCAGAGCACACGCGTTTTGGATGCTTGAATTCATCTTGGTTTGACGCTGGACGTAAGATGCATCGGTTCAAGCAAGCAGGACGCGGTGGAATCGGCACTGTTCTACGCAACAAGAGGATAAAAGCAATTGCTGTCAAGTATTCGGGTAAGATTTCTATCGACTCTAATGGGCCAGCCGATCCTGAACTGCTCAAGCAGACTGGTCATATGCACAGTCAGGAGATTAGAACCCTTGACCCAAAGCAGAACGAGATGGCAACAATTGGCACGACGCATCTTGTCCTGATAATGAATGAATTCGACCTTCTACCGACAAACAACTTCAGGTTCGGGAACCACACAGAAGCGGAAAATCTGGGAAGAGAAGTTTACAGGAAGAAGTTTCATAAGGGCTTTGACGGTTGCTGGATGGGCTGCGCTTTGGCATGTGCCCACGGCGTCAAAGACTTCGAACCGAAAACAGGCGCGTACAAAGGGCAGAAAGTGTTTGTGAACGGTCCAGAATATGAAACCATCGCTGGAGTGGGCAGCAACTGCGGCATTTTTGACCCCGACTACGTTATTGAAATGAATTTCTACTGCGACATTTACGGGTTGGACACGATTTCGGTTGGCACAGCCACCGCATTCGCCATGGAATGCTACGATTTGGGTTTGATCGACAACAAGGCCACCGGTGGACTTGAAATTCGGTTTAGCAACTCTGAGGCTGCGCTTGAAATGGTTCACCAGATGGCGAAAGGCGAGGGCTTCGGCGTTGTTGTAGGGCAGGGCATAAAGAAGATGAAGAAACTCTTCGCTGAGAAGTACGGTGCTGATCCGAAGACTATGCGGGATATCGGCATGGAAGCAAAGGGCTTGGAGTTCTCGGAATACGTGACTAAAGAATCGTTGGCTCAGCAGGGCGGCTACGGTTTGGCCCTTAAGGGACCCCAGCACGATGAGGCGTGGCTGATTTTCTCGGACATGGTGCGCAATGAGATGCCCACGTTTGAGCAAAAGGCGGAAAACCTGCACTGGTTCCCCATGTTCCGAACGTGGTTTGGATTGAATGGCTTATGCAAACTCCCATGGAACGACGTTATCCCTTTGGACAACAAGCAGACGAAAGAGCCGGCGAAGATTATGGGGCATGTTGAAAACTACTTGAAATTCTTTTCGGCCGTCACTGGCAAGAAAGTTGCTGTGGACGACATCATCTTCGCGAGTGAAAGAATCTACAATTTCCAGCGCATCTTCAACTTGCGAATGGGTTTTGGCACGCGTGAATATGACGCCATTCCTTACAGGGCGGTGGGCCCAGTGACCAAGGAAGAGTACGAAAGCCGAGCCGAACGCTATGACAAGCAGCTTAAGGAAAAAGTGGGCGTTGACCCAGCGGGCAGATCAACTGAGGAGAAAATGAAGATTCTGAGGAAGTATCGTGAAGGGGAGTATGAGAAGCTTAAAGATGCAGTGTACAAACGGCGGGGCTGGAATCAGAATGGAGTGCCGACTCTGGAGAAGGTGAGAGCGCTCGGCATTGACTTTCCAAGTGTGATCGAAGCTCTAAAAAAGCATAGCTAATATGCAAGTGTAATACTATATTCGAGGTTATTGGCGTTAGGTTCTCGCCTTACATACAGTCTCTAGCGTTTGCTGTAGATTACTTTCACCTGAACCCCAAGACCTTTGTGCAGTTATTTTTCGTTTTGCACTAGAACACTGACCATGTTTTTGAAGAAACTCTTGTCACCTTGTGACAGAGCTGTTGCTGTAGTACGACAGTCACACAAACTTAAGAACTTACTATCTTTAAGGATACATTGTATGAAAGGCTTGGGGGAACTAGAAGCATCATTTTGATGTTTCAAGCTCCTTTCTCTCTCTCCTCTCACGAGGCACGGGTTCCTTCAAGCCTTGACTTCCCACACACAAGTTAACGAATACATGTCAGCATGTTGTTGGATTTTCAGACTCAAAACTCTGCTCTTCCATCCTAACAACCATGATAACGGTGCGGCGGTCCGATTCACACTCATGCGTAGCGCTTGTTGAAAAAGACGTTCCAGAAGAAGCGATTTCAACAAAAAAGGGAAGGTGGGATGGATTCCATTTAACTGTCTCAAAGCTGAACTTTGTAGGGGCGCATCATTTCGTTGTCTTCGTGTTCTAAGATGTGGCAGTGCCAAACGTAGCCAGGTCCAGCGTTTGGGTCAAACGTGTAAGCTGAGCCGTCTTGAGCTGCCCAGCGCACTCTTATGACAGTTATCTGCCCTGGGAACATTTGAACAGTGTCTTTCCAGCCTTGCTCGTTGGGTGGAGTCATCATGGGCATTCCTTTGAGGTACGGTGCAACGGGCAACTCAGTGGGTATTGCGTTGTGTATGAAAGGTGGCATCATGCCGTCGTGGAACTTAGCTGCGTTAATCATGAGCCAATCTGCAGTGTACTTTTGGGCGTTGATCGCTTGGCGATATGCGAGTTGGAACTGGACGAGGTGCAGGTGAATTGGGTGCGCGTCTCCTGTCAGGTTGACTATGACCCATTCTTCGGTTGTTCCGTTTTGAGGCTTCTCAGTGATGTCACCGTGCCATTCTTGTCCGTTTAGCAGAGCGGCTATTGGTCCGTTAACGCCCATGACTTCCCAAAGCGTTAGGTATCTAATTTTTGTTGGTGCAGGCAGATTTGGGAATGCGCCAGCGAGTGTTGGGTTAAGCGCCACTGGTAGAGCAGGCATAGTAGGTCCGGGGTTGTTTGTCACGGTGAACCGCATTATTCGGCCTACGGTCATTGGATCTGCAGTCGCTCCATTTGGGAACGGAGACTTTGCTGTGTTCCGAAGTATTACTTGCGTTCCTGGGGCTAGGCTTGAGAAGTCTATTAGGATGTCTGCTCTTTCACCTGGAGCAATCGTCAAGGAGGACAACAAGGCTGGCGACTTGAGGTAGCCGCCGTCGCTGCCAATCTGAACGAACGGCAGTGGCATAACGTCCAAATTGCTTTTGATCTTGAAACTGAGAGTGTAGAAACGTGCGTTGGAACCGTCAAGCAGTCTAAGTCGGTAGACTCCTCTGTCCACGTTCATGTTGGGCCATACTTTGCCGTTGACCATGATCACGGCGCCGAAGAATTCAGGTTGCCAGTACGGGTGAATTGTTGGGTTGTCGCCTGCCGCAGGAATGAAGAATGACCCGTCAGTCATGAAGTTGCGGTCCTGAATCGCTAGAGGCATTTCATATTTTCCGCTGGGGA
>Ga0315314_1001272_pt1 | contig 23274 bp, 24 predicted proteins | sample TDP9_MG_FD_203631 | JGI IMG/M metagenome (GOLD analysis project Ga0315314, IMG submission 203631) | Freshwater sediment microbial communities from Lake Towuti, South Sulawesi, Indonesia - TDP9 | ecosystem: Environmental > Aquatic > Freshwater > Lake > Sediment | place: Indonesia: South Sulawesi... | reverse complement strand
CCGGCGATGATCCGCTCCGCCTCCAAGAACTTTCAGGATGTCACGGTCCTGACCGACCCTTCCGACTATCCCCTGATCCTCCAGGAGTTAAACGCGAATGCGGGCGTCGTCGCCGAGGCGACCAATCTGCGCCTGGCCCAGAAGGCCTTTCGACATACGGCGCGCTATGATGGCCTGATCGCCTCCTACCTGGCAGAATGTCGGCCTCAGGGGGGCAACTTGGCCATTCAGCACAGTCCTGCCAGCACCTTCCCCTCCTTGCTTTATCTGCAGTTGGCGAAGGTTCAGGACCTCCGTTATGGAGAAAACCCCCACCAGAGGGCGGCCTTCTATTCTGAGCCGGCCCTCGTCATCCCCTCCTTGAACTCCTCCCGGCAGCTGCAAGGAAAAGAGCTCTCCTTCAATAACCTGCTGGATCTGGATGCCGCCTTGAATCTGGCCCTGGAATTTGAGGAGCCGGTGGCGGTGATCATCAAACACAACAATCCCTGTGGGGTCGCCGTGGCCAAGGCCCTGGTAGAAGCCTACCGCAAGGCAAGGGCGACAGACCCGGTCTCCGCCTTCGGAGGGATTGTGGGGTTTAACCGCCCGGTGGATGTGGAGACGGCGCGGGAGCTGGCCTCCACCTTTCTGGAGGCCGTCATCGCCCCCGGCTTCTCCCCGGAAGCACTGGCGGCCCTGGAGGCCAAGAAAGACCTGAGGCTCGTGGAGACCGGATCCTGGCCTGTGGATGCATCTTCCCAGGGCGGATGGGACATGAAGCGGGTGCGAGGGGGAATGGTGGTGCAGGATCGGGACACAGGCAGCCTGAAGGAAGGGCCACTGCAGGTGGTCACCCAGAGGCCGCCCACCGAGGCCGAGATGAAAGGACTCCGCTTTGCCTGGAAGGTGATCAAGCACATGAAGTCCAATGCCATCCTTCTCGCCCATCCTGAACGGACAATCGGCATCGGGGCCGGACAGATGAGCCGAGTAGATTCGGTGAAGATTGCCATAATGAAGGCTCAATTCCCCACCCAGGGGACCGTATTGGCCTCGGATGCCTTTTTCCCCTTCCGCGACGGAATCGATGAGGCGGCCAAGGCCGGGGTGACGGCGATCATACAGCCGGGTGGATCGGTGCGCGATGCGGAGGCCATCCAGGCAGCAAATGAACATGGAATGGCCATGGTCTTCACGGGCATGAGGCACTTCAAGCACTGAGGATGGTCAAACCAGCATGAAGATCCTGGTCGTTGGCAGTGGCGGAAGGGAGCATGCCCTGGCCTGGAAGCTGGCCCAGAGCCCTCTGGTTTCGAGGCTCTACGCGGCCCCGGGCAATGCAGGTATGGCTGCCCAGGCGACCCTGGCCACCATTCCGGTGACTGACATCTCGGCCCTGGCGAGTTTCGCGCAAAGGGAGGGCATCGACCTGACGGTGGTGGGTCCGGAGTTGCCCCTCACCCTCGGAATCGTGGACGAATTCCAGGCCCGGGGGCTTTCCATCTTCGGAGCCAATCAGAGGGCTGCCCAGCTTGAGGGGAGCAAGGTTTTTGCCAAGCGCCTGATGAAGAAATATGGGATCCCCACCGCCTCCTTCCAGGCCTTCACATCGGCCGATTCTGCCCTTCAACATCTGAAGAAGGTCGGCGCCCCCATCGTGGTGAAGGCTGATGGGTTGGCTGGGGGAAAGGGCGTCATCGTCTGCCAGAGCGAGGAGGAGGCCGCTTCTGCCATCCGTTCCATCATGGAGGAGAGGGTCTATGGGGAGGCCGGAAACCGGGTGATCTTAGAGGACTGCCTCACCGGCGAGGAGGTCTCCTATCTGATCCTGACCGATGGGCAGGCGATCCTTCCCCTGGCCTCCTCTCAGGACCACAAGCGCGTCTTCGACGGCGACCAGGGCCCCAATACCGGCGGGATGGGGGCCTATTCTCCTGCTCCCGTGGTCAGCCCTGAGGTGGAGCAACGAATCCTCGATCGAATCGTGAGGCCCACCATCGCCGCCATGACCCAGGAGGGCAGACCCTACCAGGGAGTCCTCTATGCCGGTCTGATGATCCAGGATGGCCACCCCCAGGTGTTGGAATTCAATGCGCGGTTTGGGGACCCGGAGACCCAGCCCCTCCTGTTGCGTATGAGATCGGACCTGGTTCCTCTGCTCCTGGCTGCCGTGGAGGGAAATCTGGAGGAGATGGAGGTCGACTGGCGAGAGGAGGCCGCAGTCTGCGTAGTGATGGCCTCCGCCGGCTATCCCGACTTTTATGCCAAGGGGAAGCCGATTTCGGGTCTGGAAGAGCTCGCTGAGATGAAGGATGTGGTGGCCTTTCATGCTGGCACCGCCTTCGATGGCCAAAGCATCGTTACCTCGGGAGGCCGAGTGTTAGGCGTCACCGCGCTGGGAAGGGGAATCAGGGAGGCCATCGAAAGGGCCTATCAGGCCGCGAGCAGAATCCACTGGGAGGGATTGCACTACCGGAAAGATATCGGATATCGCGCCCTCCACCGGCCATGAAAGGTAAAATCGGACAAGAAAATCGAGGAAGGTTGGGAGCGAGGGTAGATACTCCCGGGCAAGCCCGGGGCACTTTTCTCCGGCGGTCCGGCCGGCTCCTGAGCGACCTTGGGCGCGAAGAAGCCCTCACCCCGGCTAAAGCCGGGGAACTCAAAACGGCTGTATAGAGAGGGGGAGACGATGCCTCAGCCACTGGTCGGGATCGTCATGGGGTCCGATTCGGATCTATCCATCATGGGGGAGGCCGGAGCGGTCCTGGACCAGCTCAAGGTCCCCTATGAGATGAGCATCACCTCCGCCCATCGCTCCCCGGAAAAGGCCGCCCAATATGCCAGGAAGGCGGAGGAGAGGGGAATCAGGGTGCTCATCGCGGGGGCGGGGGCTGCTGCCCATCTGGCCGGCGCCTTGGCCGCCCACACCATCCTCCCTGTCATCGGGGTCCCCCTATCTTCCAGCCCCCTTCAGGGATTGGACTCCCTGCTCTCCACGGCGCAGATGCCCTCCGGAGTTCCCGTGGCCACTATGGCCCTGGACCGGGCAGGTGCCCGAAATGCAGCCCTGCTGGCCGCTCAAATCTTGGCCATTAGCGATTCCAAGTTGGCGGGACGGCTTAAGCAAAAGAGAGAAAAGATGGCCAAGGAGATCGAGGAGAAGGACCGCCAATTAAGAACGAGAAAGGAGAAGAACGCGTAGATGCGAAGGCGCCGTCTGGGAAGGACCCATCTCATGGTCTCCTGCATCGGCCTGGGAGGGATTCCTCTGGCCCGGATCAGCAAGAGGGAGGCGGTCAGGCTGATCCATCTCGCCATCGAGAATGGGATCAACTTCATCGATACTGCGCGCAACTACGAGGACAGCGAAGAGAAGATCGGAGAGGCGATCCAGGACCGACGGGATCAGGTCATCCTGGCGACCAAGAGCCTGGATCGAACCTTTTCCGGGGCCATGGAGCAGATCGAGCAAAGCCTCCGCACCTTGCGCACTGATCGCATTGACCTCTTCCAATTGCACCAGGTGTTCACCCCCTCCGATCTGGAGAAGGTCATGGCCTCCGATGGCGCACTGGCTGCAGCACACGAGGCAAAAAAGCAGGGCAAGATCCTCCATATCGGCATCAGCAGCCACAGCCCTGACACGGCCCTGGCCGCCCTGAAGACGGGCCAGTTCTCCACCGTCCAGGTTCCTTTCAATGTCATCGAGAACAAGGCCGCCGAGGCCCTGATCCCCTATGCCCAATCCCACCGAATCGGAACTATCGCCATGAAGCCCCTGGCGGGTGGGAATCTGCGCAATGCCGCTTTCGCCCTGCGCTGGATCTTGCAGCATGGGATCAGCTCCGCCATCCCGGGCATGGCAGAGCAGGGGGAGGTGCTGGAAAACTCCCAGGTGGGGGCCGATCCGAGGCGTCTCTCGGAGAGGGAGGAGAGAGAGCTGCAGGCAGAGGCGGAGAGGACCGGGACCCGCTTCTGCCGCCGTTGCGCCTACTGTATGCCCTGTCCCAATGGCATCAACATCCCCCTCTCCCTTTCCGTGAACTTCGGCTTCGCCTGGCACGGGGGAGACCTGGAGAAGGCGAGGGTCGCCTATGCCACCTTCATTCGCAAAGGAATGACCGGCTCAGCGGCCCAATGCGTCCAATGCCAGCAATGCGAGGAGAAGTGCCCTTACCAGCTGCCGATCTCAGACATGATGCAGGAGATCGCCGAGAGGATGCAAGAGGCCGTCGTGGAATGAAGAATCCATATCCTGTTGTCAACAAACAAAGGAGGACCCCATGATGACGAGAAGAGTTTCCATTCTCCCCTTCCTGCTTATCTTCATCTTCTGGATTTTCGTCCCCAGTGCTTCCGCCATGGAGCCGATCAAGGGGGCGAAGGTGGGAGAGTGGGCCGAATATCAGGTGAGCGGCGTTGGCGGTGAGACCTCCACGATGCGAAGATCCGTGGTGGGCAAGGAAGGGAACTTAGTCTGGTTTGAGACCAAGACCGTCCAGGGGAATCAGATCACCATCATGAAGATCCTGCTCGATCCCGATACGGGAAAGGCCAGGCGGGCCATCGTGAAGAACCCTCCCGAGCGGGCCATGGAGATTCCCTTGAACATGGTGGAGAGGACGACAGAGACACCCAGCCAGAGGACCCCCACCAAGGGGAAGGCCATCGTCACCCAGGAGACGATCACCACCCCGGCCGGCACCTTCAAGTGCACCCATGTCCGGGACTCTGGCTCTCCTGCCACTGACGGGGTGTGGAGCAGCGAGAAGGTGCCCGTGGGAGGATTGGTCAAGAGCAAGATTGAGAGCCACACCATGGTCCTCACCGCCTTCGGGAGCTCCGGGGCCAAGACCGAGATCACCGAAACCCCCCGCAAGATGCCCACGGTGAAGGAGATGATCAAAGAGGGGATCAAGGAAGAGTTCGTCCCCTCCGTCCCGGAGGAGGAGGAGGACTGAACGCAGGCTAAGCACCTCCGTGCTAACCATATCCGCCAGCGGTTCATCGTCGCAGACAATGAAGACTTCGCACAAGATAATTATCGGCGACTCCAGGTCGATGAAGGAAGTCCCGGATGAGTCCGTCCATCTGGTAATCACCTCCCCGCCCTATTGGCAGTTGAAGGACTATGGAAATGGAGAGCAGATTGGCTTCAATGATACCTATGAAGAGTATATCAACAATCTGAACTTGGTCTGGAATGAATGCCATCGGGTTCTGCATAAGGGCTGTCGCTTGTGCATTAACATAGGGGACCAGTTTGCCCGCTCCGTTTACTATGGAAGATATAAGGTGATTCCGATAAGGACCGAGATCATCAAGTTCTGCGAAAGTGCTGGTTTCGACTATATGGGAGCCATCATCTGGCAGAAAGTCACTACATGCCATACTACGGGTGGAGCCACGGTGATGGGCTCATTCCCATACCCTCGCAACGGAATCTTGAAATTGGATTACGAGTTTATTTTGATCTTGAAGAAGTATGGAAACCCGCCGAGGGTGAGCAAGGAGGTCAAAGAGCAATCAAGATTGACCCAGGAGGAATGGAACCAATACTTTGCTGGCCACTGGAACTTCCCCGGTGAAAAGCAAGATAAGCATTTGGCGATGTTCCCTGAGGAGCTTCCGAGGCGTCTGATCAAGATGTTCAGCTTCGTGGGAGATACCGTGCTCGACCCATTCTTGGGAAGCGGCACAACTTCTTTGGCAGCGAAGAACCTGGAGAGAAACTCCATCGGGTACGAAATCAATGAAGGCTTTCTGCCCACGATAAGAGCTAAACTGGGGATTCAACAGACTACTATTTTTCAAAATGCCATTTTTGAGATAACCAGGCAGCGGGAGTCAGCAATAGATTTCAGAGAAGAGATTGAGAAACAGGCCTATATTTTCAAGGACCCGATACGATTTGATAAAAAGGTGGATCCAAAGAAATTGACGTTCGGCTCAAGAATAGACCACTCAGACTCTGCGAGGGAGACCTACTATGCTGTAAGAGAAATCATCTCTCCAGAGGTCGTGATCTTGAATAATGGACTAAAGATCAGGCTATTGGGTGTAAAAGCAAAACCAGGGAAAAAGGAGGAAGCAATCCAATTCTTAAGAGAGAAGACCAGCGGGCAAAAAGTGTTTCTGAGGTTTGACACCATAAAATATGACGAAAGCAATAATTTGCTGTGCTATCTCTACTTGTGGAATAAGACTTTCATGAATGCTCATTTAATCAAACATGGCCTGGCTGATGTAGATACTGCATTTGACTACAAATACAAGGCAAGATTTCTGGAAAACAAGGAGGTGGTCAACAAATGAAGGAATCGAGATGGGTTTGTGAAAGATGCGAGAGGGAATTTGATTTGGAAGAGAACGAAGGGTGGATCAATCTCACTGAAGATGAAGACTCATATCATAATGGCAAACTCACTCCACTGGTTCCTTATGAGAAGGTCTGCTATGACTGCGCAGACGAACTCCTTGCTGTGGTCGAGAAGTGCGACAAGAATTGTCTTGATTGTGAAGCTGCCATAATATGGGGACTCTCCATCAGTGATTGTCTCAAATTTCAATTGAAATTTGAGGTCTTAGAGCTACCGCCAGTACAGCGACCACTTCAAGGTAGTATTGAAGAGGCAAGGGAAATCTTGAGAATATTTGCAGATTTTAGAGTGTAGGTACGAAAGATAATGGCAAAAGAATGGATATTGAATCAGGCAAACATGAGATGGGGGCTGAATAAGAAGAGAGAGGTTGGCCCCGTCTCAGAACTGATAAGGAAGTGTTCTCCGAAATCATTAGAGGATTGGGAAGCGTATTACTATAAGAATGCCTACCCGCGACAACATCTGGAGGAACTTGGTAAAAGGCTCTATATGAAGATAACGGAGGTATGCCAGGCAGAAATAGAGAGCATAAGGGAAGAGGACTGCATCGATTTTGTTGTCAATCTCGTAATCAATCGAACGTACGATGGATACCAGTCTGAGATTCAAACGATCTATGGACAGTTGCAGGGCGCGTTATCTGTGAAGGTAGAGCCTGCGCCAGATGAATGGGATAGAGGGTACAATGTGGATTTCTTCATCAGGGTCAAGGACAAGCATATCGGGCTGCAAATCAAGCCTGCGGGATACGCCTATATCACGCAGATTATCAACGAATTGGAGTTCCAGAAAAAGACCCATGAGAAGTTCACTGCCAAATATGGAGGCAAGGTGTTCTACATTATCTCCGTAACGGAAGGCAAAAGGAAAATCATCTACAATCCAGAGGTGATAGAGGAGATCAAAGACGAAATCAGAAAACTCTCGGAACAAAATTGATAGTCAACAGGCATAATGCATCGATGGAGACCATAGAGGACGAGGAACATACCGGCATCCTGCGGAGGACGGCGGAATATCAGCCGCCTCCCTCCTGGCGCACCTGGCTCTTCGGCCGGCCCCTGCCCACCGCCGATGCCCCCCATCAGACGATCGGCAAGGCGATCGGATTAGCTGTCTTCTCCTCCGATGCCCTTTCCTCCACGGCCTATGCCACCCAGGAAATCTTCATCGTACTGGCTGTCGCGGGGACTGCCGCCTTCGCCCACGCCTTCCCCATCTCACTGGCCATTGTGGTCCTTCTGGCCATTGTCACCCTCTCCTACGAGCAGACCATCCATGCCTATCCGGGCGGAGGGGGGGCCTACATCGTAGCCCGAGATAACCTGGGAGAGCTTCCTGCCCAGATCGCGGGTGCCGCGCTCCTCACCGACTACATCCTGACCGTGGCGGTATCCGTCTCCTCGGGAGTGGCCCAGGTTACCTCGGCCTTTCCCGCCCTCTTCCCCTATCGAGTGCACCTTTCCCTGGCATTGGTGCTATTGGTGATGGTGGTGAACCTCCGCGGGGTGAGGGAATCAGGTGCCATCTTCGCCTTCCCGACCTACTTTTTCATCGGCATGATGTTCCTGACCATGGGCCTGGGCCTCCTTCGCTACCTCACGGGCACCTTGGGGAGTGTGTCGAACCCCCCTCCCCTTCCGGTCAGCCATGCCCTTCAAGCGGTTACTCCCTTCCTGATCCTTCATGCCTTCTCCAGTGGGACTGCAGCCCTCACCGGAGTGGAGGCGATCTCCAATGGGGTCACCGCCTTCAAGGAGCCACGCAGCCGCAATGCGGGGATCACCCTCATCTGGATGGCAGCCATATTGGGTAGCCTCTTCCTGGGCATCACCTTCCTGGCTGGACCCATCCACGCCGTCCCCTCGGAGCAAGAGACGGTCATCTCGCAGCTGGCGCGCACCGTCTATCAAGGTCAGGGGCTTCTTTACCTCGGTGCCATCGCGGCTACCACCCTGATCCTAATCCTGGCCACCAACACCTCCTTTGCCGATTTTCCCCGCCTGAGCGCCTTGCTGGCTGCGGATGGATTCTTGCCCCGGCAACTCGCTTTTCGGGGAAGCCGTCTGGTCTACTCCCGCGGAATCGTGGCCCTGGCTTTCATCGCCTCCCTGCTCATCGTCATCTTTCAGGCCAGCGTCACCGCCCTGATACCGCTCTACGCTATCGGCGTCTTCCTTTCCTTCACCCTCTCGCAGGCAGGCATGGCCCATCGATGGTGGAAATCGGGACATCTGCGACCAGGCCAGGAAGCGAAGGAGCGGGGCTCCATCCTCCGCTACCAGCCTGGCTGGAAACACAAAATGTCCATTAACGGCTTTGGCTCCTTCTGTACCGCAGTGGTGGTTTTGGTCTTTGCGTCCACCAAGTTCACGGAGGGGGCGTGGATCGTCCTGATCCTGATGCCTGCCCTGGTGGCCATCTTCTCTTTCATTCACCAACATTATCGAGACATCGCTTCCCAGCTTTCGCTGGAAAACTATGGTGAGCCGCCCCACATTGCGCGCCACCGTGTGATCTTGCCCATCAGCGGCGTTCATCGAGGAACCCTCGCAGCCCTTCACTACGCCCGCACGCTCTCCCCCGATGTCACAGCGGTCCATGTCTCTATTGACCCCGCGGAAACGGAGAGGGTAAGGCAAAAATGGGAACTCTGGGGAGATGGGGTGCGGCTGGTGATCCTCGATTCCCCCTATCGCCTCCTTTTGGAGCCACTCCTGTCCTACATCGAGGAGATCTCCTCTCAGCGCCAGCCGCACGAGACCATCACCATTGTGGTGCCCCAGTTCGTGCCCCGGCGATGGTGGAACAATCTGCTCCATACCCATGCAGCCATGCTGCTCCGCCTGGCCCTTCTATTCAAGCCAGGCATTGTCATTACGGATGTGCCCTACCAGGTGTGATCAGTAGAACGGAGAGAGGAATGCACATCATCGTGGTCGGGTGCGGGCGGGTTGGATCGGAACTGGCCAACCGGCTCTATCAAAAAGGCCATCAGGTGACCGTGATCGATCAGACGGCCTCCGCTTTCAATAACCTGCCCCCCGATTTTCGCGGCCGTAAGGTGGAGGGAGAATTGCTATCCCAAGAGGCTCTGCACCGTGCTGGGATCAAAGAGGCAGACGGGCTGGCCGCCGTGACCAATTCCGACTCCTTCAATGTGGTGGTTGCCCATCTGGCCAGAACCGCCTATCGTGTCCCCCGGGTGGTATCCCGCAACTTCGACCCTCATTTTCGACCACTGCATGAGGCCTTCGGACTGCAGGTGGTAAGCTCCAGCATCTGGGCAGCCGAGCAGACGGAACAGTTGCTCTGTCAGGCTCCCCTGCGTCCTGTTCTGTCAGCCGGTAGCGGCGAGGTGCAAATGTACGAGTTGATCGTACCGGAAGGCTGGCAGGGAAGATTCTTGCAGGATCTGATTTCCGAGGGTCAATGTCTGGCCGTGGCGCTGGTCCGGGGAGATCGGGCAGCCCTACCCGCATCCAGCACGAAACTGGAGGCGGGCGATCTCCTCTACCTGAGCGCCACTGCCCAGGGAATGGAAGTGCTCCGCAAACGGCTCAACCTATCACCGGAGGAATGAGATGTTCGTCCTGATTGCGGGCGGTGGACAGACGGGAGCTCAATTAGCCACGCTCTTAGTAGCACAGAAACATCAGGTCCACCTCATAGAGCACCGGCCCCAGGTGCTCACCTACCTGCACCGTGAGCTGCCCACCGAGGTGATCTATGAAGGAAATGCGACGGATCCCGCCGTGCTCGAGCAGGCGGGGATCCAGCAGGCCAAGGTGCTCGCCGCCTGCATGCCGGTAGATGCGGACAATTTAGCCCTCTGCTTCCTGGCCCGGACCCGATATGGGGTGCCCCGAACCATCGCCCGCATCAACAACCCCCGCAATGCCTGGCTCTTCGATGGCAAGTTCCATGTGGATGTGGCCCTCAACCAGGCCGGCATCCTGGCCAGTCTCATCGAGGAGGAGATGTCGCTGGGGGACATGATGACCCTCCTCAAGCTCCGGCGGGGCCGCTACTCCTTAGTGGAGGAGAAGATCCCTCACGGCGCTCCCGCTGAAGGAGTGGCCATCAAAGACATCTCCTTTCCTCCCAGCTCCGTCATTGCTGCCATTATCCGGCGCGGCCAGATTGTCATCCCCCGGGGCAGCACCCGCTTCGAGGTGGGGGATGAGGTGCTGGCCATCGTAGATCCGGCGGCTGCAAAGGAATTGGCAGTCTTATTTGGGCGCCCGCAGCAATAAGGGACTCAGAAATCAAGCCTGCCTGCCGCAGGCAGGGGTTCCAAGCTTGAAGAATTCCAAATAGCCGCTTTGAGTCCCCCGGCTTTAAGCGGGCGTCAGGGCTTCTTCGTGCCGAAGGCGCCTCGCTCCGGCCAGCCCCCTCGCTCCCGCGTGCATTCGCTCGTGCGAGCTCGGCGGCCGAGAACTCGCCCTCCCCAAGAGCTGATCGGAGGGCTCAGACAGCTCGGCCTGACAACGCCGAGCTCTTCTTCGCTCATAGGCGCCCAAGGTCGCTCAGGAGCCAGCCGGACCGGCGCAGCTCGGTGCGGAAACCCATTCAACCTCCCGAAAGTTCGCTTACGGGAATTCTCCCACCCTTGAACCCTTCTCAAAATCTTCTTGACAGCAGAGAGAGAGAAACTTAATCTGCTGCTATGATGTGGAGCTGTGGTAGCAGCTGAGACTTTCCTTAATGTCCCATTCCCTTGTCGGCTGTGAGGGGCTTAGCCGACCATCGGCAAGAGGTGGAAAGAGGGGAAGAAGAGAGGCACCAGGTAGATCTTTGGCTTGCAGACCTCGGTGCCTTTTTCTATTTGCGGGCTATCGTAATGTGCTGCGGGCCGCGGCCATGGATGGAAAGGAGGATAACGATATGAGACGGTTGGCGATGAAGTCGGCACTGGCGGTATTGATGATGCTCGTCCTATTTTTCGCCCTCGAGGCGGGCCTTGCCTTCGCCCAGCAGAAGATCAAGATTTCTTTCAGGCAGACGCATGCGACTGTCAAGAGCGAAGCCATCGAGATCGGAGATGTCAAAGGGCATTATGCGGGCTTTAGGCATTTCGAAGGCGCTATGGAGGTCATTGAAGGTCCAAAGGCGCTGGAGGGTGCCCAAATAACAGGAGTTTCGCTCTGGGATCTAATTCAGGGCAATGGATCCGCACATGGCTATACGAAGGCTGTCAAGGGGCCAAATAGCATAGTCATGAAATGGGAACTGCAAGCGCGGACATCGACTTCGCCGGAGGGGACTCCCGTTCACACATATGAAGGCCCCTTTACTTTTATCAAGGGCACGGGCGAGTTCGAGGGTATCCAAGGAGGGGGCACTTACAAAGGTAGGTACATTTCAAAGTATATTTCCATTACGGAACCAGTAGGAGAATACTGGATTGAGCGGTGAAAGCAGCCCTTTGTATGGAGCTGCCAAACATACCGGCTGCCGGCCCGCAGCGCCTATGCGCAGTAACCCCGCGACCCCGGCGGACCTTTTCTCGGCGGTCCGGCCGGCTCCTGAGCGACCTTGGGCGCCTATGAGCGAAGAGGAGCTCGGCGTTTTCAGGCCGAGCTGTCTGAGCCCTCCGATCCGCTTTTGAGGAGGGCGAGTTCTCGGGCTGCCGAGCTCGCACGAGCGAATGCACGCGGGAGCGAAGGAGTCGGCCGGACCGCCATCCCAATCTCCTGCATGCGAAGATCCTCCCCCCGCTCTAATCCCTCAGTGCAAAACCGACCGTGCCAGGGTATAAACAAGCACCTTCTCCGCCCCCGCCTTGAGCAGGGTCTTACTCGCCTCCTGAGCCGTAGCCCCCGAGGTGTAGATATCATCCACCAGGAGGATGTTTTTCCCTTCCACCTCCTCCCGCTTTCGAACTTGAAAGGCACCCTTGAGATTGGCGAATTTCTCGGCAAGGGGAAGATCGCTCTGAGGAAGCGTGGGGCGCGACCGGGCTAACACGTGCCCTTCCAGCTTGATATCGTAGGCCTTGGCGATCCTCTCGCCCAGGATCAGGGATTGATTGAATCCCCTCTCCCAGCGACGCCGGGGATGGAGCGGAATGGGCAGGAGCAGGTCTATGCTGGAAAGGTCCCAATCTTCCGGGAAATGATCCACCATCAGTCCTCCCAGATGCCTTCCCATCTCCTCTCGCTTCCCAAATTTGAAGAGATGGATCGCCTCCCGCAGCGTCCCCTCGTAATAGCCCACCGAACGGGCCTGATGGAAGGGGGGCTCCTCCAGGCGGCAGTCCCCGCAGAGAAACTGGGGTGTGTAAGCCTGGCTTTCCGCAGAAGGAAAAGGGATTCCACAACGAGGGCATATGGGGCCCTCGATCCTGCGGATTCCATCCCAGCAGGTGCCGCAGATGAGGGAACGATGAGAAGTGAGTGGCCCCTGGCAGACGCGGCAGGGAGAGGGAAATAGGAGGGAGAAGAGGGCGTCCAGCCACCTGCCCGGATCAGGAGATCGACGAATTCCCACCTACGCCACCAGGAGGGATTCGCCTTCCATCTCCGACGGCTTCTCCAGTCCCCAGAGTTGCATCAGGGTAGGAGCTACATCCGCCAGGATGCCATCCCGCAGATGAAAGGGGGAGTTATCCTGGATCACCAGGAGGGGAACCGGATTGGTAGTATGGGCGGTATGGGGCTCACCCCTCTCATAGTCCACCATCTGCTCTGCATTGCCATGATCGGCGGTGATGAGAACGATCCCTCCGGCCTGGCGGACCGCGGAAACGACTCGGCCCACACAGGAGTCCACCGCTTCGATGGCAGAGATGGCTGCCGGCAGGATGCCCGTATGCCCCACCATATCCGGATTGGCATAATTGAGGAGGATGAAGCCATACTTCTCAGTTTGAATCCGCCTCTCCACCTCCTCGGTGACCAGGTAGGCGCTCATCTGGGGCTGCAGGTCGTAGGTGGCCACCTTGGGAGAGGGGATCAGGCATCGCTCCTCGAAGGCGAAGACATGCTCTACGCCACCGTTGAAAAAGAAGGTAACATGGGCATATTTCTCCGTCTCGGCGATCCGCAATTGCGCCATGGAGCGCGAGGAGAGCTCTTCCGCCAATATATGGAAGAGATGTTGCGGGGGGAAGACGATGGGCAGATCAAATGTCTCGTCATATTCGGTCATGCAGACATAACTGGAGAGCTTCGGAACCTGCGGGCGGGCGAATCCTGTGAAATCGGAGAATGCCAGGGCACGGGTGATCTCGCGGGCCCGATCCGCCCGAAAATTGAAGAAGATCACGCCATCCCCATCCGCGATGCTGCCCAGGGGTAATCCCTTATCCTCCGTGATCACCGTGGGTAGAACGAATTCATCCGTCTCGCCCTCCCCATAGGCACTCTCCAGGGCCGAGCAGGCATCCCTTCCCATCCTACCCTTCCCCATCACCATGGAGAGATAGGCCTTCTCCACCCTCTCCCAGCGATTGTCACGGTCCATCGCATAGTAACGCCCCATGAGGGTGGCAATCTTGCCTACTTTTACCCGGGCAATTTCCTCTTTTAGTTGACGGACATACTCGATGCCGCTCTTGGGAGGGGTATCCCTCCCATCCAAGAAGGCATGAATGAGCACCCGATCCATCCTCTCTTGCTTCGCCAGCCTGAGGAGGGCTACCAGATGGTCCATATGGCTGTGCACCCCGCCGTCAGAGACCAAGCCCAGAAGATGCAGGGCCCCCTTTGCCGCCTGGATCTTGTGGATCGCCTCCAACAGGGTAGGGTTCTGAAAGAATTTCCCCTCCCGGATTTCCTTGGTAATACGGGTGAACTCCTGATAGACGATTCGCCCTGCCCCCAGATTGAGGTGTCCCACCTCCGAGTTGCCCATCTGTCCGTTAGGAAGCCCCACGGCTTCCCCTGAGGCCTGAAGCAAGGCATGGGGATAACGGCTCCAAAGCTCATCCATATTGGGGGTCCGGGCCAGGGCGATGGCGTTGCCCTCTTTGCGAGGGTTGATCCCCCAGCCATCGAGGACCATGAGGAGGGTCGGGGGCGTGGGAGAGGACATGGGGATTAGAAGCGGATGGGGCTGTGGAGGATAGAAGACTCCGGAGGTCCGATCAGGCTCCTCAACTCCTCAGAGAGGCTGTTCCACTCTCCACATTTGGAACAGCGATCCTGCCATCCAAGATGCTTGGTTCCGCACCCGGAGCATCGATACTGAAATAAGGGCAGAGAGAGGAGGGAGAGGACTTCCTTATACTGGGCCAGGGCCTCTCGCCAGACTCGGCGGCGTTCCAGGATCTGGGCCAGCAAATAATGGGGTAGGGCAAAGCCAGGGACCTTCTGTGTCAGCAGGCGAAATTGCTCCTCCGCTTCGTCGATCATCTCCAATCGATAATAGAGCTTACCCAGATAGAAACGAGGGACCAGATCGTGTGGGTAGCGGAGGATACGCTGATGATAGAAGGAGAGGAGGCGCTGGGGGTCTTCCATTTCCAGATAGAGTTGCTCGAGCCGCTCCAGGAAGACACTGGAGCGGGTGATATCGAAGGCCCGCTCCCAGATGCGGCCTGCCTTCGTCTTTTCCCTGCTCAGATAGTAAGTCTCCCCCAGCTTCAGATACGCAGGCAGGAAGACTTTCTCTAACTTCGCTACCTCCCGAAAGATCTTGGCCGCCTCTTTGAATTCCCCTTGCTTCAACTTGGCGTTTCCCATTTCATATCGGCATCCCAGCAGCGTCCGCCTCTGCAAATCCGCCTCTGTTCCTGCTCTGGAGGACTTCAAGAGGTCCTTTTGTACCTCCCAGGCCTTCTCCCACATTCCCTTCTTGATGTAGAGAGAACGCAGCTTCTGCCGGGCGTCGAGATTCTCCTTGAACCTCTCCCGGATCCCCTCCAGGATCCGGATCGCCTCATCGATCTGGCCGGCCCTTTCGTAGTCTGTCTCCAGATCCAGCAAAACCTCCAAATTGGCTGGGTCCAGGTGCTTGGCCTTCAGGTGGAGGCGAATAGCCTCGGAGTAGTCTCCCTCCTGTAAAGAGATCTCCCCCAGACGGAGAAAGGCAGGGATGTTGTTGGGATCCTTCAAGAGGATTTTGCGGAAGAATAGTTTCGCCTGGGCCCATCTCTTAGCCAGGAAGGAATTCATCCCCTGGGCGTAGATCTCCCGGATCCTCTCGTTGCGTCGAGCCTCGCGGGATTCACGATAGAAGGAGAGGGTTCGCTGAAGATCGTAGATGGTGGCGAAGAGGAGCGTAACCAGGATCCCGGCCAACAGCGGAATGATGACCAGGACCGTCAAGGGCACCTCGTGGCGGCCAAAGGTGAAGAGATCGATGACCACCGAGGCCCGATTGTGGTGGGCAAAGAAGACGATGAAAGAGAAGATGACCAAGATGGCGATCAGGAAAATGCGTGGAGCCATAGGCAGCCTCTCATCGGATGGCTACTCCCTTTTCCTCCTTTTCCTTACAGCTGATGCATAGTTGGGCAAAGGGGATCGCCTCCAGGCGCTTGAGGGAGATGGGGCTCTTGCATACCTCACATTGCCCATAATTGCCCTCCTTGATCTTTTGTAGGGCGATCTCGATCTGCTTCAGCACCCTTCTCTCCTCGTCTCCCACCGAAAGGAGGAATTCCTTAGTATAGGCCGAAGAGGCCTGATCAGCGATGTCTTGAATTCCATCGCTTCCTGCCTCCATGCTGGAGCTGCTGCTGGTCTGCACCTCCTTTAAGAGTTCTCTCCTTTTCTCCAGGAGCTTTTTGCGAAGTTTCTCGAGTCGAGCGGAATTCATAGCATCAACCTCCCGTCGTTACTAAGGGATAGGGCAGCCTCCCCCCTGAGTGTGCTTTCACACAAAATCAAGCCTCCGGAGGGACAATTCGGGTGCGCGGAGCATCCCTCCAGAGTCGCTCCAGATCATAATAATTCTTTGTCTCCTCATCGAAGATATGAATGATGAGGTCCCCATAATCCAACAGAATCCACCTTGCCTCCTCATACCCCTCCCGGTGGTGGAGCCGAATTTTTCTCGAGGAAAGATCCTCTTCAATCCGATCGGCAATGGCATGCACCTGACGCTCGGAAGAGGCACCGCAGATCAAGAACTGATCGGTAAAGGAGGCGATCCCCCTCAGATCGAGGACGATCAGGCTGTCCGGCTTTACCTCCAGAGCAGCGGAGATCGCCACCTTCAACAGCTCTTCGGTTTTGATGATGGGCTCCCTAAAGGGTATTCCCTCCGCGTAAGCTACCTTTGAGGATGGAGCTTTCCCTCCCTCGAATCCGGAAGGGAATTCCTCTTCCCGGGATTCTCTCGGTAGAGTTGATTTTTCGCCACATAGGCGGCCACCGTGTCAGGCACCAGAAACCGTACGCTCCGCCCCTCCTCCCCCAGCTGCCGGATCTCGGTAGAGGAGATATCCAGGGAGATCACCTCCACCAAGAGCACCAGGCCCCTCTGGGGGATCTTGATTTCCCGATTTGATTCGATTTCCGATATCTTGACATAGCGAAAGCGAGGATTGCCCAACTGCTCCAATTGTTCCTTGCTCAAGGACCTCTCCACATCGTCCAGTCGCCATCCGGGTCGGGCGGTGACGATGAACTGGACCAGGCCCAGGAGCTCTTTCGCATTCTTCCAGGTGGAGATCTCCAGGAAGGCATCCACTCCTACGATGAAATAGAGGACCGTATCCTTCCCATAGGCCTTGAGAAGCTCCTGAACGGTCTCTACGGAATAAGATCTGCCGGGGCGATCGATCTCGATCGAGGAGACGGAGAAGTAGGGGGTGAAGATGGTGGCCAAAGAGACCATCTCATATCGATGCAGGGCAGAGGCTACCTTGTTCTCGTCCTTGTGGGGGGGCTGGGAGGAGGGGATGAAGATGATCTTGTCCAGGTCAAAGGCCCAATAGATCTCCTCTGCAGCCCGCAGATGCCCCAGATGGATCGGGTCGAAGGTCCCTCCCATGATTCCTATGCGCATGTCCTCTCCTTTTGTAACTGCCGAAATAAAGCGGTCCAGCCTGGCCTTCTTGAATCTCTATCCACCAGAAATCCGAATCTGTCCTTGCCCTAAGATGATGAATTTGGTACAGGTCAATTCCCTCAGGCCCATGGGTCCCCGGGCATGGAGCTTCTGGGTGCTAATCCCAATCTCCGCCCCCATCCCGAATTCTCCCCCATCCGCAAACCGAGTGGAGGCATTCACGAAGACGCAGGAGGAATCCACTCCTTGCAGGAATTTTAAGGCATGAGTGCAGTTTTCCGTGACGATGGCCTCCGCCAGGCCTGAGCCGTGGCGGGCGATGTGATCCATTGCCTCCTCCATCCCCTCCACGACCCGAATGGAAAGGATGAGATCGAGGTATTCCGCGTCCCAGTCGGGATCGGAGGCCTCCTTGAGAGAGGGGTAGAGTGACCGAGACCTAACGCATCCCCTCAATTCCACCCCCGCCTCCTCCAGGCGCCTGGCCATGGCGGGAAGAAAGGTGGGGGCAATTTTTTCGTGGAGGAGGAGGGTCTCCATGGCATTGCAGACCCCGGGTCTCTCCACCTTGGCATTGAAGGCGATCTCTTCGGCCATGTCTAAGTTGGCATCCTCGTCCACAAAGATATGGCAAATCCCCTTCTCATGTCGGATCACCGGGATGGTGGAGTTCTCGGAAACGAGACGAATGAGCTCGGGCCCTCCCCGGGGAATGAGAAGATCGATCAGATGGGGAAGCCGGGCCAGTTCCAGGATGGCTGATCGATCCGGATTCTCGATCCAGCTGATGCAACCCTCCGGGAGGCCGACTCTTGTAGCCTCACGGGCCAGGATCTGAGCAATGGCAGTATTGGAGGAGAGGGCCTCCTTCCCTCCTCGGAGGATGACCGCATTGCCAGATTTCAGGCACAGGCCAGCCGCATCCGCGGTGACCGAGGGACGGGACTCGTAAATCACTCCCACCACCCCCAGGGGGACTCGCATCCTCCCGATGCGAAGCCCATTGGGCCGGACTTCCATCCCCCTCACTTCTGCCACCGGATCGGGTAACTCGCAAATCTCCTCCAGAGCCTTGGCCATTGCGTGGATCCTCTTTGGATTCAAGGTAAGCCGATCCAGGAAGGCAGGAGTCTTACCAGTCCCTTGGGCCGCCTCCAGATCTTGACGGTTGGCCCTTATGAGGGATCCCTCCTCTTGCCGTAGGGCCTCTGCCATCCCCCTCAGGGCTTGATTCTTCTCCCGCGTCGAGGCCAGAGCCAACCTGCGGGAGGCCTCCTTGGCCCGCTCAGCCTTTTGACGGATCTGTTCCTTCAGGCTCACCCGGTCTTCTCCATGAGCACCAGGTTATCGCGATGCACGATCTCATCGGAATGCTTATAGCCCAGGACCTTCTCGATCTGGCTGCTCCGGCAGCCCTTGATCTTGTTAACCTCCTCCATCCCATAATTGACCAATCCTTTGGCAAACTCCAGTTTGTCCTCATCCAGAAGGGAGACTACATCGCCCGAGCGAAACCCGCCCCGGGCCTCGACGACCCCCGAGGGAAGCAGGCTCTTTCCCCTTCGAATGAGAGCGGACTTGGCACCCTTATCCACGGAGATCACTCCCTGGGAGTGGGAGGCAAAGGCCAACCACCGCTTGCGGCTTGCCATCCGTGCCGGCTCGGGGAGAAAAAGCGTGCCCACTACCTTCCCCTCCATAATTCGCCCCAGTATTCCCTCCGTCTTTCCATTGGCCACGATGGTCGGAATCCCCGAGGCGATGGCCACCTTGGCTGCCAGGAGCTTGGAACTCATCCCGCCCACTCCCACTCCACTGCTCGAATCTCCGGCCCACAGGGTCATGTCGGGGGTGATCCGGCGCACCACCGAAATCAGGCGCGCCCTTCTATCCTTTCGAGGATCGGCGGTGAAGAGACCCTCCGTGTCAGTAAGCATAATCAGGAGATGGGCGTCCACCAGATTGGCCACCAGGGCCGAAAGCTGGTCATTATCCCCAAACTTGATCTCCTCTATTGCGACGGTATCATTCTCATTAATGATGGGGATCACATCCAGCTCCAGCAGGGAAAGAAGCGTATTTCGCGCATTGAGGTAGCGAGAACGATCCCGCACATCATCCTGGGTGAGGAGGACCTGGGCGACCAGCTGCCCCTGAAACTGAAAGGCCTCTTGATAGGCCCACATCAGGCGACTCTGGCCAATGGCAGCCGCCGCCTGCTTCAGGGGGATCTCCCTGGGCTTCTCCCTCCACTTCAGCTGACCGGATCCCGCCAGGATCGCACCGGAGGAGACCAGGATCACCTCCCGGCCCTGATCCCGCAGGGAGGAGAGCTCGACCGCCAGATGATGAATGCGGCAAGGATCTAACCGGGATTGCCCGGAGGAAAGGACACTGGAGCCCACCTTGACCACCAGTCTCTTGGCGGCACCAACGATCTTCAGCCGGGATGTGCCCTCTTCAGCCACTCTTGCCTCCCCCCTGAAGGGCCCCTCTCTGATTTTCCACCTCCAACAGGGAGGAGAAAGAGGAGAGGAGAGGCCCCAGGCCTTCGCGCCTCAAAGCGGAGATGAAGAAGAGGGGAACCCCCTCTCCCTGACAGAAATCCCTCAGGCGAGCTGAGGTGTTGGGATCGCAGGGAAGATCGATCTTATTTGCCACCACCAGATGCGGCCGCTCCATCAATCCCGGATGATAGGAGGAGAGCTCTCTCCGGAGGATGTGGTATGCCCTCACCGGTTCATGGGAGGCCTCTTTCGACACATCGATCACCTGCACCAAAAGGCGCGTGCGCTCGATATGGCGCAGGAACTGATTACCCAGGCCAGCCCCCATCGCGGCCCCCTCAATGAGCCCGGGAATATCAGCCACCACCAGGTAGCGACCGTGTGCCTCATCCAGCCAGACCACCCCCAGGTTGGGACTCAGGGTGGTAAAGGGATAGGAGCCGATCTTGGGATGGGCAGAGGTGATCGCTGCCAAAAGGGTGGACTTCCCCGAGTTGGGCAGGCCCACCAGCCCGACTTCCGCGATGATCTTCAATTCCAGAAGGAGGGTTCGCTCCTCCCCCCTCTCCCCTTTCTCGGCCAACCGGGGGGCCCTGCGAGAGGGAGTCGCAAAGTAGGCATTTCCACGGCCCCCCTTGCCCCCTCGAGCCACCAGGACCCTCTGGCCTTCCTGAGTGAGATCGGCCAGGACCGTCCCACTCTTGTCGTCGATCACCATCGTCCCGCAGGGGACTTGGATGAAAAGATCCGGACCCTCCCCTCCATGCATGCATTTGCCCTGCCCGTGGCCTCCCCCCTCTGCCTTATAGTGCTGCTGATATTTCTGGTCGATCAAAGTGCGATAGGAGGAAGAAGCCTCCACATAGATGGAGCCACCCCGGCCGCCGTCACCCCCGCTCGGGCCCCCCCGAGGAATTCCCTTCTCCCGGCGAAAACTGATGCAGCCATTGCCTCCATCTCCTGCTTTGACATAGATCTTGGCCCGGTCGATGAACATGGATTGCTGAGGGAAACGATCCTGCGGAAAAAAAAATCGCCCCAGACCCTTCCCCCCCTACCGGGAGGGAACTCTGGGGAGCTTGACCCATTTCAGCCACAAGGTATGTAGGTAATGCCCGTATCAGGAATCCCTCTTCAGGCCGCGATCACGCTCAGGAAGCGGCCCAATTTCCCTCTTCTCTCCAGGGCAACGACACCCTGCACCTTGGCAAAGAGGGTATCGTCCCGTCCCCTGCCTACATTCTTTCCGGGCTTGATCCTGGTCCCCCGCTGTCGCACTAAGATGCTGCCCGCCGAGACCATCTGGCCGGAGAAGGCCTTCATGCCCAGCCTCTTAGATTGGCTATCTCGGCCATTTCGGGAACTTCCTACCCCTTTCTTGTGTGCCATGGATGTTCCTCCTCACCTCATGCAACGATCTCTTTGATTTGCAGCCGCGTCAGTGACTGACGATGCCCCTGCTTACAACGGTATTTCTTTCTCCGGCGAAACTTCAAGACGATGATCTTCTTGGCCCTTCTCTGCTCAGCGATCTCCGAGACCACCTTTGCCCCCGGAAGGAAGGGCTTGCCCACTTTGGTCTCCTTCCCGTCGAAGAGAAGGAGCACCCGATCGAGGGTGACCGCCTCCCCCGGATTCCCTTCGATTCTTTCCACCTCCAGGAATTGACCGGGAGTGACAACATATTGTTTGGATCCCGACTCCACAATGGCATACACCGCTTTCCCCTCCAGAATCAGACAGAAGCCTGAGATGTATTGGCGTTGGAAATTAGCATAAGAGGCGAAGCGTGTCAATCTCTCCCTTTGCCTCTCTCCATCTCCTCAAGTTGATAGCTTTGCTGATTCAGGGATTCCTGCGGGGAAAGGATAATCTCTCCCCCATAATTGGCTTGAAGGGTCGCAATCAGCTCCGCCTCCTCGAGCCTGAGCCAGTCAATGAGATCGGGGTGGGCCTTGATTCTGATCCTTCGTCCGTGATTCCGGGATATCCTCCACTCCACCTCCCGCAGAATCTGAGAGGCAAGGTTCTGCGCCGATCTCACCCATCCCGTGCCAGAACAAGTGGGACAGGAAACCGTCATGTGCATGCTCATGCCAGGACGTGTGCGTTTTCTGGTCATCTCCACCAGGCCCAACTCATTGAGATAGAGGACATTGGTGGGAGATCGGTCCGTCTTGAGGCCCTCCTTTAATTCCTCCACCACCCTCTCCCGGTTTTCCGGCCTGGCCATATCGATGAAATCGATAATAATGATCCCACCCAGGTCCCGAAGCCTCACTTGCCGGGAAATCTCCCGGCTTGCTTCCAGGTTCGTCTTTAATACGGTCTCCTCGAAGTCTTGTTTTCCCACATACTTTCCGGTATTCACATCGATGGAAACCAGGGCCTCCGTCTCCTCGATGACGATGTAGCCGCCCGATTTCAGCCAGACCCTCCGCCGCAGGGCCTTCTCGATTTCCCTCTCGATCCCGAAGGATTTGAAAATAGGCACCTCCTCCGTATAGAGAAAGATGCGGGATTTCAGGTCCGGGTGCAGAGAGTCCACATATTCCAGGCATCTCTCATACTCCATCGGTGAATCGATGATGAAGTGAGATACCTCCTCGCTGAAGATATCCCGGATCACCCGGAAAACGACATCCAGATCCTGATGGACCAGAGCGGGAGCGGAAAGCTTCTCCGCTTTGATGCGGATCCGCTGCCAAAGGTTACGGAGGAAGGCCAAATCGGCCTGAAACTCCTGCTCCCCCTTCCCCACGCCCACGGTGCGAACGATCAGCCCTTCCCCCGCGGGGTTGACCCTCTCGATGATGTGGCGTATCCTCATCCTCTCTTCTTCGCCCGAGATCTTCCGGGAAACTCCCAATTGGCGGTCCATCGGCATATACACTAAATACCGCCCCGGAAGAGTGATGTGGGAGGTAATGCGCGCGCCCTTGGTCCCCAGAGGCTCCCTGGCCACCTGGACCAAGATTTCCTGTCCCTCCTGAAGGAGCTCTTCAATAGAGGGAAAGCTTTTCCTGGGCGAAGGATGAGGGGAGACCTTCTCCTTCTCCTCCTCCTCCTCCACGAAGCCCACCTCCGAATCCACCAGGGAGAGGAGCTTCTCATATTCCTCCAGATCCTCATAGACATCCCGCACATAGAGAAATGCATCCTTGCTGAGGCCTATATCCACGAAGGCGGCCTGCATTCCTGGCAGGATCTTGAGGACCCGGCCTTTGTAGATGTTGCCGGCGATGCGCCGGCTTCTGGAGCTCTCGAAGAGATATTCGACCAGGGAGCCATCCTCCAAGACGGCGACCCGGGTATCTACCAGGGAAGCATTGATGATGATCTCTCGCTTCATAGGAACAGGAGCCATCCCATTACAAAAGCCTTGGGGGGCCTTGCCCCCCTGACCGATCAAGAAGAGCCTTTCTCGTGATCTTTAA
>Ga0315314_1001271_pt1 | contig 23277 bp, 22 predicted proteins | sample TDP9_MG_FD_203631 | JGI IMG/M metagenome (GOLD analysis project Ga0315314, IMG submission 203631) | Freshwater sediment microbial communities from Lake Towuti, South Sulawesi, Indonesia - TDP9 | ecosystem: Environmental > Aquatic > Freshwater > Lake > Sediment | place: Indonesia: South Sulawesi... | reverse complement strand
AATCCAAGCTTTTCCGCCTTCCAATGATCAGAGAATATTGATTTTATTGATATGGCCAGCATTCGGCCGAATAATAGCAACAATCTCCAGGCTTTACAAAGAGCGAGTTTTATAATTTCCTAAGCGAGAACAAAGCGCGGATACTCCCGAAGAGATGATTCAATCCATGGATACGGAGAGCAGCGAGCGTATCCTCCATGAACTGGAAGAGACCGAAGACCTCCTGGACGTGAGCGATGAGGCTCCCGTGATTAAGCTCGTCAACCTCATTCTTTTTCAAGCCGTGAAAGAAAGGGCCAGTGACATCCACATTGAACCCTTCCAGAAAGAATTGATCGTACGGTATCGTATCGATGGCATTCTCTACCAGCGACTCAGCCCACCCAAGAGGTATCAGTCAGCCATTGTTTCCCGGCTGAAGGTTATGGCCAAACTGGACATTGCCGAAAAGCGCCTCCCCCAGGATGGCCGGATTCCCATAAAGATTGCCGACAAAGATATCGACATCCGGGTTTCCATCATTCCTACGACCTTTGGCGAAAGGGTGGTCCTGCGCCTGCTCGATAAGAGCAGCATCCTTCTCGGGCTGGAGGAAATAGGGCTGTCCCCAGCTCAGCTTCACACCGTAGATGATCTGATCCATCGGTCCAACGGAATCCTGTTCGTCACCGGGCCCACGGGCAGCGGCAAAACAACCACTCTTTACGCTGCCCTGAGCCGGATTAATTCTCCCGACAAGAACATCATCACCATCGAAGACCCGGTGGAATACCAGCTCTGGGGGATCGGCCAGATTCAGGTTAACCCGAAGATTGGGCTTACCTTTGCCCAGGGGCTGCGATCGGTTTTACGGCATGATCCGGATGTAATTCTGGTGGGGGAAGTTCGGGATACTGAGACCGCGGAGATCGCCATCCAGGCAGCCTTAACCGGGCATCTGGTTTTCAGCACTTTGCATACGAATGATGCGGCCAGCGCAGCGACCCGTCTCTTGGATATGGGAGTCGAGCCTTTTCTGGTTGCCTCTGTGGTCCGGGCTATCGTGGCCCAACGCCTGGTCCGGGTCATCTGTCCGGAGTGCAAAGAAGGATACCCTCCCAACGGCGAAGCTTTAAGAGAAATAGGGATCAGTTCTTTCCAACTGGAAGGGGGAGTGGTTTACCGGGGGAGAGGTTGCCCAGCCTGTTCGGAGACAGGGTATCGGGGGCGAAGCGGAATCTACGAAATGTTGATCGTCTCCGATGCCATCCGCCATCTTATTATGGAGAAGGCTGACTCGACCTCCATCTGCCGGCAGGCGGTAGAGGAAGGAATGAAAACCCTCAGGGAAGATGGGGCCCAAAAAGTGATCGCTGGCCTCACCACCCTGGAAGAAGTGGTACGAGTCACGCAGGAATAATTTTTATATTTACCACAGAGGGCACAGAGAACACCGAGATGAAATCAGGCATAAAATTCAAAAATCTATATCAATTTAGCTGAAGGTCTGTCACTCCTGCGGAGGCAGGAGTCCAGCATTTTCCAAATGGATTCTGGATTCCCGCTCACTGCTTAAAGCCTGCAGGGACAGGTTTCGCGGGAATGACCCATCAAACGAAAGGATAATAGATTTTTACAAAAGGCTAAATTATTACAAAAATCTGAGATTTAAAATAAATCCATTTCACAAATCTTTTTGTTGTGCGGTTCTTGAGTTTATATTGCTCTGTGTTCTCTGCGATCTCTGTGGTGAAAAATAATAAAGAAGGAAGGATTTAGGTGCCGATCTTCGAATATGAAGCCCTGAATGCCACAGGAAAAACCATTCGGGGAGCCATCGATGCTGACAGTGCTCGCACAGCCCGGATAAAACTCAGGGGGCAGGGGGTTTATCCGACAGAGATTCGCGAAGAAGCCGTGGCCGGCGCCACGGGAGTTCCCTCCTTCAGCTTCTTCAGACGGGTAAGGGCCAAAGATATTGCCTTAGCCCTCCGCCAGTTGGCCACGCTTATGGAAGCTGGCATTCCCTTGATTTCATCGCTTTCAGCGTTGATCGAACAATTGGGGAATCCCGCACTGAGAAAGATCTTAGCTCAAATCCGGGAAAGCGTCCGGGAAGGGAGCAGTTTTGCCGATGCTCTGTCCCGACACTCTCGGGTGTTTTCCAACCTTTTCCAAGGAATGGTGCGAGCCGGGGAAGCAAGCGGGACATTGGGCCTTACCCTCAGCAGATGGGCGGATTTCAGCGAGCATCAGGTCGCCTTACGCCAGAGAGTCCGGGCCGCTTTAACCTACCCCGTCTTCATGTTTTTCATCGGCCTTGGGGCTCTTTTTTTCCTGATGACATTTGTGGTTCCCACCGTGACCAAGATTTTTTCTGACCTCGGCCAGGCCCTCCCGTGGCCCACGCTGCTCCTGATTTCTGTAAGTAATTTCCTGAGCGGTTACTGGTGGGTTTTGGTAAGCACCCTCGTCATCCTCGGCCTCTGGTTGAGAAAAGCCCTGCGCAGCGAATCAGGGGCCCTGATCTGGGATCGAACAAAGCTGAAACTCCCTCTGGCGGGTGATCTCCATCGAAAGTTAGCCATATCCCGCTGGTCCCGGACCCTGGGAACCTTGCTCAGTGGGGGCCTTCCCCTCCTTCAGGCCCTGGAAATTTCTCAGGGAGTTGTGGGGAATCGAATCTTTTCCCAAGGCCTGGCCAAAGCCAGAGAAAATATCCGGGGAGGGGAAGAAATGGCCTTTTCCCTAAAGCAAATTGGTATCTTTCCCTCTGTGGTTCTGGAGATGGTCTCCGTGGGAGAAAAAAGCGGAGAACTGGCGAAGATGCTGGAGAAGGCAGCATTGAACTTGGAAAACGAGGTCGAAGCTGACCTGAGAAGTTTGATGTCCCTTTTAGAGCCAGTGATGATCTTAATTATGGGGGTGGGAGTAGGTTTCATTGCTCTTTCCATCCTTTTGCCTATCTTAGAGATGAGCCAGATAGTCCGCTGAAAGAAATGAGGTGGAAAATAATGGGGGCAATCAAAACCCAAAAACGAGGCGAGCGAAGAATTCCCGGTTTTAGGAGTAGGACACCGCCGACCGGGGAAATGGGGTTCACCCTTATCGAGCTCATGGTGGTCATCATTATCCTGGGCATCCTGGCCGGACTGGTGCTTCCCCGATTTATGGGAAGAACAGAGGAAGCCAAGAGAACCAAAGCCAGGCTTCAGATCGAGAACCTGGAGTCAGCTTTAAAGCTTTACAAATTGGACAATGGAATCTACCCGGCTACAGAGCAGGGCCTGGAAGCCCTGGTGCAGAAACCAACTACGGGGATCATCCCCAAGAACTGGCGTGAAGGGGGTTACTTAGAAAAAGGGCAGATTCCCTTAGACCCCTGGGGGAGGTCCTATGTCTATCTCTCCCCTGGAATAAAAAACAGGGATTTTGACCTCAAGTCTCTCGGGGCGGATGGGGAAGAAGGTGGGGAGGGTGAAAATCAAGACGTTGAAAGATGAAAAAGGGGAGAAACGCGAGACATACAATGGCGAATAATCGAACTAATCGGCTGTTTGATGCAACAACAGGGTTCACTTTTGTCGAGCTCATGGTCGTTCTTTTCCTTTTGGGATTCATCCTTCTATTGACTTTCCCCAACTTCCGGCAGTTGTTCGGACCGGAAGACACGAAGAGAGCAGTTTTGGCCTTCGTGGGATCTCTGCGGCATGCCCAAAGCCAGGCCGCCACTACAAAGCAGAGATACCGATTAAACGTGGACGTTAAGGATAATGCTTACTTTACCAGCGTGGAGGGAGAAAAGGGAAAATTTGTCCGCGATGCTTCTCCCCAGGGGCAGATTACCCACCTTCCTCCCGGAGTTATTTTTTTGGATTTCTATCATCCTGAACGGGGCAAGGTGCGTGAAGGTGCCGCATATGTGGAATTCTCTCCCACAGGCTGGGCTGAAGAGTGCACGATCCATCTGAAGAAGAGTGAACAGGAAGTTTTCACCCTTTTCGTGCATCCCTTGGGAGGAAGGGTTGAAGTGGTTGCCGGTTATTTAGAGAGGTTAAGGGGATGATCCAGGGGCGCCTTTGCAGGCAGGCCGGGGGCGGCTTCACCCTTATGGAAGTGATGATCGCCCTGGCGATCCTTTCACTGGTGGCCGTGGCCTTCCTCAGGGCTCAGGCCGGCAGCGTGCGTCTGGTTGACGAATCGAACCAGATTTCGATGGCCACCTTATTGGCGAAGGAGAAGATGGCTGAGCTGGAAAGCGCCGGCTTTCCCGAGCTGGGAAAGTACGCTGGCTCCGAAGAAAAAGTATTCCCTAAGTTTCGCTGGGAGCAGATTGTCTCTTCCACAGAGATTCTGGGCATCCGAAAAGCAATCGTCCGGGTTCTCTGGATGGAAGGGACGCAAGAGCGTAGTTTGGAACTGACAGTCTATTTCGCCAGACGGTAGTGAACGATGGACATGGTTAGAATGAAAAGAAAAGGGTTTACCCTTTTGGAAGTCCTTTTGACGCTGGCTATCCTGGGTGTAATATTCTCGCTTCTTTACATGACCTTCCATCAGTCCATGATGGTCATGGCAAATACGGAGGTTCGGGCAGATGTCATCCAGCGGGGCCGGTTGATCCTCGAGCGAATGGCCTTGGAATTGAAGGGAAGCTTCATTCCTGCCCAGGAAAGGCGCTCCAAGGTTTTCGGGTATGGGTTAGTTGGCCGGTCCACCAAAGAAGGGGAAGACTTCCTGGATCACCTGAATTTTACAACTCTTCTCCTTCCTCAAGGAACCCCGCTGGAGGGCGGAAAAGAGATCTACGAGGTGGGTTATTTTTTGGACCACGAGCCGGGCGCAAAAGGGTTTACTCTTTTTCGGCGTCAGGATGAAGCCATAGACGGAAACCTTTTGCAGGGTGGAAGGGTCCTGGCGATCTGTGATCGGGTTCGCAGCTTGAGTTTCTTGTTCTTCGACCGTCAGGGAGGGAAGCAAAAAGAATGGAACTCCCTGGAAGGGCCCAAACAGAATAGGCTTCCCAGCCGGATAGAGATCCAATTGAAGCTGGAAGATTCTCATGGCCAGGTGCATGTTTTTCGCACCCAGGTCTATTTGCCTTTGTCAGGGGATAGAGGATGATACCAAAGGGTAAGGCTCCAAACGGGCAAAAAGGGGTTGCCCTGGTGTTGACTCTTCTTATTCTCACCCTGCTCGTAACCGCGGGTTTGGAACTCAATCGGGCAGTACGGGTGGAGGCGAATTTGGCCGGCAACTTTCGGGACCTGACGCAGGCCTATTACATTGCCCAATCAGGAGTGGAAATCGCCCGGGCCCTGATCCAGGAAGATGAGCCCTCTTACGATGCCCTCGACGAGAAGTGGGCCCAGTTCGAATTTCTGGCCTATCATTCAGATATGCTTTTTAAGGAAGGCCGTTTCACCGGACAGATTATGGATGAGAGCGCAAAGTTCAACCCCAATGGGCTGATCGATGCGTATGGCCATGTGGATCAAAAAAAGAAAGATCAACTGGAGCGCCTGCTCACCCTTTTGCAGTACGATCCGCAGGTGGTCGATGCCATCCTGGATTGGCTTGACCCTGACGATCAGAAGAGGCCCCTGGGAGCAGAAAAAGAATACTATATGGCCCAGAAGCATCCCTATGTGCCCAAGAATGGACCGCTCGAATCTTTGGGGGAGATGCTTTTGATCAAAGGAATGGATTCCTCGACCTTCTATGGGGAAGAAGGAAGGGATGGCCTAAGAAACTACCTGACCATACATTCCGAAGGGAAGATCAACATCAACACCGCCAGCCTCCCGGTTCTCATGAGCCTTTCTCCCAAAGTGGACCAGGCCATGGCCCAGGGTGTGCTGGACTACCGCAGTAAAAAACCTTTCCAAAAAATGGAAGACCTTCGGTCCCTCCCGGGTTGGGACTCCGTTTATCCGCAGATCAGCAGCGAACTCACGGTGCGGAGCAATTATTTTTCCCTCGAATTACAGGGCAATTACCGGGAGGCCCGGGCCGTAGTACAGACCGCGATTAAAAGGGAAGGAAAGAGAACCAGAATCCTTTACTGGAAGGCCGGTTAATTCATGAGCGCAAAAACATGGGGATTGGACATCGGCTCAACGGGAATTAAAGCCGTAGAACTTGCACGCACCTGGCAGGGATATCGGGTCACGAACTACGTGTTTCGTCCAGTCAGCGCGGCAGAGGGAGAACAGTCCCGGGCCAAGAAGGTTCAAGAGCTGCGGGAGATTTTCCCTAAAGGAGAAAAAGGAGGTAGAGGCTTAATCGTTCCCATCCCCTCGCAGCGAACAATAGTCCACAGGGTATCGCTCCCTTTCGAGGATCGTAAAAAGAACCAGCAGGTGGTCAAATACGAGGTTGAACCGTTGCTTCCCTTTCCCATCGATCAGGTGATCGTTGATTTTTACACGCCTCAAAGAAGTCAGAATGGCAAGAGAGCCCTGGTCTTTGCCGTTAGGAAGGAGGAGGTTAGCGAGCAACTTTCCCTGATGCGAGAGGCAGGGCTGGACCCGGAGAGCTTGGTTTCTGAGGCCATGGCCTTATTTTGGCTGGCAAAACAACTGGGGCTGAAAGGATCTGCAAATGTCCTTTTGGACCTGGGCCACGAGAAGACCACGATGATCGTCTTAAGGGGTGAAGCATTGTCTCTGGCCCGGTCCATTCCCACAGCAGGTTGGGCTTTGTCCCGGAGTCCGGAACAGACCTCCGCCGCTGCCCTGAGCCGCTTAGCTGACGAAGTTCTGCGAACCCTGATCATCTATGAGTCTGACCAGCAGTCTCCCGTAGAAAATATCTTCCTCACGGGCGGATTAGCGTCCTTAGGTGGCCTTGAGAGAATTCTTTGTGAACTTCTGAAAAGGCCTGTTGCTGTTTTGGACATGGAGAGAAACCGGCCATCCTTGCTCCGGGATGTGCCGAAGGATTACCATAACACCTGCGCGGTAGCTTTGGGCGCTGCGTTTTGGGAATCTGCGAGGGAAACGGAGCGCATTAACTTCCGGCAAGAGGAATTCGCTTCCCAAAAGAAAGCCCAAAAAATAAAGACCCGGATGACCCTATTTCTCTCATACGTGATCATCCTGGCCCTGCTGGGAGTGGCAACTCTGGCCACGAACCTTTACCTGAAGGAGAAGAGATATAAGGATTTGAAGGCTGAAATCCGGAAAGAATTCTTGCAAGCCCAACCGGGGGTCAAGAAGATCGTCAGCGAAGTCCAGCAGATGAAAAATTTAGTGGGCGAAGAAAAGGCCAGGGTGGATGCTCTGGGCGGCCTGGCGAGTGCTCGTTCCCCCCTGGAAATCCTCCGTGAACTCAGCCTGATGATCGATCCCGCATGGAAAGTTAGGATCACAGAGCTGGTCATGGATCCCGAAGTGGTAGAGGTAAGCGGGGAGGCTGATTCCTTCGATACGGTCAATCGGTTGAAGTCGAAGCTGGATGGCTCCCAACTTTACAGAGAGGTGCAGTTGAAAACCGCCCGGGCCAGCAGTTTGGAGAACGTGATTGAATTCAAGTTTCAAATGAAGCGGGGGATTTGAGGGTGAGAATTACGGGAAGGGAAAGGATCTTCCTCATCGGGGGGGCTTGCGTCTTGGCGGCTCTGCTGGCCTTCCAGTTGGCCATCTATCCTGCTTTCAAGCGGGCCCGCGACCTGGACCGCCTCACTCCTCAGAGAGAACGGGAACTCCGAGAACTCCGCCTGCTAAGAAAGGAGCTCGACTCTCTAAGGGAGATGAGCGCGCTCATGGTCCAGAAGATTCCCCAGAGCGAAAGAGCCATGGCCCCCCTCTCCCGGCTGGATGGATTGATCGAGAGATCCGGTCTGCGCCCCAACATCCGGTCAATCAGACCTTCTCCCTCCATGGGGACGAGAGGCGAAGCAACGATTGTGGAGGTTTTGATGGAAAAGGCTGACCTTCCCCATTTGACCCGCTTTCTTTACGAGGTCCAATCCTCTCCCGGCGGTTTTCGCATCTCTCGCCTGGCCATCAAACCCCGTTATACGACTCCCCGATATCTGGATGTCTCCTTGCAGATGGTTTTTTATCAGGGGTGATTACGGAACTTTAAAGGGCCCATGATTATCTTGGGATATTTGGTCATCAGTTTGACCTTAGTCTATTTTTTCTTTCTGTTTCAGTTTCCCTATGATCAGTTAAAAAGAACCATCATTCGGGGATTCGAAGAAACTCTCCCTCTAAGACTATCCATCGCCACGGTAAGGGCTTCTTTTCCTTCTGACCTTCTCATAGAGGACATAAATATTGAATCAGGCACCTTTCTCTTTGAGGTTCCCGACTTGAGCCTTCAGCCAAACTTTCCGGGGTTTTTTTGGGGGAGAAGGAGTTACAATTTGAAGGACTTGGGAAACCGTCAAAGCCTGAGCGGTGAGTTCCAGTCGGAAAAGGACCAACATAGAATAAAAATCCGCCTCCATGGCCTGGAGATTAAAGCCTCTTCGCAGAAAGAAATCTCCTTCCCCATGAAGGTGAGCGGAGAAGCCATGTTCGAGTGGATGGGTGATGATTTTGAAAAGGGGAATGGGCAGGTTTGGGCTTTGCTCGAAAGGGGCGAGATTCGGGGAACGCGAGATTCTCCGATCCCCCTGCCACTGACCCTCTTTGAGAGAATACGTGCGGAAATTCAATTCAGGGAAGGGCTTTTGCGTATAAAACGGCTGGAAGTCTCTGGAAAAGAGATGAAAGGGTCCTTTCAAGGGGACTTCCAATTTTCTAAAAAGGGCGATTTTTTCGATCTAAGCCTTCTTTGGCAGCCACCAGGGGGTGGGCGAGAGGCGCAAGGCGTAAGGCGTTAGATAAAAATGGAGGCCAGGGTCTCTGAATTCCAAAGAAACTTTTGCTCCTGAGGAGATGGACCCATGAAAATCAGCGAATATTTTAAGATGGCAAAGGGGACGGGGATACTGGCGACAGCAGATGCCAAAGGGAAAGTGAACATAGCCGTATATGCAGTTCCCCATGTGATAGATGAAAAGACAATTGCCTTCCTTATGGCAGATCGATTAACCCACAGGAATCTTCGGTCAAATCCTTATGCGGCTTACCTTTTTGTAGAGGAGGAGGAGAAATATAAAGGGAAGAGGCTTTATTTGACCAAAATTAGGGAAGAGAAGGACAGTCAAATCCTGGATTCGATCCGGAGAAAAGAATACCCAAATTTGAGGGGCAAAGAATCTCTCGTGTATTTTCGAGTGGATAGAGTTCTACCCCTAATTGGAGCAGGCCCGGGATCTTAGTTAAACTTCCTGCTGTCCAGCCCTCATTCTGATGAAGGGGGATGGGTTGAGATGGGTAAGGGGATTCAGTCAGGGGGAGGATGAGGATTTATCCTTCCGAGGATTATTCGATCTTTTTTTGGTTTTAACAATTCTTAAGCCATAACGGGTGCTCATATAATTCTCAAAATCTCTGAGGTAACTTTTGAGCAAAGAGGGTTCTTTCACACCCATTCTCCTTAACTCCATCAGTACTTCATGCCTGGTCAACATGGCATTAATAAAAAACAGCAAATAATAAGCCAACTCCTTATTTTCCCATAACAGATGAATTTTAAGAGAGTTTTCAAAAATTCCCCCAAGTCCCCTCTTCTAAAATAAGGAAAGAATTTTCACTTTTTTCCCCAATTTCTTAAATTTTCCTGCCTCCCTTCCTCTGGGCAGCCCCGTCTAATTCTTAAACAAAAATTTAAAAATTTGGGAGACCAAGCCGAAAATGTCTTTAGATGATTAAGAAATTATTTTCATTTAACTTTGCGAGAAAATATGGTATAAATTCAGTTCGCTTCTATTGGGGTGTAAGAATGGCTTTCCATCCGCCCATTAGGCCATTGAAAATTATCATTTTAGTTTCTTTCTGTTTTATTTTCATAGGCTTAACGGGCTGCAGCAAGGAGGCGAAGAAGGAACGTCATTGGGGAAGGGCGGAGAAATATTTCGCAGAAAATAAATTTAAAGAAGCAATCATTGAATATAAGAATGTCCTGCAGATCAACCCCCAGGATGCCAAAGCGCGCTACAAACTTGGCCTTTCCTACTTGAAGGTGGGTCAGGTCCGGGAAGCTTATTCTGAATTTTCCAAGGGCGTTGATTTAGAACCTGAGCAGGTCGATGCCCGCCTGCAGTTGGGAAACCTGTTCCTCCTCTCGAGAGAAATTCCCAAAGCCAGGGAACAGGCCGAAAGGGTCATTGCGAAAGAGCCGAATAATCCCGCCGGCCATCTTTTGATGAGCTCTGTCTATTTAGGGGAGGAGAATGTAGACGGAGCAATTTCAGAAGCCAAAAAATCAATTGAACTGGACCCTAAAAAAGTTGATCCCCACATCCACCTGGCCAACCTCTATATTTTGAAAAAAGATTTCCTTAAGGCCGAAGGTGCGCTCCGGGAAGTAATTCAGGTGGATGAAAAATCTACCAGGGCCCGGTATGCTTTGGCCGAATTCTACAGAAGAACTGAAAAAATCAAACTGGCTGAGGCTGAACTGCAGAACATCACGAGGATTGCCCCCCAAGATGTGAGCGCCTGGCTCACCTTGGGAAATTTTTATGTATCCTTGAATCGCCCGGAAGATGCCGAAAAGCAGTTCAATAAAGCGATTGAGGTTGATCCCCAGAGAATTCCCTCCCTGATCCATCTGGGGGATTTCTATCTCGCTTGGGGAAAAAAAGAAAAAGCGGTAGAGACCTACAAAAAAGGGATAGAAGTTGATTCGAAAAATATCCCGGCCAGGGTAAAACTTGCCGAAATCTCTCTGAATGAAAAGAAGTATGCTGAGACTTCCGAGTTGATTGCAGGGATCCTCAAGATCAACCCCAAGAGTCACGAGGGAATGTTTCTAAAGGGGAGACTCCATCTCGCCAAAAGGGAATTCAATGAAGCCATCGGGCACCTTCAGCCTTACCTCAAAGATTATCCAAAATCTTCCATGGCCCATTATCTTCTCGCCCTCGCTCACTTAGGAAATAAGGATATTCAACAGGGTAAAACAGAATTGGCCGAGGCCGTGAAGCTCAACCCCAGATGGGGGGAGCCCAGGATTTTGCTGGCGGATATCAACCTCAAGACGGGAGGATTTGATCTGGCCATCGCCGGGGCGCAAGAAATTTTGCGGGGGGAACCAGAATCAGTCCAGGCGCGCCTGATCCTGGGGAATGCTTATTTCAGTAAGAAAGATATTCCTAAAGCCAGCAAGGAATTTGAAGAGGTCACCCGGATAGCGCCCAATAACCCGCTGGGATATTACCACCTGGGCCGGATCTTTTTAGCGCAAAAAAAGAAAAGAGAGGCGCTGGCCCAATTTGAGAAAGCCCTTTCAATCAATCCCAATTTTTTAGATGCCCTCCGATTAGCCGTGGCCGTCCATCTCGATCAAAGAGAGAACAAAAGGGCCATCGAAAGGGTGGAGGCACAGATTAAGACCTCCCCCAAGAATCCATTCTTCTACAACCTGCTGGGACGATTATGGGAGATGAATAAAGATATGATGAAAGCGGAAAACAACTACAAAAAGGCGGTGGAAATTGACCCCAACGTGCCGGAGTTATTTGTCTCCCTGGGCAGCTTCTACGGGCGGATAAATAAAACAGAAAAGGCCATAACAGAATTTAGCACAGCGGTTCAGAAGGACCCGAATTCCTTATTGGCTTATACGGGTTTGGGAATGATTTATGATTCCCAGAAAAAATACGATCTGGCTAAAGAGTATTACCAAAAAGCTTTGAAAATCAACCCTAAGTTTCCACCGGCTGCCAATAATTTAGCCTTCCTTTACGCAGAACGGGGAGAAAATATTGACATCGCCCTTTCATTGGCTCAAACCGCCAAAGGACAATTTCCCGATGACCCATACATTTCAGATACCCTCGGGTGGGTCTATTACAAGAAGAATATCTTCAGCCGGGCTATTGTCTACTTGAAAGAAGCGAGTGAAAAAGTTCCGGACCATCCAATTATCCGCTATCACCTGGGCATGGCCTATTTTAAGAATGACAACAAAGAGTTGGCCGAGAGAGAATTGACCAAGGCTTTGGCCCTGGATGCGAAATTTCCGGGGGCGGATGAAGCCCAAACGACGCTTAAGGCGCTCAAGTAAAGGAAAGATGGAAGCCCCGAAAAGAAAAATCTTGATCGTCGAAGACAATCTCGAAATAACAGAGGTACTCAGGCGCTTTTTGGAGTATCAAGGGTTCCAGGTCTCCTATGCCTTAAATGGCCAAACGGCCATGGAAAAGGTATCATGCGAGTCACCAGATGTAGTTCTCCTTGACCTCGTTCTACCCGACATCCCAGGAAAGGAAGTTTTAAAAAGAATAAAGGCCATTAATGATGAGACTGCAGTGATCATCATTACGGGCTATGGGGGAGAAGAGGTCGCTGTTGATGTTATGAAAGCGGGAGCAGATGATTACTTGGCCAAACCTTTCGCTAATGCCGCCTTATTGAATGCCCTAAATGGGGCCTTTAAAATTCGCGAAGCCCATATTGAAGACAAGAAGTATTCGCGATTTCCCTCCTTTGAGAGGTTTTTCCCTTTTCTGGCACACGAGATCCGCAACCCTCTGCATGCGATTGGGGGAGCTCTGGCCATCATCAAGAGAAGGTCCAATTTACGGGACGAGATCCTCGCTCAGTCCATGAAAATCATTCTGGAGGAGGTTCAGCACCTCAATGAATTTGTCCAGGAATGCCTGGATTTTGTCCGCCCCCCTGCAAAAAGTGGACTCCTCGAGGTTGAAATCAACGAAATCATTTCCGTGGCGATCAATATCCTCTCCCATGTGTTTGAGGAAATATCCCAAAAAATCAAGATTACTGCGGAAACAGACCCTCGACTTCCTAAGGTTTATGCCAATTACGAAGAGATCAAGCAGGCCTTTTTAAACATCCTTAAGAATAGTATTGAAGCCATAAAGGAAGGAGGGGAAATCATCATCAAGACATGCTTCCAACCGGACCCGCCTCCTGGAAATGTCGAGGTCCTCTTTATCGACAGTGGAATGGGTATTAGAAGGGAGAACCTCAAATTTCTCTTCAGCCCCTTCTTCACAACCAAGATTCGGGGGACCGGTTTAGGATTGGCCATCTGCCGCAGGATCATCGTCGAACGACACAATGGAAAAATTCATGTGGAGAGTGAAGAAGGGAAAGGAACCACTGTTAGAGTGGAATTACCCGTCAATCCCCCCAAAGAATTGTATGGAGATTAATGGACATGCGAAGTCCTCGCATTTTGGTCGTAGATGACGAGCCCAATTCCCTTTTCGGAATTTGCCAGATCCTAACCGATGAAGGATACAGGGTGATTGCGGCTCAAAACGGCAAAGAAGCCCTGGAAAAACTGGAAACCGATTCCATTGATCTCCTCATTACGGATGAAAAGATGCCCGACATGAGCGGAATGGAGCTGCTCATCGAGGTTAAGAAAGAGGATGGGCAAATTCCCGTTATTCTCATCACTGCCTATGGGTCGGTTTCCATGGCCGTCGAAGCCCTTAAAAAGGGGGCTTTCTATTTCTTCGAAAAACCCATCTTTAATAACTTGGAACGGTTCCTCACCATCATCCATCAGGCCCTAAAAACCAAAGAGATGGAAAGAGAGCTGGACCATCTGCGAAAGGAGGTCCGGGAAAAATATTCCTTCCCCAAAATTATCGGCCATCACCCAAAAATGCAGGAGATTTTTGAAATCATCGGGCGGGTGGCCAAGACCGATAAGACAGTCTTGATCCAGGGAGAAAGCGGAACCGGTAAAGATCTCATCGCCAGGACCATCCATTACAACAGCCTGAGAAAAGGAAAACCATTGGTCACGGTTCCCTGCGGAGCCTTGACCGATACTTTACTTACCAGTGAGCTTTTTGGCCATTCCAAAGGGGCCTTTACTGGCGCGATCAAAGAGACGATTGGGCGTTTCCAGGCGGCCGATGGAGGAACACTCGTCTTAGATGAGATTTCAGAAGTCCCTCTCCATCTGCAAAGGACGCTTTTAAGGGTCATTGAGGAAAAGGAATTTGAGAGGGTAGGGGACAGCCGGCCGATTAGAGTGGATGTTCGGATCATTTCCACAACTAACCGGAACCTACAGGAGGAGATAAGGGAAGGAAATTTCCGGCAGGACCTCTATTATCGATTAAGTATCGTTTCTTTTACGATTCCCCCTTTAAGAGAGCGCGTTTCTGATATTCCCCTTCTGGTCAACTTCTTTCTCAAGAAATATAAGGAAGGAAATAATCCCGTCCGCATCGAGCCAGCAGTTTTGGAAAGCATAAAAGACTATCCCTGGCATGGGAATGTAAGAGAATTGAGCAGTGTGGTTCAGCAGATGATTCTTTTCAGTAATAAAAATATGCTTACCGTAAATGACCTGCCCCCTCAATTTCGCTTCCGCCATGAAAGTGTACAAGAAGGAACGGCCGGGAAAATCCAGTTGGCGAAAATGGTATCAGACTTGGAGAAGAAATGGATTCTGGCCAAGCTAAAGGAGAGCGATGGGAATCAGGAAAAGGCAGCAAAACTACTCGGAATCACACGAAAAATGCTTACAAACCGGGTAAGAAAATATCATCTCGATAAACTTAAGGGTAAATTTTCCCAGAAATAAGATTTGGCAAAAAATTTGCAACGCATAATTCTTGATTCATTATTAATTTGGGAGGGGTAAATCCAAAAGAGGAGCCAATGATCTCCCAGAATTGGGTTCTATTGATCGATCCGTTTAGAAACCTCACCAATGCCTACCGCATGATCCTGGAGGATGAGAATTTTGGGGTTGATACGGCAAGCAGTTTGACGGAAGCGTCCCGCCTGTTTCCTACTAGAAATTATTCCGCCGTCCTTACTGAATTTTTTCCTCCCCCTGAAGATACCTGCCAGATCATCGGCAGGATGAAAGAGAAACAACCGGAAATTTATATCATCATGGTTACCAGCATTACCATTGAGGAAGGAGTCTATAAGAAGCTCTTTGCTGCAGGGTTGGACGATCTGATTTTAAAACCCTATTCTCCCGGAAAAATTCTTGTTCACATCCGAAAGGGTCTGAGACAAAGGGAATTAATCTTAAAAAAACAAGAACTGGAAAAACAAAATGTTTTTGATCCGAGCAGCCTGCGCGCCCAGAAGAATATTTTTAACCAGGTCTATTTCAAAAAGTGTCTCCGGCAGGAGTTAAAGAAGGCCAAGCGGCACGACCGTCCCCTTTCCCTCATCTTGATAAAGATCCCCCCGGAAATGAGAAAGAAAGATCCATTTGATATTTTTTGCGACGAAATGGCCAGAGTTATAAGGACCTATATAAGAGAGGAAGATATTGTCGGGCGGGAAAACGGGAGTTTTGAGATCCTCCTTCCAGAAACAGACAAAGCTGGATCAAGGGCTTTGCTACAAAGACTCTCGGATCTAATTCAAGCCCACCCTTCCTTTCGATCTGACGATGCCCTGAGGTCCTTTCTTCCGGATCTTTCTTTCCAGGCCTTTACCTATCCAGAGATGGGCGGTGTCCCACGATCCCTGGGATTAGTGCTGGAAGAAATTAACCAAGAAACTTCTCAAAATTAATCCCTTAATTGTCGCTTTTCTTCCTCCCCCCTTTTTCTTCTTTTTTCCTTTCTCCTATGCCTAATATATCTATCTATGCTCCATGCTCTTTGCCTTTACTTTTTATCCCATTATTCCATCACTCCATCATTCCCTTATTTCCTTTTTCCTTTCTCTGTGCTCTTCGTGTTAATCCCCCATTTCCGTATCTCCCCATCTCCCAATCCTCTAATTTTCTTTTCCCATCCCCTGCGCCTAAAGCCTGGTGCTTTACGGTTTTTTTGGCCCTTTTGGCTCAAGGATTTTACTAAAAGGTCAATTTTATTCTCGAGGAAGGATTTTAGGAAATCCTTCTTGCCTGGAAAATTCTTTAGGAATTAAGGGATTATGAAAAAAGCTGGGAGTTATACTAAATCGGTATAGAATTTGCTATTTCTTTCCTGTCTAAGATTGAATATAAGAAATTTTGCAGGGTCTTTTCCCTTGGCCAAAGAAACAATCATCATCCTGGATCGTGAGCCGCACAACCGGTGGGTTTTGAAGACTTGGTTAGAGAGCGAGGAATATGATGTTGTCCTCGCGGATACGATTGAAAAAGCCTCAAAGAATTTTTCAGAATTTGAAGTCTCCGGGCTGATCACAGAGTATTGGATTGATGATGCTCCTGCCCTCGAAGCCATCCGGAGGTTTAAAGGGCGGTTTCCAGAAGCTTACGTGATGCTGCTTACAAATGGCGAAATGCGAGATGAAGAATATGAAAAAATCATCGATGCGGGCACGGATGATTGTTTTTTAAAACCCTGCTCCATGAGGAAAATCCTTCTCCATCTGCGCAAGGGGTTAAAACAGCGCCAATACTTTCTCCAGAAAAAAAGAATGGTAGAGGAATTGGACCGGATTTCCCCCGGGAAAAGCTATCCGGGGTAGGCATTTTAGGCACTTGATTTAAGGAGGGAAACCGATGGGGGCGAAAAAATTGCCCGTGACCTTTTCAGGAAGCAGCGAGGTTTTTCCCGGCTCCTTGCCTTCGAGTAAACATAGAGAGTTCGTTCTTTTCCACAAGGTCCAGGGGGCCATGCGTTATATTCCGGATTTTGTGGGAGCCTGTAAAGCCATTTTAGACGCCTTAATGGATGAGATCGATGCCGATAAATGCTCTGTAATGTTGAGGGACCAAAATACCGGCAAGCTATCCCTCTTTGCCTCCAGAGGAAAGAATGACGAAAAAGGTGGATACTATTCAGATCCTGCAGCCAAAGACAAACGATTTAGGCTGGAGGAGGGGATTGCCGGTTGGGTTTTAAAAAAAGGCCAGGCCGTGATGACAAATGATGTGCGGGACGAGGCCCGGTTTGTCAGGGTGAAGGGATTGCATAATGAGATAGGGTCTTTGATCTGCTATCCCATCCGAGAAAAAGACCAGGTTGTGGGTGTGTTTAATCTCAGCCATTCAAAGATAGGAGCCTTTAGCGAAGGGGATAAAATGATCCTGGCGTATATTTCTACCCAGGTGGGGGCAGCCCTGACCTCGGCTCGCTTCTTCATGAGAATTCAAGATATGCAGAGTTTGATGAAAGATCCCGGAGAATCTCTTCCGGAAGATAATTTCGAATCCCCCGATTCTTCTTCTACCTTTATTGAGGTCGGGGAGATGATGCCCCGCAAGAATGGGATCTTTATCTACGCCAGTAACAAAATGCAGCGGATCAAAGAGGTCATCGATCAGGTGGCTAATACGGATGTGACCATACTAATCCAGGGAGACAGTGGGGTTGGAAAAGAGGTTGTGGCCCGCTCCATTCATCAAAACTCAAATCGCCGGGATAGACCTTTTGTGAAAGTAAATTGTGCTGCCTTGCCCCAGGAACTTCTGGAGAGTGAGCTTTTTGGGTATGAGAAAGGAGCTTTTACCGGAGCCTATCGGAAGAAACCGGGGAAATTTGAACTGGCCAATGGCGGCACCATTTTCTTGGATGAAATTGCGGAAATCAGTTCGCCCCTGCAAGCCAAACTTCTCCAGGTATTGCAGGATCGGGAGTTTTCGCGGTTAGGGGGAAAGAAGGATGTGCAGGTGGATGTTCGGGTATTAGTAGCGACCAATAAGAACATCGAGGAGGCTGTGAGAGAAGGTCGATTCCGTGAAGACCTCTATTATCGGTTGAATGTAGTAAACATTGCCGTCCCTCCCTTAAGAGAGCGAAAAGAAGAAATCCCAATCTTTGTGGAATATTTTTTAAATAAATTTCGTGAGAAGTATCAAAAGAAGATTAAACCGTTCCCTGATTTTTTGATGAAAGCTTTCCTGCAGCACAGTTGGTTGGGGAATGTTCGGGAGTTAGAGAACTTGATTCAGCGGTATGTTGTCCTGGGAAATGAAGAGGCAATTATGGCCGAATTAACTACCATGCAAAGGAAAGATATTCCCCAGGAAAAAAGTGAAAGGACTCCTCTTAAAATGGATCAACCTTCATTAAAGGAGGTTCACCGGGAAGCAGTTCGGAAGGCAGAGATGGAAATGATATCCAAAGCCCTGGAGCGAACAAATGGGAATTGCAAGAAGGCGGCCCATCTGCTGAACATCAGTTACAAGAGCTTGCTCAACAAGATAAAAGAATACGGCATGAACAAACGTTCAGCTTCCATCAGTCTTTAATTTTTTCCCCTTTTCCGTTATTTTCCATTTTTCATTTTGCACTTTTCATTTTTCAATTGATTTTTCCCTTATCCTTCCTTTCAAGGAAATTCTTTTGCAGATCGCATAGTATCTCTCCGTATTACTAATGTGTAAAATCTTGAATTTTTATTAAGCAAAAAAATTCCCCCCAGCCGTCCCCCTCGAGGGGAAGGGTGTGAAAAAATTCAACTATACTCCCTCTCCCTTGATGGGAGAGGGCCTCGGCCGTGAGCTCAGCCGAACGGTAGGGTGAGGGTGAAGAATTAAGGAATTCCTTTAGATTATTTATCCCCCTCCCCTTCATCCCCGCCTCGGCTGAGCTCGTCGCAGGCTCCCGTCACGCCAAGGCGTGAAGGGGAATCATGTTCTATCCAATTTTTTCACAGCTTCGGGGAGGGTAGGGAGGGGGCGGGTTTGGTTGGGGCTATGCTGCACTGTGTCCTCTGTGGTTTTGGCAGGATAAACAAAGTGGAAGTTTTTTTCCACTTTTTCCACTTCTATTTCCTCTTTTTTCCATCCTTATTCCAAAAAGACTGAGAAATTTTAATTCTGAAATTTCCAATTACTGAATGAGTACATAAGGTTAATTTCCGATAAGGTTACTTCCTTTTGATTGGCACTTAGATTGCTCCTTTTTTGAACTATTATGAAAAACTTTTACCAGGTCTTTTTTTCTCAGTCTTCCAAGATGGAAAAGATCAAAGCCGTAATGGATGAAATTGCCAAGACAGATATTACGGTCTTGATCAAAGGGGAGAGCGGGACGGGGAAAGAATTAGTAGCTCAGGCCATTCACCAAAACTCCCAGCGCTCCGGAAAGCCGTTTATCAAAGTAAATTGCGCGGCCATCCCTGGAGGTCTCCTCGAAAGTGAACTATTTGGGTTTGAAAAAGGAGCCTTTACCGGGGCCCATATGAAAAAACCGGGGAAATTTGAACTGGCCAATGGGGGAACCATATTGCTGAATGAGATTGGAGAAATCAACATCTCCATCCAAGCGAAACTCCTCCAGGTACTACAGAATGGTGAGTTTTCTCGCTTGGGGGGAAATGGAGACATTCTGGTAGATACCCGATTGATTACGACAACCAAAGACCATTTAGAAAAATCTATGATGGAGGGCCGTTTCCGGAAAGATCTTTTTTTCCGAATAAATGTGATGAACATCACGGTCCCCCCCCTAAGGGAGCGGCGAGAACAGATTCCCCATATTTCCCAATATTTTTTCAATTTGTATAGAGCAAAATATAAAAAATCGGTCTCCCCCCTCTCTCCAGAGACGATGGAATTCTTCGAGGAATATGATTGGCCGGGGAACATTCGAGAATTAGAAAATACCATTAAGCGAATCATTCTCTTGGGTGAAGAAGAGGTGATCGGTGCGTTTACGGGGAATCTCATCAACGGGGAAATAAGCCCTTTCCCATCCGGGCTTTGGCAAGATGGGTTAAAAAGGATGGAATCCCTAAATCTTAAACGGGTAGGGAAAAAAGCGGCAGAATTTGCTGAAAAGGAGGTGATCCAGAAGATCCTCCAGGAGACCCATTGGAATCGAAAAAGGGCAGCCAAATTACTGCAAGTGAGTTACAAGGCTTTACTGTATAAGATCCAGAAATATCGCATGGATGAATTGAAAAAGTTTCGCAGAAATAAGAGGGATATGGGGTAACCTGTTCGGGCAATTCATAAGGAAAAGGGGGAAACATGGACTTGAATCGAATTCTGGAGCAGGAGGTATTTCTCTATTTCTTGGACATGGAGGTGAAACGGGCCCGGCGGTATCAAAACTTCTTTTGCCTGCTCGTCTTGAAACTTAATCATATTTCTTCCCATGATAATGGCATGGATTTTGAGGCCTGCCACAAGCAATTGGCCAGTCTATTAAAAGAAGAATTTCGAGAAAGCGACATCCTTGGCTCTCTGGGGGAAAATAAGTTGATTGCCCTCCTCCCTTATGCAGACCTATCGGCTGGATGCCTTGCCAAAACCCATTTTGCCAACAGTCTAAAATATTACGATTTCAAAAAAGAGGGCTATGAAGTCATTATTGATAAGATCTGTTTTCCCGCGGATGGAACGGACACTCCCGACCTCATTAAAAAAATGATAGAGCCAGAAGATTCCAGGAATAAGGAATTAACCTCTTGACTCCTTGGATCCCTTACTTCATGGGAGACGTCATGAAAAAATTAACCTTCTGTTTAGAAATCATATGGATCATTTTTATTTTTATTCCCTTTTCCTACCCGCAGGAAGAAAAAGAAGTGCTTTTGAAAAAGCAGGCTCAGGCTGAAATCATGGCCGACAGCAGCCAGTATGTGATTGGTCCGGAAGATGTTCTCTACATTCATGTGTGGAGAGAAGAGGCTTTATCCCGGATGGTTCCAGTCAGGATGGATGGAAAAATCTCCCTCCCTCTCATCGATGAGATCGAGGCCACCGGACTTACCCCCTTGCAATTAAAAAAAATAATAATTCAGAAATTTAAAAAATTCATAGACAATCCCAACGTTTCAGTAATCATCATGGAAGCCAACAGCTTCAAAGTTTATATTTCCGGCCAGGTGAGAGCTCCGGGGGTCTACCGAATCCGCAGTGAGACTTCTCTTCTGCAGATCATTCCGATGGCTGGAGGTTTTACGGAAGGGGGCAATCAAAGAAGAATTTTAATCATTCGGAAAGAAAACGGAAAGGAAAAGCGCATCACGGTGAATTATAAAAAAATTGTGCAAGGGGAGGAGCCAGTTTCAAACTTTATTCTAAGACGAGGGGACACCATTATAGTCCCTGATTCAATTATCCTGGAACCCTAAGCTCCTATAACTCAATGACCCAGTGACTCAATGACGCATGGACCCAATGACCCACGACGCAATGACGCTATGACGATTTTACCGCTTTTCATGAGGTGGACAATATGAAAAAAATAATGATTTCCGTTAGCATTATCGGATTGAGCATCATTTTTATGCTTCCCCTCGTCATTTATGCCCAGCAGGGCAAAGAAGCGCTTGCTAAAAAGCAGGCCCCGAGTGAAGTCGTTGCCGATAGCAGCCAGTATGTGATTGGGCCGGAGGATATTATTTACATCAATGTTTGGAAAGAAGAAGCCCTTTCGCGCACAGTTCCAGTGAGAATGGATGGGAAAATTTCCCTCCCCCTCATTGATGAGATTAAGGCAGCCGATCTTACCCCACTGCAATTAAAAGAGGCATTGGTGAAGAAGTTTAAGAAATTTATAGATAATCCCAATATCTCGGTTATTGTCATGGAGGCTAATAGTTGCAAAGTATATGTTTCTGGCCAGGTAAGAACTCCGGGTGTTTATAGACTGCGCAGCGAAACCTCCCTGCTGCAGATCATCCCCATGGCTGGGGGTTTTACCGAATGGGCCAAGGAAAAAAAGATTTTGATTATCCGCAAAGAAAACGGGAAAGAAAAACGAATCAAGGTGAACTATAGGAAAATCGTGGACGGCAAAGAACCAATTTCGAATACCATTCTAAAACCAGGGGATACAATTATCGTCCCATGATTTTCCGCGAGGGGCGAGTCGGAAGGGTTAAGGTTTGGGGCGAAAAATATATTCAAGTTACTAAGGAGTCCATAATTGATTAGACATATTCTTCGTTTCAATTGTTGTCACCGTTCACCCTGAGCTGTGAGCCTGTCGAACAGTCGAAGGGTGCCTTGCGAGCCGTCCATGCTTCGACAAGCTCAGCACGAACGGCTGTGGATTCGCTCTGCAGTGTCCATACAATTATGGACTGATTAGTAAAATCGAAAATGGAACATAAAAAATTCATAATTCCAAGAAGATCAATAGGTGCGAGTCGTGAGATTGTTCGGATTCTTTTTGCTCTACGCGCTATGCTCTATGCTCTTTGCGTTCTTTTATCTATTGCCTTTTTTTTCGCGACTCACGCTGTCACGACCTCGCGCCTCGCGTTTCACAGTTCTTTGCTATGCCCTCTGCGCTCTGCGCTTTGCGTCTTTTTAAGAAATTTTGCCCTTTGCATTTTTCACTTTGCCCTTTGCATTGCCCTATTTACTCCGGTTGCCTTTGCCGACATCAGCGATTTTTTATCTAAATTTCACCCGTACCTTACCGTTCAAGAGGAATACACCGATAATTTCTACCTGACCTCTTCGAACCGGCAGGAGGACTGGATTACTACCATTTCCCCTGGAATAAGGTTTTCCAGCTTACCTGCAAGGGTCACAACTCCGGGCCAAATCCTTCAGCCTCCCGCGGAACCATGGGGAATGGATTTGGATTACCGGCTGGGGTTAGTTTATCACGTAAAGATAGAAGAGAATGATTATGTCAGTCATGAAGGGACGCTGAACACGTGGTACACCATGGGCCGCAGAATCACCCTACGTTTGAGAGATTATTTTATCAGGTCAGAAGAACCCAGAGAAAGAGAGTTCGTCCCTGGGGCCCTGCCCGAGCAATTCCTTCTGGGAATCCAGAGAGAACGAGCTATTTACATTCGAAATGTTCTTGAGCCTTCGATCGGATACCAGTTTGGAAGCGAAGACCGCTTTGACCTCAACTATCGGAACAACATCTACCAGAATCAGAGTCCCCGTTTTGAAGATAGCCGGGAGGACTATATCAACCCCCGGCTCATCTACTGGTTTAACATCCGAAATGGAGTATTGCTGGAATATGGCCTTACTTTCGGGGATTTTGAACGTTCGGCTGATCTTGTCGGTCACATGGCCAGAACTCGTTACACCTATCGTTTTAATCCGAGGACATCAATTTTTGGAGAATACATCTTTTTGAGGCGGGACTTTGAATCCCCGGGAATCGATTACGACGTCCACAATCCAAGTGTGGGCATCGAACATGCCTTTACTCCTGCATTGAGTGGCAGGGCGCAATTTGGTTACTTCTGGCAGGATCCGGAGAGGGGTGTTAGTGGCATTCAAAAAGATACCAAAACTGGCCATGGTGGTTCTTTAAAGGAGTGGGAGGAGGCGTAGTTAGCCGTCAAACACCTTCTTCAGAGGTGAGTTAGGACTGATCTCATTTTTTCCCTT
>Ga0315314_1001270_pt1 | contig 23288 bp, 17 predicted proteins | sample TDP9_MG_FD_203631 | JGI IMG/M metagenome (GOLD analysis project Ga0315314, IMG submission 203631) | Freshwater sediment microbial communities from Lake Towuti, South Sulawesi, Indonesia - TDP9 | ecosystem: Environmental > Aquatic > Freshwater > Lake > Sediment | place: Indonesia: South Sulawesi... | reverse complement strand
TACTTCTTCACGAGCCTTGACCCACAGAGGGGGCACGCATCAAAACTCGTCCTGCATTCAACAACTTGCCGTTCCATAATCTAAAAGCGAATTACACCTATATAGGAGTTTCTATTGAACATATGGAAAATAGACCTCAAAAACAAAAACGCTCTCGCGATTTACAACAAAATAATCGCTCAAGAAATTCTGGGAGTCGAATTGTCTTTTCATCCTAAAGCATTAATACCTGCAGTAATGAGCAGATTCGAATTCGTTAAACTAGCAGTAATGCCACACGAAACCGTGCTTGATGTAGGAACTGGATCCGTAGCTATATGTGCGATAATAGCAGCCAAGCATCTGGAAGCTGAAGTTTACGCCACGGAAATGATTGAAGAGTACTACGAAAATGCGAAAAGAAATATAATCCAAAACTCTCTTCAGGACAGAATACACTTAATAAAATCCTCGGGAGAAATAATTGAGGGTGTGATTCCTAATGGCTTAAATTTCGACGCCATCATAAGCAATCCTCCCTACCTGCCCTCAAAAGCAAAGCTTACAAATAAAAAATTCGGAGGTAGCGCGGAAGAGTTAACTGGTGGAGGTAAAGCCGGCGCCGATTTTTCGTTGAAATTCATAGAGGAAAGTGTTTCTCGCTTAAATGAGGGTGGTAGAATATCGCTAATGATCCCTATGAAGAAGAAAAAAATCTCTGAGAGCATCACCATACAGATGGAAAAAGAGAACCTGGATATACAGAGCATTCGTCTGATAACAGGGAATCGAGAACGCCTAGTTATAATCGGAAATAAGAAATAGATACTCTTTAAACAGATTCATATCTCAAGAATTTTCTTAGGCGCTCCCGCAAGTTTCACAAGCGCTTCGGCTTCCTTAAAGTGAAGCTTCCCAGTAACCATGAGCATATGCGGAGGAGGACCGAAATCAAAAGAAATTAGATTATCAACAAAGTCCGCATGCACCACTGGTTCAGGTGATCCAACTCTGGCAACTCCCACTAAAACTACGTCTCTGAGTATTTGTCTCCTTTTTTTCCTATCGAAATGGATCAAAAACTCTAAGCCTTCGTTAACAGTCATATAACGGGACGCATCGGCTTTAATATCCAAAAAAACAAGGGTGTGCAGGCCTCTGAACCTGTTCTTTCTAACCGCTAAATAAGGAGACTCTGGAAAATAACTCGCCTCAGGAAACGGTATACTCACCGACATTCCAAACTTGTAGTTAGCTAACCCACAAATACTAGGAGCGGCAGAAATAATTGAAGGTGCATGAATAATTCTAGAATCTATACCCCTCTCGAGTGCACGTAGTCTCAAATCAACATGGGTTGTTGAGATTAACGGATCCCCTGGAACCAGAAAAACAACATTACTTTCCTGTGCCTCTTGTAAAATGGATTCATGGGGATTCTCCTCAACATTCTTTCTGGAAAGCACCAAAATACTCTTACCGATAAGCTCTTCCAAATGTTTAAGGTTAAGTCCACCCATTACGCTTGTGTAAAATTCAGCGTAAATCTTATCGGCTTTCCGCGCTTCCTCTAACCCCCTCAGTGTTAAATCACACTCATCCCATAAACCCAGACCAACAAATATCAGTTTACCCATTCAAAACACCGCCATCAAAAGAGCCAGTATCGGGAAGAATTCTAATCGAACAATCAAAGTTCACTACCTGCTTAATAGCTAACTTTCAATTATGGGCATGAAAACCGCTTTTACCTGTTGAATTCCTCTAATTCCTCTTATTCTACCCATTAAATCTAATAATTTTTTAGACTCACCTTCAGCAATGAGAATCTCCAAACAGTACTGGTCTTTTATATGCCGGTGTATGTTCTCGATGATGATGTCATCAAATTCGTGACGAAATTCCGAGATTCTGTTTTCTACATCACTTCTCTTATACTCGCTAATGACCATAATTGTCGCTGCTGATTTTTCCACTCCAAGTTTATTAATCTCTGACTCAGCGATTAGATTGCGGATTGCATCCCTAAACGCTTCGGATCTGCTGTAATAACCCCTTGTCTCCATAAACTTTTCAAACTGCGCCAATAAATCCTCAGGCAAGGTTATACTAACCACAGTCACAGAAATCACCTATATTAAAATTTTATTAAGAAATTAATATCAAGTTAATATTTTTTAGCTTTTTTCTGGCATTAAATTAATATCCTTACCTTTTATAGTTTCCGTGGGGCGTTTATAATGTCTAAAAGTGTAGACCAAGAAACTGAGTGCCAAACTGTATGTGAACTAGAAGGCGTTCACTGCGCTGCCTGCGCGGACAGAGTAGAGAAGGTGCTCTCAACCGTAGAAGGCGTCAGCAAAGCGAAAGTAAATATCGCCGCAAAAACACTAACAGTTAAATATAACAAAGAAAAGGTCAGCATAGACGAAATCAAAGAGACTGCTAAAAAGATAGGCTATAATCTCAGACTCCACGAAAGACCGAAGACGGAAACTAAAAAATATATTCCGGATATAATTAGAATCGCCTCTATTGGCATCCTCATGTTTCTTAGTTGGGCCAATCTATTACCATCATACGAGGGGTATGATGTATCCGTCATTGCGGTAGCTCTAGGTGCCTATCCCATACTGAAGGATGCTTTCTTTTCTTTGAAAGCTAAGGAGATTGATGTTTCTGTTTTTATGAGCATTGCAATTATCGCCACCGTCCTCCTCGGACAGTTTCTAGCCGCAGCCGCGATAACGTTCTTTGTTCTCATAGCTTGGTTTGTAGAAGAGTTCACCGTGAACCGAAGCCGAAAAGCTATCCAAGAGATTATGGAAACCGCCCCCAAAAATGCACTAGTACTAAGAGACGGAAAAGAATTACCAGTACCCACAGAAGAAATCCAAAATACAGACGTAGTTATAGTAAGATCCGGAGAAAAAATACCAGTAGATGGCAGAATAATATCTGGAGAGTCTCTGATTAATCAGGCGCCAATCACCGGAGAATCAATGCCTGTGGAGAAAAGTACAGGAGACGCGGTTTTCGCGGGAACCATAAACGAAATAGGTGTGATTCAAATAAGAGTTGAAAGAACTGGCGGCGATACCACAATCGGAAGAATAATCAAATTGGTGGAAGAGGCTCAAGAGGGTAAAGCTTCAATACAAAAGATAGCAGACCGATTCACCACCTACTTCACCCCACTAGTTCTCGCTATATCCCTCCTCACTTATTTCTTAACTAATTATAACGTAATAACAACGGTTACGGTTCTAATTGTTGCGTGTCCCTGCGCCGTAGCTCTGGCAACGCCACTAGCGGTGATAGCAACCATTGGAAAATCCTCAAAAAAAGGGGCTCTAGTAAAGGGTGGAAACTACCTAGAAGCTCTAGGACGTGTGAATACAATTGCAATGGATAAAACTGGAACCCTGACCATGAACAAGCCTCAAGTCGTAGACGTAAAGGGATTTGACGGTCACAGCGAAGAAGAAATAATTCGACTCGCGGCAACCGCCGAGAAACGGTCAGAACACCCCATGGCTATCGCGATAATGAAGAAGGCTGAAAGACACGGAATAGAAGTCCCTACACCCGACAAGTCAGAAATCATACGCGGAGAAGGTATAATAGTAAACAGCAACGGTCAGAGAATAATACTCGGAAACAAGAAGCTAATGAAAAACAATAATGTACAGATCTCACGCGAAGTGAACAAATACATGAGAGAAAAAGAAGAAGAAGGCAAAACAGCACTACTCATCTCCCACGACAATCATGTTTGCGGAGTGATAACCGTAGCAGACACACCCAGAAAAAACGCCAAGGAAACCATAGCTGAGCTGAAAAAACTCGGCATAAAAACAATAATGCTAACAGGCGACAACCCCCGAACCGCTAGAGCCATAGCCGACCAGCTGGGCATCGACGAAGTAATAGCGCAGATGCTTCCCGAAGAAAAGACAAACAAAATAAAAGAACTAGAAGACTCCGGACAAAGAGTAGCCATGGTAGGCGACGGAATAAACGACGCACCAGCACTAGCCCAAGCCACCGTAGGAATAGCCATGGGCGCAGCAGGAACCGCAGCCGCCATGGAAGCCGCCAACATCATACTAATGGCCGATGAACTAGCAAAAATCCCAGAAATTATACGCGCGGGTAAAAAAACAATTCGAACAATAAAGCAGAACATAACCATAGGAATACTATTCAACATCGTAGGAGTCAGTTTAGCTGCACTAGGTTTCCTAACACCATTCCTAGCCGCAGCCGCCCACTTCCTACCTGACCTAGTTGTGTCCCTCAACTCTTCCAAACTAATCATATAAAGAAAACATCTTCGTTATTCTTCTATAAAAGTGAAAAATATTATAAATTCTAAATCTAAATGTTAAATATGCCGAGCTTTTATGACGCGCATTTCTGTTTATTAATATTTGCACAAGGCCAGTGGAAGGAAAGCTACACGGAGAAAATATCAAAAAACACAAGAGACCTCTTTTACCAGTATACAGGACATTCTAACTGTGACGTATGTAATACTTGCCCAATATGTAGAGCCCTAGTTGAAATGTTTGATCCAATGAATCCTGATGAATATGTTATTGTATGCGATTTATGCAAAGCATTATATAAAATGATGGAACAGATAAAAGGCAAAAACGATGGAATGATTCTTTTTTCACACAGCTTCCCTCTAGAAATTCAATCCGTTACATCTCTAACAAAACTTTTATTACAAAGCGATAAAATAAAAAAAATTTACATTTTAGAAGTAGTAACAGAAAAAAAAGCTCAAGTTCCTGAAATTATTAAAAAAATCAAAAAGATTAGATTAAAAAATTCCGAATTCATTAAATTATTAGATTCTAACGAATTTAAAGACAAAGTTCTATATGAGATTTCCAAAGATAGCTATTTCTAATCAGAAAGAATCCAAAACAAAAGAGTCGGAAAAACCAAAAGAAGAAACACCGCACCCCACAACATACCAATAATTAAGCACCAAATTTTCTGAAGATGCTAAAAACCGAGCGGTGTTCATCCACAAAAAATTTATGTATCCAAATGTTTAATTTTCTAACCGTCTAAGCAAACAGAAAACAAAAAAGGGCTGCTAGCTCAGAGGAACAGATAAGCATCCTTCTGAGAAATTAGGTAGAGCGCCAGGCTCTTAATCACCGAGAAAGAGAGACTTGGTGGTCGTGGGTCCGATTCCCACGCAGCCCGCCAAACTTAATATTTTGCTCTAACATTTGTCTTCTACTTTTCCAATTTTTGAAGGGGTTTTGGTTTCGTTGAAGCGTCTAGTACCTTGTCTGGTGATTTCCAAGGAGAGAGGGCAGGATGCTAAGCTTCTTCTTTCGGAGTTGAATCTTTTGGATGACAGGATGCGTGTTTCGAGTGATTCTCAGAAGATTTTTTGGCCGCTGGTTAGGGAGGTTTCAGAGGATGAGCGGTTAATGCTGGAGGGTAGATTGGGTGATTTTGAGTTGCTGTACGCTGAGGTTGAGCCTAGGAGTGGGCGGTCAAAAAGTATTTTTGAGGAATTGGAGGGAAAACTTTCTCCCAGTCAATTAGCTTCACTTCCTCACTCCTATGATATAGTGGGCGATATTGCGGTACTGGAAATTCCTCCAGAACTGTCTGACCAGCAGTTTCTAGTGGGGGAATCTGTTTTACGTGTCCACAAGAACATAAAAGTGGTTTTGGCTAAGGCTGGAAAAGTTGACGGCGTGGCTCGGGTTCGCAGGTTTACTCATCTTGCAGGTGAGAATAGGACGACCACCTTACATAGGGAGAATGACTGTGTTTTTCGGCTGGATTTAGCTTCTGTTTATTTTAGCCCGCGTCTGGTGACTGAGCATGCACGGGTGGCTCGTCAGGTCTTGCCTGGTGAGGTTGTTGTGGATCTTTTTGCAGGGGTTGGACCTTTCTCTATACTGATTGCTAAGAGGGTAGATGCGAGGGTGTATGCTATTGACATTAACGAGTCTGCCGTAGAATTGTTGAAGCAGAATATTCACCTTAACAAGGTTGACGGTAGAGTTTTTCCCATTATGGGTGATGCGCGAAGGGTTGTTGATGGGAAGCTCTATTCCCAAGCGGATCGAGTTATAATGAATCTTCCGGCAGAGGCTGAAAATTTTATAGATGTTGCATGTCGCGCAATAAAACCTGAGGGAGGCACAATTCACTATTATCAATTTTCCCCTTCGCCTGACATTATGGAGGAGGCGGTTGATGCTCTGGTGAGAGGCGTGGAAGCGAATTCAAGAAGGGTAGTTAAAATTCTTGAGCGTAGAAGAGTGCGTCCGAGTGCGCCGCGGGAATGGCAGGTTGTTGTGGACGCCCAAATCAGGTGAGAACATTTTTTAGAGGACTTCTACTGTTAGTATTATTTCAACTTCTTTTTCTGGATTCTTCAGCAGTTCGACCAGTTTTCTGTTTAAATCTATTGCCGCTTTGTCGGCTTTTATCATGATTGTTCTGTCGCTGCAATAACTGCTTTTCCTTGCCACTAGGTCATGGGGATGGCTGAAGGTCAGGCGGGGACTCCCCCAGCCTCTGATGATCTCAGTTTGCTTGTCGACCCTTACAACCATGGTAATCGTTGAATGGTCTTTTTTCGCCAATTCTTTGAACGGCTCGCTGAGTTGTTCGGCTCCCTTATTTGAACCAACAGCTATTACGCAGTCCCCTCTAACCGTTAGGTCTTCACGGGTTGTTACTTCGAGTGTTGTCCTATGCTTAGCCGAAATGTTCGGATGCCCATGTGCACGAAGGGTTTCTGTAACCTTTTTGCTCAAGCCTTTTACACCGATACTTATTTTTGTATGATGTGCATTTTAAAAGTTAGGATAGGATACCCAAAGAATCATTGAGTGAGTGGAAATCCTTGACAAAGAAAAATTTTTTGACCGAAAAGAAAAAACTTTTGGAGGAATTGAGGCACTCGGGATTCGTTACCAGAGAAAACGTAATGCGGGCGTTCCTCAGAGTTCCCAGAGAAGAGTTTCTGCCAGAGAATCTCAAAGATAAGGCTTACGTTGATCACCCTCTACCCATTCCAGGCGGTCAGACCATATCTGCGCCACGCAAAAAAGCATATATCTGCTTTTCGGGCGAAACATGTGTGTCCTGATGTGCGATGTATTAGAATTGGAAAAGGGTATGAAGGTACTAGAGGTGGGCGCGGGGTCAGGTTACCACGCAGCATTATGCGCTGAAATAGTAGCGCCGACAGGTTCCAAGAGCAAAGGTCACGTCTACACCATAGAACGAATACCCGAACTAGTAGACTTTGCAATAGAAAATCTAAAAAAAGCAGGATACATTGACAGGGTAACAGTCTTCACCGGAGATGGTTCAGAGGGATACAAAGATATGGCACCCTATGACTCCATACTTGTCACAGCTGCGGCTCCCAAGGTACCCCAACCACTCGTTGACCAATTAGCCGTGGGGGGCAAATTAGCCATTCCTCTTGGTAGTCTTTTTATGTATCAGGAACTAATAGTAGTTGAAAAATTAGAGAATGGAAAGACGAAGAGACACAGGTTCGGCAGTGTTGCGTTTGTTCCACTAATTGGAAGATGGGGGTATCGCAATAGTTGGTAAGGTTCTATAAAGTCTTATAAAGATTTGAAAAAATGGTATTTTTAATAAAAGTTGACTTCAGCTTTCTGAGTGGTTCCATGCAAAAATCAAATTCGTTTAGCTTACTATTTACAAAAACAAATTTTGTTCATACTCGAAATTATATATTTTTTATTATGTACAACATAACATTAAACCCTAATTGGGTAATCAAATTGTGGAAAACGATTTTCCCTCTACTTAACTTGGTAAGAAGGTGGGTTCAAAATATAACTGTAAAAGAAGACTGGGCTTTTGATATGGTTATGCTTTAATGAAGATTTTTGCGGTTGGCTTTACTTCTCTTCAAGTAGCTCAAAGAACTCTTCTCTTGTTAGCCCCGCGTCTTTGATAATATTTCGAAGAGTTCCTTTTTTGAGTTTATTATGTAAAGGTACTACTACTATAACGGGTGGATTAACGTCCCGTATAAGTATGCAATGACTACCCTTGATGTTACTCGTTCGGAAGCCAACTTTAGCTAAAATTTTGATAACTTTTTTCCCTGATATACAGGGCAACTTCTTTGACAAGATATCAACGTCCCACTGTAATGTTGTGCTTTTTTGCGCACTCTAAGTAGCCTTCAATTGCCTCCTTGATATTTTCAATTGCTTCTTCTTCGGTCTCTCCTTGAGAAATACAACCCGGAAGATCTAAACACTTTACGCTAAATCCGCCTTCTTCCTCCTCCATTAATTGAACATTGTAACCTGAAACCTTAAGCTTCTTAAAACGCAAAAATTCTACTCGCTCTTCTTTTCTTTTCTTAAAAACATCAGTTTGTATAAAGAAAATAGCAGGTTCTACGTCCTTATTATCTAGAATAGCATAAACGAAGTCATGACTAAACTCAGGATCAATTTTCTCGATTTTATGAAGAATTTTATCGATTCGCTGAAAAACTTTTTGAGAGCGCCATTCGCCTTGTTCTAATATCAAATCCTCCTTAGTTCCCACAAAATATTCCTCCTTAAGATTCGTTTTGTACCAGTAACTTGTATTTTTTAAGGTAGTTCCAAGCTTCTTCGCATTTCTCTCTCGTTAGAGATGGCTGCTTCACCATAACTCTCTTTATTATATCTTCTTTGCTCATTTTGGGGTAAACAAGGTTTAGGAAATGTATCGAAGCCAATCTTTCTAACCAATCAGCATCTTCTCTTCTATCATTTAGGAATGATAAAAATTCAAGAAATCTTTTCTCTGATTCCATTTCAACAAACTTGGCAGGTGGAGTATCCTCATATATATCTACCAGAGCATACCCTTCATGGGCTAACTGGGTTGAATAAGGGCCCCGAATATACCATGAGAATTGATATCCTAAGTAGAGGTCGAAGGCTTGTAGCAGATATATCGTCTTTTGTAAGATCAGCCTACTCTCAAATACACTTTTGAAGGAATCAGGCTCAAAGTTACCTATCCTCTTCAATATCCCGCCTAACACTTTTACTTTTTCCAACTTTTATCCCTAACTTCATTGATATTTTTAATATTTTAAGTCTTTTTCAAGACAGCCCCTTTCTCCCTAGCCCTTTTTATAATGTTCTCAATATTTTTATGTTATTTAGTGACTATTTTACCTTGTCAAAATATTAAATAAACCTAGCGTCTGATTCCTTCTTTTAATACATTTTTAATGTTCGTAGTATTATTATTTGAAGAATTGTTCTAGACGTGATTGAGCCTCCGCTCTGTCTTCTTCTCGTATGCGCTCCATTGCTTTTTGAACTCTGTCTCTGGAGAAGTCGTGTTCATCGCAGAGTATTGAATACACTTGGTTTTTATCAATGGGTTCCCATCTTATTTTGTAATTGTCTGTTGTTTTGGGTTTCAGGAATAGCTGTTTTATTTCTTCTACTGGGGGTTCTATTTCTAGTTTTCCTTCTTCTACCGCTCTCTCGATGCTTTCCTTCTCCTTTATGAGTTTTAATGCGGTTTTCACTCCTATTCCCTTTACTCCCTCATTGTAATCGGTGCCCAGCAGGATACCTATTCCTATCAGTTGTTCACGGGTTATGCCGAGTTTCTCCAGATTTTCATCCAGCGATACGAGTTCCGGCTCTACTTTCACGTAGATGTCTTTTTTGGGTAATTTTCTTCTTCCCGATATTGTGAGGTTTCGCACGAGGTAGGGAGAATTAAACAGTAAGGAGTCGTAGTCTTGGCTGGCGACTCCCCACACGTCTCCTCGGCGCGCCATGTAGGATGCTTGAGCTTCTCCCTCTGAGGGAGCCTGAACGTGTGGTACACCCATAGCTTCTAAGAGCCTCTTACTCTCCTCAACCATTTCGTCGGTTAAACTCGTGGAGGACTGAGCAAACTTTCGCGCTTCCTCCATATCCCCTTTCTCAAGCGCTTCCCCCCACTTTTTCGCGGCTTCATTCCTAATCTTTCTCCTCTCCTCCACCGTACCCGATTTTAGCTCAGGCGGCTCACCATCAAACACGTAAACCGGCTTTATACCCGCTTCCAGTAAGTTAATTGTTCTGTAAAAAACACCGCTGAGGTGAGAAGTTATGTTACCCTTACTATCCATGAGGCTGGCGCCGTCAGGCTGCCTAATTATCGACAAAAACTGGTAAAGCGTATTCATAGCATCAATAGCAATAACGCGCCCCGAAAGATCCTTCAAACCCACCTGCTGAAAAGAAAGCAAATCCCTCAGATTCACTCCCATAACCATGCACCCAAACCCAACACATTTTCAAGAACAAAATGAACTTTAACAAATATACTTTCAGTTTATATACTTATTTATTCTTTATTACTCATAAAATTTCACAAAAACTGAGAACCTAGATTAATTTAATTAAAACTTAATTGGAATGCAACCCTGCTTAAAATCCTTGGAAAAGTTACTGCTAATCTTCTCCAATCGCGAGAAACTCTTGCCCAGGCCTAATTAGCTCAATTCTCCTCTTTGTTTTAGTTATCCGAGAAACATGGACAATTCCCTCAATCTCAAGAGCCATTAAAACCTCATTAAGCTCTCTCTCAGAAATCGGCATATTATCATTATCGAGGTTCGTCATCAACTCGTCATCCAAAATTATTCCCTGACGCTTCATCAGAATATTAACTATCATATTCTTCAAAGGCTCAACGTTCCAAACACTTTCCTTCAAAAGAAATCCTCCTGAAAACTGGTCACTAACTTGTTCAATATCTAATAAAAAACCCGTGGTATACAAAACAACATACCCATTAAAACCTTTCGACAAGAAAAATACCTCCAACTACCATACGTGGAGTAATGAAATAAAAAATCAAGCTTTCAAAGTCCACTAAAAAATCTTTACCACATCCTATCAAAATTGGTGCTAAGTATCACCACTTTTTAAAATAACCAAAATTTAAACTCGAAAAATTTTACTCCTTCCTCCCCTTATTCATCTTATAAATAAATCATGTACTTTCTCAGTAACCTTATTCGAAATCACTTTTCCACAATAGCTACTGGACGACACCAGCCAGCCGATGCACCGGTTATTTTTATCGGAAAACACGCCACCTTGAATCCAAAAGGCTTAGGAATCTTATCCAAGTTCGCAAGTTTCTCAATATGGCAGTACTCCCTCTCCCTACCCGCAAAATGAGCCTCCCATATGATACTCTTGTCACCCGTTTTTTCAAACTCCCCCCTAATCGACACAAAAGGGCGGTCAAAATAAGGTCGATGTGAACTGAATATGTTAGGTAGGGAGGAAGGGAGAAAAAAGGGAAAGAATATTATGGTGTTATAAAAGAAATGTTGATCGAATATTTAAAGAAAAAACTATTAGCATAAATTCGGAATTAACCGTCAACGGGATATCTAGTAATGAAATAAAAAGCAAAATTCTTTTAGATAGAGAAATTATCTTTTCCTTGCCTAGAAAGAAAAAGACCTAGCACAAATTTTGGGTGATATAGAGGGCAAAGCTATAGTTTATTATTCCTAGAATCCAAAATATAAAATCTATATCAAAAACGGCTTCGTGAACCGCATCCATAAGTCTTTGATATCCTCTCCCATGTCTTTCCTCATTTCAGATACGTCATATTCTAAACTAAACTTTCAACGATATCTTTTACTAGGTCTTCCTATTTAATCTGCATGCTAATGTTTTCTTAAGTGGGACTGAAACATTTCACATTATTGTTAATATGTTTCTCAACCAGTGTTTATGTATAATTTCTTCGGCGTTCTTCTCAACGTATCCTCTATTCCTTAGCAGATTCTTTAGCTTTCTGTATATACGATTCTTCTAGATAACCTCTCCTTCGTCTTGGTCGTAATAATCCAATTCTTCTCCCCTTACCTAACTATCCTCTGCATCTTGTCCATTTTCCTCTTCACCCTCTGGCCAGCTTACCAGCCACCATTCTACACTTACAAACCTTTTTCCCATATGTATGTATTTTGGGTCAAGATTGACTTTTATTCCTTTATCCATTAGAATTTTATATTTATCCTCTAGTTCCTTTGGCTTGTTATTCTGTATTACATCAACAATGTCTTTATGATCTTCTATCTCTGAAAAAGTCACGCAATTTACCTTTTTGCTTTCGAGTATTTCTATTTGATTCTTTGATAGTTTGCCCACTCCCCTCTTCTTATCAAAAATTTTAATAGACCCTTGTTTTACACTAACCAGATAGTTTTGTTTTTTATAACCTTTGATTATTCCCAACATATAGGCTTTATCTACATCGTCTCCCGATAGATATATCTCCATATCTGCGGTTATTCTTCCAGTTTTAGATACATAAAAGCCTCGTATGCCTCTGTCTCTAGGATTCATATCTAGGTTTTCGAATGCTTTTTTTACCGCTTGGAATATATTGTTTATTTTTGATTCTGCTCGTTGCACTAATTCTGAACTTACTTTACCTTTTTCAATATGACGAGCGTGTGTCTCAATAAAATGCAAATAATGTTTAAGAGTATCCTCTGTGATTTTAGTTCTCTCTGAGAGATACTTGTAAATTTTTTCCAAAGTGACCTTATTAGTTTGGATTCCTTCTCTATCTATGCGTTTCATAGCACTTTCCAGTATGATTCTAATTTCTTTATTGTTCACATATTCGATTTTCTCCTCTTTGAATATCTCTAGGACTTTTTCCAAGAGGAGTTTCTCTGGTTCGATTTCTTCTAATCTCTTTTTAACAAGTTCTTTTAATAGAATAACAAATTCTTCTCCAATCTCTTCTACTACATCTACAGAAAAGACCACTCTAATGGTTTTCTTTATGTGGTCTACTGCTGCTTCGTCTATTGTGATTGATTGCAGGAACACAATTGCCTTTTGTTCATCGTCCGTGATACGTTCGCATATCCTGGGATTAGCTAAGGTTTTCTTCCCCACAGCCTCAGGTACAGCCCTTCTTATTGCTGGTGCGATTAGTAAACGTTCATATAACCAAATTTCTTCCTTATCTACTCTTTTTCTCGAATATACATTTCCTTGATGTCCAAAATATTCTAGGAGCTTGTTTACCCTTTCGATATTATAATATCTCTCTGTATTAAAGTATTCGAATTCAGTTTCTCCTTCTACTGGTTCTGAGAGGCTCCCGTCTGCTACTGTGTGTCCTAATAATGCCACTCCAAATATGGTTCTAAGATTTATGTATAGCATGTTTTTGCGTGTGTTTTCTGCGACCTCCCTTCTAGATATCTTTTTTATTCGGAGTTCAACCCTTTTAATGATTTTCTTTATGTCTTCTCCTGTAAGTGCGCTTTCTAGAGCGATAAATTCTATCAAACGTTTCAGCGTAGTAGATTTGTATCCCCTCGTCCAATCTTCCAAAATATCTACGCCTGTCCCCGTTATTCCTGATATCTTTTGAAGTTTATTTTTATCCGCAATTTTCTTTCCTTTTTCATTTTTTATTTCCTTCTCTATTTCTAAACTGTCTTGGAGGATTTCAACTGTATACCTCAATAATTCTGGATTGACTTGTAGCTGTGGATTCTTGGAAATGATGTACCATGGTTGTGTATCTGGTAACCATAGTTCACCCATCTCCTTTATCACGGTATAGATGCCATCTTCAGTTTCGTAGTCAATAATTGTTAGCCCCCAGCCTTTTTCTCCCACTTCATGAATGTACTTTTCTGCTGGTAACATTCCGTTTTTCGTCATAACATAAAACTCGCCTTCATTTTCGATTATCTCAATTATTTCCCCATTTTTAAATTTGAATTTAACCGGTCTTCGGAAGTTCACTTTGTTAGATCTTTTTCTTTCGTTATGGCGGTAGACTATGCTTTTTCTTGAGTGTAGAGATTTATTAGGCTCCACATCGAATACACTGCACATTAAAAGGTACATCTTTTTAGGAATACGCTTATCCGTACTGTATAACCATGCGTGGACTAACCCAGGTTCGATCTGTATTTTCGGGTTCTTTTTTTGTAACTCCTCTGTGAGTTTTCTTGCTGCGTATTCAGGAATTTTCTCTCTAGAGTTTTCCTCCTTGCGTTTGCCCTTTATGCGGTTTATAATTTCTAGTTTACAACCCTTTCCCTCTTTTGGCACATTAATCGGGTCATTATCTTTTAGCTCAACAAGGCTTAGTTCTCTTACCTTTTCGGGTTCCCACCCTATTATCTCCAAAAACTTTCTGGTTTTTTCAACTTCACAAAATCTATTATTTAAGGCTCTGACAACCCACAAATTGCTGATATACTCTATTCCTGTTTCCTTAATTTTCTTTAATGTCCCCAATTTTGTTTCGTATAGTTTAATCGCTTCGTTATATGCCTTTTCGAAATCTTCCTCGTTTGGTATGAAATAGGTGTCGGGTGGTTGCTCCCACCACGGGCGCTCTGGTTTTTGTCGTCCTCTCTCCCCTTTGGCTGTTAATAGGGCTACTAGGAGTTCTTTTCGGTCGACAAGTATGTCCTGTGGATAATTAAGGTTTAAGATGTCATAGATTTTGAGTAGAATGCCTTTATTAATTTGACCTGTTCGATTTAAATATCCCATTAGGTTCTTAAAAACTTCGTAATCTATTCCAAGTATCTTTGAGAGAGCTTTTCTATATCCTTCGGGATACTTGTCTATTGCTGCTCCTCTTATGGTTTGAACATTTTCACGGCTTAAGTACATGGACTCCTCTGAAAACATTTCAACGATTTTTTCAAGACGGCTTTCAAAACTTTGAACCGCTTCCTCTATGTCCTCTTCAGTAACCTCGCTAAGTCCCTTCAAGTGCCAATTAACCCACCATGTCAAAACATTTAGCAAATCACTTTCTGTGGTAAAAGCTTTAATGTATCTTGATGTCCCTTCTTGGGATTTGAGAAGAGGCTCAACTACCTTCTTGAGCATCTCCTTAATATTGGGAAAGGTCTCCTGAATCACAATGGCGGGTTCGGGCAGCATGACCGCTATCCTTCGGCCGTCCTCCAAAACTAGAAAGCACCCAACTGAACTCACCTTGTACCGTTTACCGTCCGGTAGGGCAACAATATAGTCTTCCGATTCTGCAGGTTCAATGCTGTACTTGAAATCCAACAGCTTCTTTATCACATCAACTATTTCCCAGAAATCATCCTCCTTTGAGGTGGAAACGATTTTCCCGTTTGGGAGAATGAGAAATTCAAATCTGGTTTCCAACTCGGTCTCAGAAGCGGAATCCACATCTTTAGGCGGTGCCTCTGGTGGAACTTTCTCTTCCACTGGTTCAATGTAATCCTTCAGTTTAGAGGAGTCACCATGATCCAGCTCTTTGCTAGCGTTTCTTCCTGAATATTCTAGGGCAATCCGGAAAATATCTTCGGGAACTCTGCGTTCGTAAACCATTCTACGCAACATCCACCCCGAAAGCCATCCTGGTGCTCCTCTCTTTCTTAGTTCTGAGCAGTACCTCTCCTCATCCCCTCCATTTTTCCTGACTCCCTCCACAAGAGGATCCAAAACTCTCAGAATCGGAAGAATCCACTTCCGCCCCCGTCCCTCAACTAGAATAAAAGCATCCTCCCACCTCAGACTCTCATTATCCGAAACCGTCTCCTGTGAACCTTCAGAAGACCCTTCAACCCTCTCATCGCTCTGTTTCTTGTTCTCGGCTTTTTCAGTGGAATGTTCCGGGGTAAAGTTGCCCTTTAGCACTTGCTGAGACGGTGAGGTGGATTCCTCGGTTACATCGATAGGTTTAGCGTTTTCTACTGGGCTATTAGCATTGGTGATATTTTCTTCACGCTTCTCAACTACACGTTCAGTCTCGTTAACTTCATCAACAGTTTCCCCGCCGGCAGCAGGTCCCTCAAGCTTTTCAGCTGCACCAGTGCTCTCATTAGTTCCATCAGCAGTTTCAACTACGTTAGTGGCGTTCTCCTCTGGGAGTACATGGATTACCGTATAAATCACCTGCTCGGCGTACACATTTTCAGATTTTTCGCTGCCTTCGTTCTGGTGAAAATTCAAGGAGATTTGCTGCCTCTCTCCACCACCACTGGTCTCAGATCTGCTGCTGGTAATCAAGGGCTTTGATTCTTCTCCCCGCTTCTCCTTCTCCTCGCTTTTTTCCGCGGTTGCCTTGGGATTAAAACGAAAAATTGTTTCCACGTTTATTTTATGATCCTTCTCCACTCCCCACTCTGCTTTATCTGTTACCGCGGCCTGTAATACATCTGTTTCACCCTTTTTCCTGTCCCTATGGCCGATAACCTGTGTACACTGCTCCATATGAGTCACGCCCTTCTCGTCCACTCGCCACTTTTTCGTCACCGTAACGTAGTCTACGTTTCTCAGCCATTCGCGTTCCCCACGGTCAACAACCGTTAGCACTTCCCTCTTGTCCACATTCTCTGCAAGCTCCAATAATCCGGCGTAGGGTCGGTCGGTCCGAGTTCGGTAGGCCCCCTTTATGCGGCTTATTTCCAGATAAATTCTGCGCACCGAATCCTCGTCCCAGACCACATCCTTCTCCACCCGCGCCTCAGACCGTTTCACAATTCCCTCAGTTTCACCCAGGGGTGACTTCGACTTAATATGCTCAACGGAATGCTCAAATCGAACGTCACTCTTCTCCCCTCTCACAACAGCCCTCTTAACAAGGCTCTTCTCATCACCCTGAACCCATCCCTCACTAACGACATGGAAAGTAGCCTCTGGTTTAGAGTTTTCCCGCATTCCCGCAGTCCGCTCGGGAGTATACATTCTGGCAGAGCGGAGCCTTTTCTCTGGTTCGGGTTTGGAATCCTTCCGCTGCATAATCCACTCGGGCGGTCTGGGTCTTGGTTCAATACGCGCCAGAGTGTCGTAACGCTTGTTCAGGAGTTCATCATAACGGTGCAAAGCCTCGGAGTATTTCTCAGGCTCTCTTTCAGGTAGATTCGAATCTTTAGCGTTCTCAAGGAATTTACGCGTCTCGGTAAGTCTAGCTGTATCACTCAAACACTGGTCACTAAAATCCGGCTTGGAAAACGTGTCCGGTCTTAGCTCTCTCAGGATTTTCTCACGGTCTTCCAAGAATCTGTCGTACTGTTCGAGAACCTGTTTCCGCGTCTCCAACTCAGCCTTCTGAAAGTCATCGCTCGAAATGCATCGGCGGACTTCAAAAAGGCTATCATTATTCGTTTCAAGATTCTTAAAAACCTCACCCGCCTCAGTCCTCACTGGAGACCTGTCGCCCCGCTCTGAAACAACCCTCTCAGGAAGATGCGGTTCATCCCTATCTCTTCCCAGCACCTCCCAGTGAGTCTCCCTTGCCAAGCGATCATAGTATTCCTCACCATGAAACCCTTGCTCGCGAAACTTTTCATCCTCCTCTGAACCGTTACTCTCTGGAGAGGTCTTCTTATCCTCGCTTTCCCCTAACACTTCACGGCGAGTCTCCCTTGCTAGGCGGTCATAATAGTTCTCATCCTTCTTCGTTTCTCCAAAACGCTCCTCCTCCTCTAGACCTTTACGCTCCGGAACAGGATTCCCATCCCCGCTCTCTCCCAGCACTTCCCGGCGAGCCTCCCTTGCCAAGCGGTTACAGTAATCCTCGTCCCACTTCTCACCGAGCCTCTTTTCTTCACTTAAACCTTCACTCTCTGAAACAGGCTTCTCTTTCTGGTCGTCTCCCAGAACCTCCCTGCGAGCTTGCCACGCTAGGCGGTTACAGTAATCCTCGTCCCACTTCTCACCAAGATTCTTTTCTACCTGCGAATCCTCGCTCTCTGGAAGAGACCTCAAGTTCTCCTCGGCTGCACCTCGGCGGGTCTCCCTCTCTAAGCGGTCGGAATAATCCACGGACTCTTCTCTTTCGGATTTTCTCTCCGCTTCCATGTCTCCCGTTTTCGATTCTTTTCTTTCATATTCTCTCCTTCCTGCTGCTTCCGCCGTTTCTTTAGCTGTTGATCCTATTTCTCGTGCTGCTCCCGCTGTTTCCTTTGCAGTTTCAGCTCCGGCTTCCGCCGTTTCCTCGGCGACTTTTGTTGCTGCTTGCGACGTCGATTCCACAATTCCCTTTGCTGTTTCAGCTGCTGCTTCTTTTACTGCTTCTGCTGTTTTTACCACTGTTTCTTTACCAGCATTAGTTACCTCTCTTGCTGCTTTTGTTGCTGTTTCTTTAACTGCTTCCGTTGCTTCCCTCGCTACTCTCGCCGCTTCTTTTACCACTGAATCGGATTCATACCTCTTGCGTCTCCGCATAGATTTTTCCACCCCTCCATTTTTTGTGTGAGGTGAGAAGGTTTTGTTAGTGGGGTTTTAGGTGATTTCCTTGTAGTTTCCCTGTGCCAGCCTCTTGAGGTAGTGGTAGGCTTTTTCCTTTTTGAAGCCCGATTCTCTAGCCAGCTTCACTGATAACTTTGTGAGATACTCTTCCAACTTTTCGGGGTGGTTCTCCACAAGCTCCGGATAGGTTTCCGCAAACCCTCTGCTCTGAACCAGCATCCGCGTCTTCTTTACGAGTTCACGCACCCTCCTCTGCTCCTCGTGAAACTCCAACTGACTGGGAATGCTCTTCTGATTGGGGGCAGGGATTTCTTTCAGAAGGTACCAGACGAGCATTTCCTCCTTTATAAACTGGTCATCGATCTGCTGTTTAAAATCGGGAAACTCCGCCTTCAGGTTTCTCACACTGCCCAGTATCGCCGGGTAACCCTCGATCAGCATCACCTTCTCCTCGGGCTTGAGGTTCTGGAGAGCTTCGCACTGCCTCTCGTTCAATCCCAGATTTCTGGCGATGCACTCCCGGTCGTCGAAGTTTATCTGTTTCCCCGCGATATGGGTGGAGCAGTTCTGCATCACCTCGTCCGGTAGATTGGTGGGGTTCTGGTCTGAGACCCCCAGACCCCAGCCCTGAGCCCTCATGCTTCGAAACATGTCCTGCAGGAATTCGCTCGCAAGCTGCGGAGCCCGAGAATCAGAATCCGGATTCACCTGCTGCTTCTTGAAGACGGTGTGAGCCTCCTCCACGAGAATCACTCCTTGAAGTTTGTCCGAGGGCTTCTGCCGCTTTATATTCTGATACAGGTAGTAGAGGATGAGGAAAGCGATGAAGGGCTTCGTTTTCTTCCCCACTCCCTCAAACTCGAAGACCACCAGCGGACCCCTCAGGAACTCGAAGGGGGTGTTCTCCTCGCACAGAAACATAGCACCCATAGTTCCCGTGCAGAGGGTCGAGAGGCGGGCTAAAAGTCCGCTCCTGATGTTTTCCCGCGCCTCCTCGTGATAGTTCAGAATCTCCATGGCTACCTCTATGGAGAAGCACACATCCCTGAGGGTGGGCGTCTCGCCTCGAACCTGTTCCTCACCCTTCCAGACCCAACCCTTCTCCTCGTAGGTCAGATTCAACGCTATCTCAAGAACGGTGTCCATGGGAGCGTACAGGACGAAGTACTGGTTGAATATCCAGGTCAGATCTGAGATTTTCTGGGCAACTGTCTCGTGGGGGTAGACGTAAAGAGGGTTGTAACGGAACCAGCAGCCTCCCTCCCCGATGGGAAAGATGAGTGGGTGTTTCTCCATGTTTTCTACGTAAAACATGTTGCGGTACTCCCTCTTCTCCAACTCTAAGATGAATCTGGAAACCTCGAATAGTCCCAGCTCCGACAGCATGGTCATCGCCGTTATAGTTTTTCCGTATCCGGAAGCGGCGGTGAGAGCGAAGTGTTTGGTAAGTGAAACCGGCGGAAGCACTATCGGTCTATCCCTGAGCACCCTTCCGTTTCGGATCAGGTGTCCCATGAGGATTCCGTTCCTTGAGGGGATGTCGGGTAGGGTTTGGGAGAACAGGGCGGTTTTGGTGACTTTCACTCCCCCCACCTCTACCCTTGGAACGTGGGTCAGCGCTTCAGCCTCGGAGAAAGTCAGGTCCAGGTTGGCGCTCTGGCTCAGGGTGAACATCCGCTCAAGCCTCCTCCTAGCCCCTCCTCCGGTTATCACGGTAACCTTGGCATCCCTGGTGAAGGCTCCCCGGATCAGGCTGGCTATGTTTTGGGCGTGAGACTCCGCCATTTTCTCGTACTGATCCGTAACCGCCACGTAGAGTCCCGCTTTGACGTCGCCCCGGGTGACCGCGTAACCCTTCCTAGCGGCTTCCACCTCAGCCTGAGGGTCGAGGTAGTGCTGCCCCTTGTGCTGGATTTCCCGGTACCGCTCCTTCTTTGAGCGTTTGGTGAGATACCGGCTCATAAATCCGTAGGGCTCCACGACCGCGTGCACCACGCCGGTGCATCCCCTCTGGGCGAAGTACTCTAGGATTTGTTCTATAACGTTTTGCAGGTGGGGGTAGCCGGATCTTACTTCAACGACCGCCATGTTCCAGACATTTCCCAGGCTCACTCCCGTCTCCTCGTGGATCAGCCCCGGGTGTAACGTGGAGAGAACTCCTTCGAGAGAGTCTGCTTGGTTCCTTCCCCGGGCTTGGTAGTAGGTGTCCCCTTTCCCCTTGAGGACTTTAACCAGAAGACCGAAGTGGATCCCGCTCATGGCGAGAGCGCTCACCATTCTGCCCGACTCGAAGGAGCGGGGATTCGTCTCCTCGGGCGTGTCCGCGTTTTGGTAGCTCTCCGGCATCTCCGTCAGCTTAAACCAGTACACCCTCCGGGAAGAGCCTATTTTACCGTTCTCGTGTTCTGGAACCCCGTAATCATCGTAATAGGACTCCTCTGGTGAGTTAACTTTCCCTAGATAGGCTCGTCCAATCAGGTTACTACTTATCTTTCCCTTGTGGTCTGTGGGGAAGAACTCCATGCTCGATTTGTAGCCGCTCCGCGCCAGTATTCTCCCGTGGCTCTGCCTCCAGCTTATTGCCCCGATGGCTGCCGTGAGGGTGGATGCGGCTGCGAGGCCGGCTGCGGTCAGGGTCAGGAGTGCCTGGATTTGGTAGCTGAAGGGGGGCGGTATCAGAGCGTACGCGGGGTAATTGTACAGGTAGTATAGTAGTGCTGCGGGTAGGGTTATCGCCGAGGCTAGGGCTATTCTCAGGAACCAGGTTTGGTCGGTCTTGAACCGGTAGTGGGAGACTATGGCTGCGCTCAGAAGCCCGAAGGCGAGCAGGGTGTACACACCCCGTATGGCAAAGAACTGGTCGAAGTAGTCGGGGAGCAGGACATCCACCAGTAGGGTTGAACAGAACCCTGCGATTACGATGAATATGATCTGCTTCCAGAACCGCCTCAAAAATTTCCATTCCCCCTTGAGGAAGGGACTTACCATCGCTTTGAACGCGGAATAAAATCTGGGTTTAAATATGAAGAGTACTACGCTGATTGCGCCGATAACGGCCAGTATAGCAACGGGCAGAACAACCAAGGTAACCAGTGTCTTAGTTAATTGGAACGTGTCAAACATACAAATTTCACCTCCCATTTTCTTAAAGTTTCTTACAGTTCACAACCCCCCAAGCCTCTTCCCTTGTTTCTTTGGGGTAGAGGTTGAGTGGGTGGGTTGTGGTTGGTTTCTCCTTTTTGGAGCCTTTTAGGGATTTTTGGGGGTGGTGGACCCTTTATAAAGCTTTACCCTCTCCTTTTTTGTGGCTAAACAGGGAATAATACGCTTCTAAATAAAGAAATAAGAAAAAATAGGACATTTTTTACCTTTTTAAACAATTTTTCCTTATTTTTCTCTCGAATAAGGTTTATTCAACCTTCTTTTATGGCAGTTTTTCACGTTGAAAAATGACTCGTGCGAAAAATGTGTAAAAATGTACAAAAATACTACCTAAAAGTTGCACATTTTTTCAATGCTCCAAAATCCACTAAATGGGGGTGAAAATTCCCTATTTCTTCTAATTAGTGCAAAAAAATATTTTTTTAAGTTTGAACAATAATACAATTTTTTGTATTAATCGAGAAACGGGTGTCCTAAAATTATTTCTGAAAAGCTCTTATACCTCAACTATTTTGGCAAGCATTACGGGATAATATCTTAAAGCATCTTTATTTGTTTTGAATCATTAATTGGTGATTTTTGTTCTGATTCGTTTTTGGCATTGCTCGCAGAAGTTTTCTCTTTTTCGGTCAGTATCTACCACGCCGCTTGAAAAGTACATTGCGCAGCGGGGATTATAGCAGTGTTCCAGGCCGAAGCAGTGTCCCAGTTCGTGTATCGCTTCCTTCACGGCACGTTTGGTGAGGAGTTTCGGGTTGGGAGGTTGCCCGTAGTACTCTGGTCTCAGGCGGTGGGTGGATACGATGCACAGGTTCATGTCTTGGAGTGCCAGTCCAAAGTCGAATTCTGCGCCCTCCGTGTACAGATCCAAGCTGGTTATTCCCAAGTATTTGGAGTGCTTGTCAACCGCGTGCTTTCTGAGGGCTTTCATGAATTCTAGGGTTCGGTACTGCTGCCTTTGGGGGTTGTATGCTTTTTTCGGCATGGGAATATTTTCAACTTTTGTGACCTTTAGGGGGTAAAGCATATTGTCCAGCTGTAGCTTTATATCCTTAAGTAAGTTTTCCTCAAGGTCACCGATTACCATAATAATTATTGAGAATTCTTTCAAAGGTTTCCCTCTCCTGAAAGGCTGCTAAGAGCATTAATAAAAATTTTGGGAAACCATTCTTGATCACTGATGGAAATATGCTATGAATTTTCTTCATCCTTTTTACCTGACTCCCTCGTCTTGTTTATCCTCTTCAAAAAACAGATGGTCTGGAGGCGATAACCAATAAGTTAAACATTTCAACACGTGGGGTAGTTATTTACACGTAGAAACAGCTAAAAGTGGGTTAAAAATTATAATTTGCCATTATTTAGCGTCGAACATTAAGTCTATCGCCCTTAAGTAAAGGTATTATTGAAAGTAACTTTCTTTTATTTTCCCTACCTAACCTTTTCTCTATAGTGGGAAGTGGTATAGAGAAGTTCCATCCGGTCACTAAGTCTCTCAAATAACTCATAAGACATTCTATCTTCTGAGATTTCACGCCTTCGCTTTTAAAAAGACGTGCTTATTAAGCATGTGTTACTCTGTTTTTCTAGTTCCTGAAGCCCTTATAGGTATTCTTCAAACTTGATGACGAGTCAGACGCGGTTAATGGTGTTTATGAGTTTCAAGCCCTCATAGGTATTCTTCAAACTGATTGGCACCGGGCTAACCGCAATACCAATCATAGGTTTCAAGCCCTCATAGGTATTCTTCAAACTTCATAGTTGAGGCTATACTAATAATTCCCAATGAGGTTTCAAGCCCTCATAGGTATTCTTCAAACCGTTATCATCATGGTTTACTACACAGCCTTT
>Ga0315314_1001269_pt1 | contig 23290 bp, 22 predicted proteins | sample TDP9_MG_FD_203631 | JGI IMG/M metagenome (GOLD analysis project Ga0315314, IMG submission 203631) | Freshwater sediment microbial communities from Lake Towuti, South Sulawesi, Indonesia - TDP9 | ecosystem: Environmental > Aquatic > Freshwater > Lake > Sediment | place: Indonesia: South Sulawesi... | reverse complement strand
AAAAGGCAACATCAAGGTGGAAAAATAAAGATGCGCCCCAGCAAGTTTGTAAAATGTTCTGACTTCCCATGTTCGGATGTAAACAAAGATCGTTATTTAGTTCCAGATATAGAGATTGAACCTGAGAAGATTGGAGCAATAATGATCTCAGAAGCTCCACCTCAAGATGCAGGGAATTATTTTTACGCACAAAACAATCCTTTTTATATGCAAACAACCGTACAAGCCTTCAACGATGCAGGTTTCGATGTTTCTTCTATGGAAGATGTGCTTAACCTAGGAGTGTATGTTACGACAGCTATAAAGTGTGCAAAAACTGCGTATTCTGTATCTCCAGAAACCATAGAAAATTGCTGCTTTCGAATATTGGAGAATGAAATAAATCTGTTTCCAAAAATCAAAACTATCCTACTTATGGGAGACACTGCTATAATGGCAATGAACTACGTCGCCAAGAGAAATACTGGTAAAAGAATAATTCCCAGTGGTTCTACATATAAGATCAGGAAAGGCAAATATTTCTACAAACAACTTAGGGTTTTCCCCTCATACTTGCAGACAGGGAAAAGCTATTTGATTGAAAAAACAAAAAGAAAGATGATAGCAGAAGACATCAAAACCGCATTAGAATATCATTAATTTCTTCAAACTATGGTGGAGACTTCAGCCACATCTCTTTAATTTCTGGGATTTCTTCATTTATATAGGCTAGTTTCAGGTATTCGTAAAATCGAGGCAAGGCGAAATCGAAACCGCCCAGAATCAGGAACTTCCTGTTAACTTTCGATGATTCTATTAGTTTTCTTAATGACCTTATTCGCTGAGATTTATCGGCGTTTTGGTCTGCTATCCAGACTATCATATCTGAAAGAAAGAACACAGTTTCGTCCATCATCCTGACATGAGATTCAAAATATGCCCCACTCATGACCCCAAGCCATCTCATTTTACCTTCAAACGTTGGTTCCAGAAAGTATTCTCTGAATTCTGAGAAAAAATTATGGTCTGTTATAAGTAGGATTACATTGATTCGGATTTTCTAGAAATAAAGTTGTTGTAATGTCGCAAAATACTGTCCATCAATGGTTGCCAAAACTGAATCATCCAATCTTTTTTGACCAAGTAAACTCCCTAAAGTCTCTTTCCACATTTCCTTAAAAAAGCTTTTTAGTTTGTACGTGAATTTGGAACAAGAACAGCTATGTTAATAACTGTAAAAATAGAAGCCCCAAGATATGTGCGTAGAACTTATGAGTTTCACAGTCTTGAAAAACTCTGCGACTTGCTAGTATTGATAAGGAGTGTTGGGGAGGACAACTTAAGTTCATTCATCTTTGCTCTTGCAAAAGACGGAAGACTAAACATAAGCAAATATGGTTTTTCCATAGATGCAGCGCTAGATTGCCCAGATTATGCCTTGGCAAACAAATTGGCCGAGGACGTCGGTTTAATTGCTGGATGGGAAAAATTCAGACCCAATAAGGAGAAAATTTTAGCCTTTGCTAAAGCTTTCGACTCTGCTAAGCCACCGAAGTGACTTGCCTTCTCTCTTTCTGCTTTTTTTTGTTTTTTCGACGCTTTCCTACCGAAAATTCTTTTTGAATTCTTCTATCGTCATAGTTCCCATGGAACGATTGCAGGTTCTGCAAATTGGGCGAAGATTGCTTACCTTCCATTCTCCACCCTTAGCGAATGGCTTGTTATGTCCCGCTTCAAAATCCGTAAACATAATTGGTTTCCCACAAACGTAACACTTGCCAGTCATCTTATCCCTAAAATGCTTTCGCCACACAGCCTCTCTGATAGCTTTTGGGCAAGCCTTTCTTATGGTAGGTATGTCAGAGGGTTTTGTAACTTCCAATGGATTTTTCGTATCCCACAACGGACTATGAGTATCCCATAATGGATTGCGTTTTGTCATTTTTGGCACATTAAAACTAACTTTCAGTCAACAAGTAAAGGATTGTTACCTACTACTCAATATTCCAAATAAGTTATTGATGTTGACAATAAACAGCGAATAATTTATGAGCAATTAGAAAAAGTTGATGCTAAGAGGAACGAATAGAGCCCAGCTTATCTCCCGAAAATTACTATGACAAAAATCATAATTCCTTTCTTCCTAAGAGTTACCAAAACCGCTTCTTCTTTTGACCACACTATTTTTCGCGCGCACTTTCTAATCACAAATAAGATTATATGATGTGTAGTTCTTTTCCGATCTTCTCAAACGCTGCTATTGCAAAGTTCAGGTCATCTTTTGTCAATTGTGCGTTCATTATTGTTCTGATTCTGGCTTTGTCACGTGCGACCATTGGATACACAATAGGCAAGGCAAATACGCTTTCTTCGAAAAGTCTTGCACTAAGCTTCTTTGCAATGCTGCTTTCGCCTACGATTACTGGTGTAATTGGCGTTTGACTGTTCCCTATGTCAAACCCCAAATCCTTCATGGTTTTCTTGAAGTATCTTGTATGCTCCCACAATGTTTTAACATGTTGCGGTTCACTTTCTAAGACATCGATTGCAGCGATGCATGCAGCAGCAACCGGGGGTGGATGAGAACCGCTCAATAGCCAAGTTCTTGACCTATTATAGGCAAAGTTGATTAAGTCCATGGAGCCTGAAATGTGACCGCCAACAACACCAAAAGCCTTCGAGAAAGTGCCCATTTCAACATGCACCTTTCGTCTATCGAGTTTAAAGTGTGAAACTATACCTCTTCCGCCTTCGCCTAAGACACCTTCTCCATGAGCGTCATCTACAAACACCATTGCTCCATGTTCTTCCCCAAGCCTTGCAATCTGGTCTAGAGGCGATATATCGCCATCCATGGAAAAGACTCCGTCCGTGATAATCAAAATTCTTCTGTAAGGCGGAGTATGCTTCTCAGCTTCATTTAAAACTCGCTCTAAATCTGCCATATCACAGTGCTTATAGACAGCTCGTTCTGCATGTGAAAGCCTGACGCCGTCAATTATGCTGCCATGATTCAGTTCATCGCTGATAATCAAGTCTTCTTTTCCAGCTAGTTGGGGGATTAGTCCAGCGTTTGCAGCAAACCCTGTCTGATAGACTAGAGATGCTTCTGCATGTTTAAATTCAGCCAGTCTTTTTTCTAGTTCTATGTGTATGTCCATAGTTCCTGCGATTGGGCGAACTGAGCCTGAACCAGCTCCATGAGTTCTTATTGCAAGAACTGCAGCCTCTTTCAAACGAGGATGATAGCTTAAACCTAAATAATTGTTTGAGCAGAACATGAGCACTTTTTTGCCGTCTACTTTGCACCATGGGGTGCTTGGGCCTTCAAGAACTCTTATTTTCCAGTCAAGTTCACTTTGCACTAGCGCCTGATATTCTTCTTTTAAGAATGCTGTGGGGTTTCGCATTGTTTTTCACTATTTTTCATTTAAGACTGAGATGCTCTTAACTTTTTCACCATTTTGGTTCAAGAACAACTTTCGCGGCTTTTTTGGAATTAATTAGTTCCACGCCTTTTTCGACGTGTCGCATAGGCACCTTATGTGTAATTATCGCCGCTATTCTATTTCTAAAATCAGGTTCGGATAACAATCCTTTAACTTGGTACCACGTCTGAAACATTCTTCTTCCAGAAATTCCATAAACAGTCGTCGCCTTGAAAACTAAGGCATTGTTTATGTCGAGTTCCATAGGCTTGTCTAAAAGCCCTAACAGCGAAACTCTACCGCCGGGAGTAAGCATTTCAAATGCCTGCCTAACAGCAGACGATGCACCAGACATTTCTAGGGCAACATCAACACCGTTGCCATCTGTTTCATCACGTATTATTTTGACGAGGTTTTCTCCCGCCTCCTCAGAATTAATAACCATGTCAGCACCCATTTTTTCTGCCAACTCCATACGAACTTTATTCCTTCCACCAGCTGTGGCAAAGATTTTCGCAGCGCCTAATGTTTTCAGAGCAGCTATCGCCATCAAGCCTATTGGACCGCAACCTAACACTGCGACATTTTTACCCGCGATATCTTCCACATGGTCTTTAGGCAAAATAGATTGAACAGCATTTCCTAAAGGCTCTTGAACAGAAGCGATTGCTGGGTCCAGTTTTGGGTCGTTTTTCCATGCATTTCTTTCTGGTATGGCTACGTATTCTGCAAAAACTCCGTCTCTGTCAACTCCTAAAATTTGTATGTGTTGACAAATGTGCATGCGGTCCGTTTTGCATTGATAGCAGGTGCCGTCGACGATATGTGTTTCTGCGGATACACTGTCGCCTTTTTGCACATTTTTCACGTCTTCTCCAATTTCAACAACTTCGCCTGCAAATTCGTGACCAAAAATAAGTGGAATCTTTTTTATGCGATTTTGCGCCCACTCATTCCAATTCCAAATGTGTATGTCGGTTCCACAGATTGAAGCTGCTTTAACTTTGACAAGAACTTCATTTCTTCCTATTTTCGGCATGTCAACAGCTGTGATTTCAGCTCCTGGACCATGTTTCTTCTTAACAACTGCATACATCATACTAGCCTCAAAGATTTTTGAAGCGTGAAGAAACTAGCTGACTACGCATTTCTATTAAAGATTTTGCACACTTCAAATGTCTGAGAAACAATCGTTAACCTTATGCTAAAAAATTATGCTATATATGCACGTGAAACTACACTTTTTCTTCAGTAACTCGCAACTGCAGAGCTAAATGGGCACATCCCTCAAGTATTTCAGAGAGAATTTCTTATACTCTCCTTCTCCAATTGCGACAACGAAATTTTGAATGTCCTCAATGACCTCTTTCAATTCAACTCTTAGTCTGCTCAACTGATTATGGTATTCTGTAAAGTTTTTGTGAAAAGAGATAATCACCCCAGTCATGCCCAAGCCATCTCCGCTAGATGCAAATATTACATTTGGAAACGTTGTGGCAAATTTTCTGGCCCTTTCTCGCGTTTCTCCCATAAGAATGTCAGGGCGCATTTTGACAAAGGTTAGAGCAAATATTTCAAAATCCATCTTCCTAAAATTTGGAATGATCGTGTAGTCTTCAATCATTCCGTTCCTTTCAAGCTTCTGACGAGCTCTGGTGATTGTTGGCTGAGAAACCTTCAAGACTTTGGCAAGTTCTCTATCACTTCGTTTTGAGTTTTTAAGAAGTTCCCGCAATAATTGTTCAGATAATTCCTTTCGCATGAACTAAAATGAGGCAATAATTCTTATTAAAAGTTTATCCTATCTATAGGAAATGTCGAAGCCAAAAACTCACCAGAGGATATAGACCTAGTTTAAATTTAATATCTAGAAATTTTAGTTTATTCTCAAGGGATTGAACCAAAACCATGGAAGCGAAACATTTGAAGATAGGTTTCATCGTAAACCCCATTGCAGGCATGGGCGGCAGAGTAGGATTAAAAGGCACAAACGGAGTTGCAAAACAAGCCATTGCTCTGGGAGCGAAGCCAATAGCGTCCTATAGAGCAATTGATTTTCTCAGAAAACTGAAATCTCTCGAATTAGAAAAAGCTATTGAGTTGTTGACTTGTCCTAGCGTTATGGGGGAAAATGAGGCGAAGGCTACAGGTTTCAAGGCGTCAATTTTGCCCATGCAGTTAAAGTCTGAAACTACTGCAGAAGACACAAAAACTGCTGTTAGGCTGATGGCTCAGGCAAGTGTTGATTTGATTGTTTTTGTTGGAGGAGACGGCACAGCGAAGGATATCTTTGACGTTCTGCACAAGTTAGGCGATGTATTGGTTTTAGGTGTTCCTTCTGGCGTCAAAATGTATAGCGGCATCTTCGCTGTCGACCCTTCAGAAGCAGCAGAAGTTGTCAGAGCCTTCGTAGAAGGGGCAGCACAGGTAGTGGATTTTGAAATTATGGATGCAGATGAAAGCGCTATTAGACGTGACCGTTTCTCGGTGAGGCTTTATGGCTTTCTTAAAGGACCATTTGTTCCTCTACGTCTTCAAGGCGTCAAGCAAGTTAGTCCAGAAACATTGGATGAACATGAAAACCAGATGGCTGTTGCAAGGTTTATAGTTGAAAACATGGATAAGAAAGGCACTTACATTCTTGGACCCGGCACAACAGTCAAATGTGTTGCAGACTTGCTTAAGGTTGAAAAGACTGTGCTTGGTGTTGACATTTACCAAAATGGTACTATAATTAAAGATGTGAACGAAAGAAAAATAATTGAAACGATTAAGGATTTCAAGAATGTTTGGATTGTTTTGTCGCCTATTGGCCGTCAAGGCATGCTTTTCGGACGTGGGAATCAGCAAATTACGCCTGAAATAATTAAGCAAGTTGGAAAAGAACGAATTATTGTTGCTGCGACTAAGAGTAAGATTCAGGGAATTGAGGGAGGGTTTTTGCGAGTTGACACTGGTGGTGATGAGACTGATAAAGTGCTTAGAGGCTACATTAGGGTGGCGACAGATTATAGGGAATGGCGACTAATGCAGGTGAGATAGCTAAAAGATTGTGGGCGCTTTGTATTCTCCGAAAACTTCTCTTAACACGTCGCAGATTTCTCCGAGCGTGGCATATTCTTTCACAGCTAGAAGGATTGGTGGCATCAAATTTTCATCGCCTTCTGTGCAATGACGCAATTGGTTTAAAGCAGTTCTTACCTTTTCGTTATTTCGCCTTTTCTTCATCGCATTTAGCCTTTCAGCTTGTTTTCTCTCAACTTCAGGGTCGACTCGCAGAATTTCTATAGGTGCTTCTTCTTTAACTGTAAATTCGTTAACGCCAACAACAATCTTTTCCTTGCTTTCTACTTCTCTCTGATGCTTGTAAGCGCTTTCAACAATTTCTTTTTGCACATAGCCTTTCTCTATGGCAGCAACAGCTCCGCCCAATGAGTCGATTTTGTCTATGTATCTTGTGGCCTCTTTTTCAATTGAATTAGTCAAATACTCCATGTAATATGACCCACTTAATGGGTCTACAGTGTCTGTTACACCGCTTTCATAGGCAATAATCTGCTGTGTTCTTAACGCGATTCTAACAGCTTCTTCACTTGGCAAAGCATAGGCTTCGTCGAAAGAGTTAGTGTGCAACGATTGGGTTCCGCCAAGAACAGCTGCCAACGCTTGAAGCGTAACTCTTACAATGTTATTTTGTGGTTGTTGAGCTGTAAGAGCAACACCGGAAGTTTGTGTATGAAATCTGAGCAGCCAAGAAGCAGGATTTTTTGCTCCAAATCTTTCACACATAATCTTTGCCCAGAGCCTTCTTGCTGCCCTAAATTTGGCAATTTCTTCGAAGAAGTTGTTTTGTGCTGCGAAGAAGAAGCTTAGGCGTGAGGCGAATTCGTCAAGGTTTAATCCTCTTTCCACTGCAGCGCTGACGTATGCTATTCCATTGGCTAATGTAAACGCTATTTCTTGTGTTGCAGTTGCTCCTGCTTCACGTATGTGGTAGCCGCTTATGCTTATTGTATTCCATTTTGGCATGTTTTTGCTGCAATATTCGAAAATGTCTGTTACCAAGCGCATAGAAGGCTTCGGCGGATAAATGTACATGCCTCTAGCAGCATACTCTTTGAGGATGTCGTTTTGAACTGTGCCATCTAGTTTAGCCATGGGAACGCCTTGTTTCTCCGCGACTGCGGTGTACATGGCTAAAAGTACGTTTGTTGGAGCGTTTATTGTCATTGATGTAGTTACTCTGTCAAGTGGAATGTCGTCAAATAGAATCTCCATGTCTTGCAAACTGCTGACGCTTACTCCTGATTTTCCAATTTCTCCTTTTGATAAGGGATGAGTGCAATCATAACCCATCTGTGTTGGAAGGTCAAAAGCCACGCTTAAGCCCGTCTGCCCTTGCTGAAGCAAATATTTGAAACGTTGATTTGTCTGTTCTGCTGTGCCAAAACCTGCGTATTGCCGCATAGTCCAGAAGCGGGAGCGATACATGGTAGGATAAATACCACGTGCGTAGGGATATTCGCCTGGAAAACCTAAATCACGACTATAATCGAGTTTCTGAATATCAATTGGGGTGTAAACTCTATCAACCAGAATATTTGAACTCGTCATAAACTCTTTCTTGCGTTCTGGAAGTCTCGCAAAACTTTTTGACACAACTTCCTTTTCCCAAGTCTCTTTTCGCGCCTTAATCTTCTGAATTTCCTTGTATTCCAATTACCAATCGCCTCTGAAGCATAATAGTTTATGGTAATATCTAAATCAAGCCTAAAAGAATAATGCCTAATTAAAGCGTCTAGAGTGTGCCTAAAATGCTGTCTTCAAAATATTCGGAATTACTTGATTTCTTAACTCATTTTAAACAAAGAAAATTTTCTGCTGTTGTGATGCCCGATTTCTTCTTGGACCGTTTCATAAGCTACACAAAGGATTTCGAACAATTTTCCAAAGCAGTCTCAGATGTTGCGAGCCGAAAAGGTGGAAGTATCGATAAGATTAGACAATTAGAGATTCGAGGTGGAAACGCTGCGAATACTGCTGCCGCCTTAGCCACATTAGGTGCAAAAGTCTCTCCGCTTATCCACACAAGCCCACTTGGACTTGATCTACTAAAATTTTATTTGCAGCCACATAATTTGGACTTTTCTCACGTTAAATCTGATGGTGAGACATCGATTACGACAGCTCTTGAATTCTTCTATAACAAAGAAAGAGTCAATGTAATGCTTCGTGACCTGGGCTCCCTAACTGAATTTGGTCCCTCAAGTCTAAGTTCACACGACTATCAAATTTTAGCCGAATCTGATTATATCTGCATTTTTAATTGGGCAGGCACACGCAAATATGGAACTGAACTCGCTCAAACAGTCTTCAGATACGTGAAAAATAGTGGAAAAGCCAAGAACTACTATGACACAGCTGATCCTCTGCCAAACAGAGACGAAATTCCATCGCTGATGAAAAAAGTGTTACAAACAGATCTCGTCGACATCTTAAGTCTAAATGAAAACGAGGCAGTCATATACGCTAGCCAACTAGAACCAGAAAAACTACGTACACTCAAAAAGCAACATAAAAAAACTGACAGACTTGCCATGGAAAGCTCTAAGATACTTTCAAGCCATCTCTCTGTCCGCATAGACCTTCACACAACAACTTTCTCTGCCACATACGCAAAGAACAAAAAACCCACTATGATTCCAACATTGAAAGTTCCAGTTAAACGGGTTACTGGTGCTGGCGACTCTTGGAATGCTGCCAATATCTACTCAGACGCAAACAACTTCCCCGATGAATTTAGATTAGCATTCGCTAACGCCTTCGCCGCTTATTACGTAAACAGCCAGAAGGCAGAGCATCCAACAGTCAACAAGCTTACGAAGTTTATTCAAAAGCAGTGTATTTAAAGCGGTTTTTGCTTTTGGTGATGGTGAAGGTGATGATGAAACAAGAAATAATTTTGACCACTGCAGCAGTAGTAAGGGGAGAATAGGCGTATTTAGAACAAGTTGCAAAAAGCAAATAATATTATCTTCTATTATGTCTAATCTTCTGAAACTTGCAAGGTTCAAACCAATATGACTATTAACGCTGATGTTGTCAAGTCTCTTCAGAAAATTGTTGGGTTAGACAACGTTCTAACAGATGGCGAAGACCTCTACGTATACTCATTTGAACACATTTTCCGAGAACAACAATACCCAGCAGTAAAGGCTATAGTAAAGACACGGTCAGACAACGAAATAAATAAAATAATACATCTCGCAAACAAAGAAAACTTCACTGTTATTCTGAGAAGTGATGGCAAAAACCGACCAAACGGTTCTAAACTATGCATGTCAGAAGTTGTAGTCATAGATGATATCAAACCTATAGAACTTAAACCTCTAGAAAAAAGTAAGGTCAAAAAAATAACCGAAAACATAAAAGAAATTCACCGAACTGGCCATGGAACCTTCAGAAACTTTGCCTTAGCATTAGAGAGAGTTTTTCAAAGCAAGTCTTTTTCTCGCTGTCAAGAATGCCTTACATGCTCTGGCTATTGTACAGTAGCGCCATCTTTTGGCAATGTAGAAACTTGGTCGTCAAAAGGGAGAACGCTATTAATGAAAGGCATGACAGAAGGACATTTGGCTCCGTCCAAGAAACTTGTTGACATACTATACACTTGTAGCACATGCGGACTCTGCTTCGCCGAATGCTTCCAAAACTTAGAAGTTGACAAAGCGTTAAGAGCTACACGCCACCAACTTGCAGAAAAAAGCTTAGTACCAGAAGTTTTCACTCACACCGCTAAAAACATATCGGAAATAGGCGACCCAAGTGGCATGCCCAAAAGCCGCCGTCTCCAATGGACAAAAACACTTCTAAAACAAGACTTTCCACAAAAAGCTGAAATCTTATATTGGGTCGGTTGCATGGTAGCCACAAGAACACCGAACACAGCCAAAGCAGTAGCAAACATCCTAAAACACGCTGACGTCAAATTTACTATGCTTGGTGAAAAAGAAGGCTGCTGCAATTACGTTCTCTTGGCTGCCGGATTATGGAACGAAGCACAAAAAGAAGCCAAAAAACTGTTAACAAGAATCAAAGAGACAAAGGCAAGTCTTCTGGTCACTCCATGCGCAGGCTGCTACTACACTTTCACGAGGCTTTATCCAGAACTCCTCGATACAGAAATGCCCTTAGAAGTTTTACATGCCTCACAGCTCATCGAAAAACTTCTTCACAACCACGCATTTGACCTTAAAGAATTAGAAAGAAAAGCGAAAGTCACTTATCATGATCCATGCTCATTGGGCCGACATAGCAACGTTTATGACGCACCACGAAACGTGTTAGAAAGTATTCGAAACCTAGAATTTGTCGAAATGCCACTGAACATGAGCAAAGCCAGATGCTGTGGTGGAGGCGGAGGCTTATGGACTTTCAACAATCAAGTCAGCCTTGACTGCGCCGCTGTTAGATTAAAGAATGATGTAAAGCCTTTAGGTGTGAGTTCATTGGCAACCGCTTGCCCTACATGTCAACTCAATTTCCGCTTCTCTTCAATCAAGAACTCTATACCCATAAAGATTTATGACGTGGCAGAAATTGTCGAATCAGCTATAAACTAATTCTCTCACGGTGTTGCCAACAGTTTCTTCATCAACTCTGAATACCTTTCAGCTGCAGCTCTTCGCTTCTTAACATTCACTGCTGTTGCATTCAAATATTGCAGCGCAGATGGATCACAGAATTTTATGCATATTGGCTCACCTTGACACAGGTCGCATTTGAAGACTTTTCCTGCTTTTGGGTCAATTTCAACTCCGCCGAAGGGACAGAATTGCACGCAGAGTCTGCATCCTACACATAGTTTGTAGTCTATCAGTATGGCTCCGGTTTTTGCATCGCGTTTTATTGCTTTAACTGGGCATACGGTTTCGCATATTGGGATGTCACACTGCTGACAAATTATTGGAATGTATAAGCCAGCGGTTTCCCATTTGACTATATGAATTCTTGCTTTGGCTGGATTGCACACTTTCTCATGATGAATTGAGCATACTGTTTCGCATAGTCTGCATCCTGTGCATTTTTCTGGGTCTATGAACAAGATTTTTTGCATTTCACCGCCTTCTAAATGATGTGTGAAGGTTCTTTGTCCAAGCCTAACTGTTTCAGTGTTTCTTTTCTTGGAATGCCGTTGCTATCCCATTTGTGAAGAGCATAGTATTGGTCTAGCATCTTGTTGAACATTTCTTTGTCTATTGTTTTACCTTTTGCTATGGCTAAGCCTATGGGTGTCGGCTCTTTGAAATAGCGTTCTGGCAATGCATCATCTTTTCTTTTGAAGCCTTCTCGATTGTTAAACATTCGCTCTAACGTGTAGATTCTTTCTCCAATCTCCATTAGCTGTGGTTTAGAAATTTTCATTCCAGTAGCCAACTGGATTAGTTTTGAGAATTCTTTCCATCTGGGAGCGTGAACAGCGCAAAAAGAGGTTTGAAATTTACATGTACCCAACGAATCTGTGACACTGTATAATAGTTCTTGCCACCAGACCATTCGACTTTTGCCCTTATAAGACGTATAATCAGATGAGACTTTGCCGTCATAGATTTCTTCCAGCAAGTTTTCAGGCAAACCGTATAAGTCCATTGCAGGGCGACTCCTAAGATGGTCTGCGCCTCTTGTTGAAGTTGCGATTCCTAACGCAAAGCTTGGTGTAGGTCGCTCATCAGAATGTAAGTTGCTCATGCCTTTAACTTGAATTGCGTAATATTCTGAACCTTTTCCTATTTTTGCTATTGCAGTTTTGAAGCCGTCAGCTAAACTGTTGCCGAATCCCTCTCTCTCCGCGATTTTCCTTATCAGTTCGAATAAGGCTTTTTCATTGCCCCATTCAAGCTTTAAGCCGTCTGTGATTTTGTCGTTTATTATTCCTTTTTCGTAGAGTTCCATTGCCCAAGCTATGAGGCCCCCAGTTTCCAATGTGTCTAAGCCATACTTGTTTACTAGATGATTGGCTATGAGTATGGTTTCCATTTTTGGGCATCCGACCATCGTTCCGAAGGCGCCTAATGAAGTATATTCTGGGCCTTCTCCGTATAGCGGCCCGTATTCTCCTTCTTTTAGCACATAGCGATGTCGACAATGAACTACGCATCCGTAGCATCCGCTCATGCCTATTGAATATCTGTCCATGTTTTCAGGCTCGAGGTCTTCGCCTTCCTCCATTCTGTTTAGTTGGAAGTTTCTTGTTCTGATGAGGCCTGTGGTGTTTGTGTTGTTGAAAATTACCATTGTGCCCCATTTTGACTGTGCTTGTGCCCATCTTGTGTCCATTATCATTTTGTTCATTTCTCTGCAATAGCTAAGAAGTTCTTCTGGGTAAGCGAACTCTATGTCCATTGTGCCTTTGACTGCTATGGCTTTGAGGTTTTTAGAGCCCATTACGCAGCCCATGCCAGTTCTTCCAGCAGAGTTCTTCATTCCCGTTCTTACATTGGCAAATTTGACCAAGTTTTCGCCTGCGTTTCCTATGACTAAAGATTTGATTTCTTCATCGTCTAAGTCGGCTCTTATTGTGGTTTGGGTTTCAAATGTGTCTTTTCCCCATAAGTGTGAGGCATCTTTGATTTCGATTTCTTCGTCGTTAATCCAAATGTATGTTGGTTTTTCGCTTTTTCCATTGATGACTAAGTGGTCGAAGCCTGCAAGTCTTAATTCTGGAGCGAAAAATCCTCCTATGTTTGAGTCACCCACTGCATTTGTTAGTGGTGATTTGGCTGATATGTCGCATCTTCCTGAGCCGAGACATGGAATACCACAGAGTAAACCGTTGCCTATGATTAAGACGTTTTCAAGAGACAACGGGTCGATGTGAGGCTTGACATGGTTGTACAGAAGGTACATGTCTATGCCTCTGCCTCCGAGGTATAGTTGTCGCATTTGCTTTGGTACTGGTTTTTTGACGATTTTTTTGGTTGATAGGTTGATGTAGGCTATTTTTTTGTTTGATACCATGTTTCTAGTCGCCTTTTGTGCCTTTGTTTTATGCTAGTCCTCGGATTTTTGCTTGTCCTGTGGTTAGCCATGAGACGCGGTATTTTGTTTTGCAGTTTGGGCATTCCGTTGTTTCTGCTTTCGATTGTACTTCGAATCTTTTTAGGCAGTTTGGGCATCTGACTTCATTGCTCATGTTTGTTTCTTCTAGCCTCCGCCGATGGGAACTGTAATCATAATTACGTCTTTGTCTTTAAGTTTAATGTCTGTTTTTCTTATGCTTTGTCCGTTTATCATAACTAATGTGTCTGTGCTGATTTGCTTCGTTTTGTGGTCTATTATCTTGTTAAAGTCTTTTTCATATTGCTTGGCTAGTTTAGATAGAACATCTGCTAATGTATGGTTTGGGTTAACCTCTTCTGTAACCTCTTTTTTTCCGGTAATCTCTCTGAATGTTGCATGAAAGAGAATTTTGACGTGAGATGCAGACATGGGCATCATAGTGAGGAAAAGAGATGCAAGAAATATAAGGATTATGAGATCTGACTCTCTCTACTCTGCCTAGTGATTAAAATTATTTTTGTTCTTCTTCATCTTCTTCTTCACCTAATGAGATTCAGAACATTTAATACACTGTGTCATTGTTCAAAATGATGTGGATGGGCCGGTAGTTCAGTGGTATGAACGCCTGATTCGCAATCAGGAGGTCGCGGGTTCAAATCCCGCCCGGTCCACCATCGAATGAATCGTTGTCAAATTCTTAGGGGGTTGGCTGTCTCTTTTCTGCAAGCTGCTTGGCTGCCAATTGTTGAGATCGAAGCAGTGAAACAAGCAACGAGGCAAGAAACAACTTCGTATCATCGCTTTCTCCAAGAATCTCATGGATCTTCTCAAAAAGCGCTTTATCCGGTGCACCATCAGATACCCTTGATCCCTTGATCCACGCCTCTATTGAGAAAAGATACTTCTCAAGAATTGCAGCTCTTTCCAAGCCGTCAATTCCTCTAAGTGGCATGGCTCCACGCCACTTACCTGCGCCAATACTAGAAATGTGAATGTCAAATCTTCTGAACGCTTTGTGGTGGCAAATCTCGATCCACCCTCTTTTCCCGTCCAATCTCATCCACTCAAGTATTTCAGAATCAGGATCGAGTTTGGAGATCTCATTCTCCAGCTTTTCAGCCACTGCTTTATATGCTTTCCACTGAGGTGACCCGTCTGGAAAAAACCCTGCTAACCAATATTCGATATTCAAGCAGAACCGTTCGACATAAAGTCGCTTTAGTTCAGTGCTCTCTCCCAACATTTCAAAGACATGATTTTGAATTACATTCTCAGAATCACAGACCCTGAGAAGAGTCTCGTAACCAGTGAACCTTTCCGAACTTGGAAGCCACTTCTTCAAGGCCAGATAGTAGGCCCAAACTTTCCTCCAGCGCTCTTCAGTGATTGAATAACTGTGACCGATTTTCAGTTGAGGCGAATCTTTAGCTCCAATTGCTTTGCACAAGCTCATTATACTTTCCTCGAGATTCCAGTTACATATTTCGAGGGCAATGATGGAGCGCAGAATACTCTTACATGTTGGGCTTAGTGGTTGCACTTTTTCCCAAAGTTTCCTAAGTCGTGCGTGCTCACTAGATATTCTTTCAGCGTCAAGAGATTCATCACGTTTTGGGAACCACTTTCTCAGCCGCCCCCAACGGTGATTCGCCAGGAGTTCTTGCTCCCAGTCTTGAAGTTCTTTGTTATCTCTACTTGAAATCATTACCTTACTATCTCACTTTACGGGTATACTAGGCTATTTACGTTCTTACTGCTTAAGAATATGCAACCACTTATGTACACAAAAAATTTTGCACGTATAGTCACATATCTACACAATTTTAGACAATGCAAGTCCCTTTCTAAATCCATAAACGTTTTTCTCTCTAGTTTCCTCTGGAACACTATCAATTATTGCTTGTTCACCTGCCTTTTCACTCACCAGCCTTATCACCTTGACTAAGGCACCAAGCATAACCATGTTTGCATACATTCTAGACTTGAGCTCAGTTTCGGCAATTTTCGTCGCTGGAATCTCGAAAACTTTTGCCTTAACTTCTGGTACTTTTTCCACTACGCTATTGTCAATGATTAAGATGCCGTTTTCTTTTAGGTCGCCTATGTTCTTGCCAAGTGCACTCTGGCTCATCGCGACTAAGACGTCGCATTTTCTTACTTTAGGATAGCCTATCTTCTTATCCGAGATTATGACTTCACTTTTTGCAGCGCTTCCTCTTGCCTCTGCCCCATAACTCGCTGTCTCAACAACTTCCTTTCCATCATAAACTGCTGCTCTGCCAAGAATTTCTCCAGCCAGAACTACACCTTGCCCGCCCAATCCGCTTATTCTGATTTCAACTTGTTTTGACACTTTTCTTCGCCTTCTTCATAACAGCATATACATTTTCTGTGAAAGTTGGCAATTCACGATGCACAAATTCGCCTATGACAATTTTTCCTTCCAAATCTTTTTCACTCATTTTTGTCACATTTTCAATTGGTACAGAATTTTCTTTAAGCCAATCAAGCATGTTGACAATGGTTTTTAATCCGACTCTTCGTCCAAAGGCTGTTGGACAATGACTTACCGCCTCAACGAAAGCAAACCCTTTTATTCCGAGACCTTTTTTCATTGCTTCCTTCAATTGTTCTGCATGTGCAGTTGTCCATCTAGCAGCGTAACTTGCGCCAGCCGCAACCACCAAACGTGTTGCATCAATTGGTCTCTCATAGTTTCCATACGGAGTTGTTGTGGTCTTTGCCTTGAGAGGAGTTGTAGGCGCTACCTGACCACCTGTCATGCCGTAAATCATGTTATTCACCATAATGACTGTTATGTCAACATTTCTTCTTGCCGCATGAATTAAATGGCTTAGGCCAATACCTGTTAAGTCTCCGTCTCCGCCAAAAACTACCACATTCAAATCTGGGCGAATAAGTTTGACACCAGTTGCCACAGGTATGCTCCTGCCATGAGTTGTGTGTATAGTATCGGCTATAAAATGAGGAGATGGAATCCACGCCGCACATCCAATTCCGCTGCAGAAAACAAACTTACTTAGACTGTCGTAGCCAAGTTCTTGAACCGCTCTAAGAAAACTACTCATAACTGTCACGTCGCCGCAACCTGGGCAGAACGGAAGCGGTATGTCTCTCATAAACTTCTTAATCCCAATTTCACTCATCTTCTTCACCTTGTCTCTTTCTCAATTTCTGCAAGCAATTCTTCTGGCGTTATCATTTCTCCCCCACCTATTTTGTTCACAGGCACAACTGGAACCGTGTCGCCTACTACCCTCTGTACCTCATAGAAAATCTGTCTCAAATTCATTTCAGGAACAAAAACAACTTCAGCATTCTTTGCCATTTTTTTGACAATTTTTTCTGGGAAAGGCCATATGGTTTTTAATCGTATGAAGCCAATGTCTACTCCTTCTTTTTTGGCTAATTCTGTTGTCTCATATACGGTTCGCGACGTACATCCATAAGATATCATGCCCACTTTGCACTTGTCTATATTGTAGCTTTCATAGTCCACAATTTTGTCTGCATTTTTGAGTATCTTCCAAACAAGCCGTTCAACAAGCCTTCTATGAACTACTGGGTCTGCAGTAGCGCGAATCCCATACTCGTCATGGGTTGAGCCAGTTACAGTAATATTGAAGCCTTCGCCGAAAGAAGGCATAGGCGGAACATCTTCTAAACCAAAGAAAGCCTTCTCGTCAGGCTTTGGTTTTCTTCTATTAAAAATCTTCATTTCGCCTATAGGCGGCAAAACAATTTTTTCTCTCATATGCGCAATAACTTCGTCAGCTAACAAAACAACTGGTGTCCGAAACTTTTCAGCCAAATTAAACGCTCTGAGAGTCATGTCAAACATTTCTTGGACTGAATTTGGCGACAAAACAATTGCAGCATAGTCTCCGTGAGTGCCCCAACGTGACTGCATTACGTCGCCTTGACCACATTTAGTCGCCTGTCCAGTAGCTGGACCAGCCCGTTGAACATCTACAACAACGCATGGGGTTTCAGTCATAAACGCGTAGCCTATGTTTTCTTGCATTAGGCTGAAGCCCGGCCCAGAAGTGGCAGTCATAGCTTTTGCTCCAGCCCAGCTTGCACCAATGACCGCGCCTAGAGATGCCAACTCATCTTCCATTTGAATTGCGATGCCGCCTACTTGAGGAAGGCTTAATGCTAAGTGTTCTGCTATCTCGCTAGATGGCGTAATAGGATAACCCGCAAAGAATCTGCATCCTGCTGTTATTGCGCCTTCTGCACATGCTTCGTTTCCCTGCCAAAACTCTACGTCTAATTTTGTTTTCTTGGTTGTCAACTACCTTTTTCTCCATTGGTGTGGGTGTTTATGCTTGTTTTGTGAGGCTTAAGGATTTTGTTAGAAGTAAAAAGAATTTTGTTTGATCACTTTGGTTTCATAATCTTTTCTTTCCTAAGTATCACGTAAAGGATTGAAAAGATACCTGCAGTGAGAAAAGACAGAAACACAAAACCCAGAACAAGAGCAATCGCACCAGCAATGGAAGAATAATAGAACTCAGGCAAGTATGGTCGTACATAAAGAGACCACCACACATCATAGATAGTGAAAACTGCAAACATGGATACATACCAGCTTGAAAGGAAAATTTCCCAAGGCTTCAATTTTATCCTAAATATTCCATAGATTATGACAGATATGGCTACTGGAAGAAGAGAAAGAGGGAGAACACTAAAAACCAATGTATTCATGAATCTTTCTAAATCTAAGTAGGCATAGAACAAGGGTGATGTAATACCCAACCAGACAAACCAGATGATGCTGACTGCTATGTAAGAGACAACAAGGCTCTTAAGGAAAAATTCTAGAAGTTTAGCTGTTTTCTTCTCTTTTTTCAGTAGAGTCCATATGACAAGAGCGATTTCACCTACTATCAATAGATGACCTATCCAATCCCATATTCTTCTAGCCCAAATTAACCAAATCGTGATTAGTAGAAGTGCCAACGCAACTGCCAAGTTCAGCTTATATTTCTCTACCATGCCTATTCACATTAACTATCATTTCAATCTGCATTAATAATTTGCGAAGAAAACTTCTGTCAGGAAGTACACCTTTTTCCATGGCATAACATTTTTTCGCTCCGTAGGCATATACTTGATTGTTCGATAGTCTTATTAGAGATTATTTTGTTTGCATAGACATGTTGACTTGGGCGGCTGTAGTCCAGTCTGGTTAAGACATCGGCTTCCCATGAAACATTTTCGGAATAAGCCGACAACTCGGGTTCAAATCCCGGCAGCCGCACCACATTCTGCGCGTCTTATTCTTTCGAAAAACAGAAATGCCAGATGCGTTGTAAGAATATGGTTTAGGAGGATAATAAAGAAATGCCCACATATATTCTTCTGTCTAAGCTGACAGATGAGGGATGGACGACCATTAAGGAGAAGCCTGCAAGAATTAAAGAGGTTAACAAAGAACTTGAAGCATTTGGCGTAAAAGTGGTCTCTCAATATGCAACGCTTGGATGTTACGATTTCGTGAATGTGGTTGAGGCACCAGACAACAAAACCATAGCACGTGTTTCTATAGAATTGGGCTCGAGGGGAACAGTTCAAATTATGAGTCTCCCAGCGATACCCATTGATGAATTCATTGCCGCAATGAAGAAAAAATAAGCGATAACTCAGAGTGGCTTTCCCGCCCTCATTTTTTCTACAAGTTTATTTTCAAAAAATGCTGACTTACCCTCTCTACTGCTGTGAAGTGAAAAAATATTTTTTTGTTCTCCCCTCTTCTTCAAGTAGAGAAATTCTTATTCCATCTTAGCATACTCTTATCTTTTGGCTGGTTCAAAGCCTTTGGGAGTTAGCCTAACACCCATCATCGTTAAGCATATTCTGCAACTAGGGAATCTCAAAAGCAAAAGCTTGGCAGTAGATGCAAACAATTATCTTTATCAGTTTCTATCGCTGATACGTACAAGAGACGGAACACCACTCAAAGATTCACATGGCAACATTACATCACACTTGTCTGGACTCATGTTTCGTTCTACACGCCTAATCCACGACTACAACATCGATTTAATATTCGTCTTCGACGGAGAACCGCCAAAGCTCAAGCAACAAGAAATCCTGAAAAGAAGAAGACTCAGAGAGAAAGCCACAAGAGAATATGAAGAGGCTCTTAAAGCGAAAGACTATGTTACTGCATTTTCAAAAGCGGTTATGACAAGTCGCTTGACTAAGCCATTAATCGAAGACGCAAAGCGCTTACTGAATTCGCTTGGCATACCATACGTACAGGCGCCAAGCGAGGCAGAAGCACAAACAGCCTACATGGCAATGAAAGGCGATGTGTGGGCAGCAAGCAGCAAAGACTACGACTCGCTATTATTTGGGGCTCCAAGACTTCTCAGATATCTAACCATTTATGGAAGAGAATTCTTGCCTAGCAAGGGAACTTCAAGAGCGTTGAAGCCAGAACTCATCAATTTAAACGAATTTCTTTCATCATATAGTATCACTCGAGAACAACTAGTCGACCTAGCAATTTTAATCGGCACAGACTTCAACGAAGGCATTAAGGGCGTAGGCCCCAAAACCGCCATGAAACTTGTGAAAGAATATAAGAAATTGGAAAACTTGCCAGACTGTATTCAAGCCCAAATTCCCAAAAACTATGAAGAAATAAGAGAAATCTTCCTGCATCCAGAAACAACTTCAAACTACAATTTAGAATATGGGGAACTGAATGAAGACGTCTTGTATCAGTTTCTCTGTAACCAAAGAGACTTTTCTAGAAGAAATGTGGAAACCGTAGTTCAAAGAATGAAAAACTTCTATCAGAACAAAAGGCGAGCTAGCCTAGAAAAATGGTTTTGAAAACCGCTATAAAGACATAATTATTAAGGTAAAGCCTCAATTACTAAGCCAGTGAAGGTGGCATTCATGGATTTCATCTTTGAACCGCTTCAAAAGAAAGATGTAGACGCATGTGTAAACCTTATAATCTCAACCTTAGGCAGTCAGGCGAAAGCTTACGGAGATAAAGAAACAATAAAGATGATGATTTACAGCGACCAGACAGCGACTGTAGTGGCAAAAAAGCAGGAAAAGATTGTCGGCTTAATAAATGGTTCCATACTGCCATATACAAGAATCATGTTTCTAACAGTTGCAGATGAACAAAGCGCAAAAGAAGGCTTAGGAAGTTACCTAATCGACAAATTCCTAGAAGAAACAAAAAAGCGTTCACCAAATGTAGAATATACTTTGCACAATGAATTCGCAGATAACTTCAATGCTATAGGCTTATACTCGATAAAAGGCTTCAAGGTTACAGGCTACATTAGAGACCCAATAACAAACAGAGACGTAGTTGTCATGAAAAAGGCATTCACCAAATAGCCAATTACTCATCCAGAGCTAGATTTTTGAGTTTCATATTTTCTAGGAACAATTAGTTTAGAAAGTAATGCTCCCAGACATCCTCCAAGCAGAAGAACTGAAAAAATCATCAAATGCTGTTCAAGAAACAATATTGGACCAGAAAAAATCCAGAAGACACCTACAAAAACGTAAACATGAACAATAAACGAGAATAAGCCAGTCATTAAGCCAGTCTTCGCGTAATCTTGCTTTACTTTGCGCCCAACTAAAAACCCTCCAAGGACTGAGCCAATAAAATATGTAACGACCAGAAGAAAACCAAGAGTTAATGAGCTGATTTCACCGAAGCTGCTAATGCCATAAGCTAACCATGCAATCGCGTTTGCGACAACCCCACCAGCTATGTAATCTTTCAAAGGCGTTTTTCTCTCTGGCTTCATAATAATTCCTTCAGTTTTCGCGACAAACTATTATTTAAGCCCGCACTCTTTAAATCATTAACTAGAAAAATTGGGCTCATGGGAGGCCTAACGGCAATAACATCCACTGAACATCACTTGAAAGAGAAGCCAGAAGAAATCAAAGTAATTCTGGCAACAGACTGCGGAAGCACTACAAGTAAGGCTCGTTTCTTCAAAAAAATCAAAAACGAATACAGGTTTGTGTCAAGTGGAGAGGCGCCTACAACTGTGGAAGCACCCTTCGAAGATGTGACTATGGGGGTTCGAAACGCTGTAAGGGAAGTAGAAGAATTAACAGGACATAAGATACTTGCCCCAAACGGAATCATAACACCTACACGCAGCGAAAAAGAAGGCGTAGACCTATACGTGACCACAAGCAGCGCAGGTGGCGGACTTCAAATGATGGTCGGCGGAGTCGTGAAAACCATGACCGCTGAAAGCGCCGAAAGAGCAGCATTAGGCGCAGGAGCCATAGTCATGGACGTTATGGCAGTAGACGATGGAAGACGCCCACATGAAAAAATTGGAAGAATACGCCATCTTAGACCAGACATGATTCTAGTGGCAGGCGGAACAGATGGCGGAACCGTAAGCCATGTAGTTGAAATTGCAGAGTTAATCGACGCTGCAAGACCACGACCGCGACTAGGCACAGAGTTCAAACTGCCAATAGTCTTCGCAGGAAATGTAAGCGCTAGGGAGCATATCCAAAATATTCTGGAAAAAACGTTTGCTTTAAAAATGGTTGACAACATCCGTCCAGTCCTTGAACTAGAAAATACAGAACCTGCAAGGCAAGTAATTCACGAATTGTTCATGGAGCATGTGATGTCTCATGCACCTGGCTATGACAAGTTAATGAAGTGGACACCAATTCCCATAATGCCAACCCCAGCCGCAGAAGGAAAAATGTTTAGAACAATCGCTGAAACATACAATGCAAACGTCATCGGCGTAGGCTTGGGCGGAGCAACCACAAACGTATATTCAATTTATGAAGGCAAATTTGTCAGAACAGTAAGCGCAAACCTGGGAATGAGCTATAGCATATGCAACGTTTTGAAGGAAGCTGAAACTAAAAATATCATGCGTTGGCTACCATTCAGTATGGCAGAAGAAGAAGACTTACACGACCGCTTATACAACAAGATGATACGCCCAACAACAGTTCCTCAAACAGTGCAAGACCTCGTCATTGAACACGCCGTAGCCAGAGAAGCATTGCGACTAGGATTCGCTCACCATAAACTGCTTGCCAGACCACTACGTGGCGTGCAAAGAGCGCGGACAATCGCTGACATATTTGAACAGAAAACCTTTGAAGAAACATACATAGACATGCTCAAAATTGATTGGCTCGCTGGAACTGGAGGGCTCTTATCTCATGCTCCTAGAAGGGCGCAATCAGCCTTAATACTAATAGACGGTTTCCAGCCTGAAGGAGTAACAAAAATAGCACAAGACAGCGTCTTCATGATGCCCCATTTAGGCGTCCTTTCTACAGTGCATCCAAAAGCCGCAATGGAAATCTTCGAAAAAGACTGCCTAGTACGAGTCGGAACCTGCATCGCGCCAAGAGTAGTAGGGAAAGAAGGAGAGGAACTGATGCATGTAGCAGCTAAAATGCCGGACGGCTCAACCTTCAGTGAACATGTCAAATTTGGTTCCATAAAGAAAATTCCACTTAAAGAGGGAGAAAGAGCAGAACTAGAGATAACTCCGTTCCATGGAGCAGATATTGGACGTGGCGTAGGAAAGAAGAGAAAAGCCATAGTCGAAGGTGGAGTCGTTGGGATAATCCTTGACGCTCGAGGAAGACCCATAGCCTTGCCAAATAATGCGGAAGAAAGGAAACGTAAGCTGATTGAATGGTTCAAGGCGTTGGACGCTTACCCTGAAAAACTCTACGAAATAATTGGAGAATAAACGGTACAATGTCATCACAAGCTTACACTCCTGGATTAAAAAGAAAATCTGCAACGG
>Ga0315314_1001268_pt1 | contig 23312 bp, 16 predicted proteins | sample TDP9_MG_FD_203631 | JGI IMG/M metagenome (GOLD analysis project Ga0315314, IMG submission 203631) | Freshwater sediment microbial communities from Lake Towuti, South Sulawesi, Indonesia - TDP9 | ecosystem: Environmental > Aquatic > Freshwater > Lake > Sediment | place: Indonesia: South Sulawesi... | reverse complement strand
CTACCTTGGGCAGACCTACCAAGACACTGATAATGCCAACTACTATGGCACTACTCCTCCACCGCCACCGCCACCTCCGCCACCTCCGCCACCTCCGCCACCGGCGTGCACCCTGGAGATCACCTGTCCACCTGATGTAACCATCGAGTGTGATCGATTTACCGACCTGTCCGAGCTGGCCGACCCGTCCAACACCGGTGAGGCTACTATCACGGCCACCGGTAACTGCTACCCAGAGCTTAGCTACGAAGACAGCGTCAGCGGGACGTGCCCCATTATCATCACCCGCACCTGGACTGCCACCGACCTAGTGGGCAACGTGGCCACTTGCACTCAGACGATCACGGTGGAAGATACCACCCCGCCGGTGCTGACGGTGCCTGACGGCATAACCATCGAATGTGATGAGTCCTGGCTCCCACCCAACACTGGTGAGGCCACAGCTACTGATATCTGCGATCCGAGTCCGGTGGTTAGTTACTCCGACAGCCGAAGTGGAACCTGCCCCACTGTGATCACCCGCACCTGGAGGGCCACGGATGCGTGCGGCAACGTGGCCACTGGCACTCAGATAATCACCCTGGACGACAACACCCCGCCGGTGCTGACGGTGCCTCCCAACGTGACTGTTGGCTATGGTGACCCTTACGATCCACCGTATACAGGTGGTTGGGCGACAGCCACCGATAACTGTGGCACCCCGGTTGTTACCTACTCCGATACTGAGAGTGTAGGCTGCTGTGAGGTTACCATCTTTCGCCTGTGGAAGGCTACCGATGCCTGTGGCAACTCCGCAAGCAAAGTCCAGACCATCACCAGGACGGACACCACCCCACCAGAGATAACGGCGCCTGACGATGTAACCCTGGAGTTTGGGATGAGTCTGCCTCCGGCCAACACTGGTGGTTGGCCCACGGTCATTGATGACCGCGACCCCGACCCAACTATTATCTACCGTGATAGCTCTAGCGGGATCTGCCCTGTGGTAATCACCCGCACCTGGATCGCCACCGACAGCTTTGGCAACTCGGCTAGCGACGTGCAGATAATCACCCTGATAGACACCACTGCACCGATGCTGAGCATACCTGCCAATATAACCATCGAGTTTGGTGAGTCCCGCGATCCGTCCAACACCGGTGGTGAGGCAGCGGCCAGCGATAACTTCGATCCCAGCCCAGAGATTGCCTACTCCGATGTTGAAAGCGGGGTCTGTCCGGTGACAATCACTCGCACCTGGACTGCCACTGATTGCTGTGGCAACTCGGCCAGCGCAGTGCAGACGATCATGGTGGTGGACACCACTCCGCCAATACTGAGCGTGCGGGCCATTGTAGCCGTCGAGTGTGGTCAGTCCACTTACCCAGCCGACATCGGTGGGGCAATGGCTGTCGACAACTTCGACCCCAGCCCGGATGTCACCTACGCTGACAGCTCCAGCGGGACCTGCCGCGGCACGATCACTCGCACCTGGACGGCCACTGATTCCTGTGGCAACTCGGCCAGCGCAGTGCAGACGATCATGGTGGTGGACACCACTCGGCCGGTGCTGACGCTGCCTGAAGACGTAACCATTGGTGGCGGTGAGTCGATTGATCCGTCCAACACTGGTGAGGCCACGGCCTCCGATGTCGGTGACCCCAGTGTAGTGCCTACCTACGAAGACATTCGGAGCGGCGACCACATTACCCGCATCTGGACGGCTACCGACGCCTCTGGCAACTCGATAAGTGGAATCCAGAGGATTACGGTCTGTGGTGGTGGTCTGGCTGCATGGCACATAGCGCTGATAGCGCTGGGCGGGTTGCTGGCACTTCTGTTAGTGGTGCTTCTGGCACGAAGGGAGCGGCGCGCTCCCGGGGGATTAGGCTAAGCTAATTAAGCCTGTCTCAGGCTAGGGCCTGTTTTAGGCAGACAAAGGGGACTCTGAAAAGAGTCCCCTTTTTTGTTAGCCGTAGCGTCGCCAGTGCCCCGCTCCGTTCGTGGTGAGCTTGGGCCTCGAACCATGAACGGTCCTTCGACAGGCTCTCCGAACGGAGTATCGGAGTCCGCAAGGCGGACTGGGCGAACGGGGGAAAACCTCATACCTACGAGGGAGAGGGGACAAGCCCTCCGATAGTGCTTTTGCCTATCTCCACTGCCCAATAAATTGGGCAACTACATTTGCAAAGAGACTGGCCTCCAAATTTCTGTAGTTGCCTTTATACCCAGCCGAATCATAGATTCGGCCGGGAACCTGCGTGAAGTTATCAGGCTCGCCAGCAAACTGGGCAACTACATCCCCTTGCCAGGGAGGCGTGAGACCCTTTTGGTTCATCAATATTGACACCGAAATAACTTATGCCGAGCCGTCGCAAAACATAGACTGGGCTCCTCTACCACTATAGCGCGGGTAGAAGGGGCGCACGTGGTCAAAAGTCTATGGCGGCTACTTATCTTAGCCCTAGCAGTGGTTTTGCTGCTGGGTTGGGGCAGTTCTGTCAACGCTTTGGCCTTGGCCGACAGCCATCAGGAGGCCAACCTAGCTGAAATTCTGGTGCAGTTCCAGCCAGGCACCAATGCCTCCACCATAGCCGAGGTGCACTGCCAGAATGGGGGCAGGGTAGTGGAAGTTATCCCCGAAATCGGGGTGCAGGTGGTGGAGGTGCCCGCCAGCCAGCTCGAGGAAAAGCTAGCAGCCTACCTCAGTTGTCCCTCTGTGGAGTATGCCGAGCCCAATAGCCAGGGGCAAGTCATGGCCATCCCCAATGACAGCGGTTTCGGCGGGCAGTGGAATATGAACCAGGTCCAAGCCCCAGAGGCTTGGGACATCACTCAGGGGAGCTCTACCATCGACATCGCCCTTCTGGATACTGGCATTGATCAAGACCATCCTGACGTGGGCCCTAAAATCATAGCCAACGTCAACTTCAGCTCCAGCCCCAGTTTTGATGACTATTATCGTCACGGCACCCATGTGGCTGGGATTGCTGCTGCTGTGACCGACAATGAAATGGGCGTGGCTGGCCTGGGATATAGGTCCAGCTTGATGAATGTCAAAGTGTATGCTGATGACGGCAGTGCAGTTGTCTCCGCATTATCTAAGGGTATCATCTGGGCCGCCGATAATGGAGCTGAGGTGATCAACATAAACATGATATACTACTACCCCTTAATCACTATTGAGAATGCGGTGAATTATGCCTGGGAGAAGGGAGCAGTTTTGGTAGCGGCTGCCGGCAACGAAGGGAACTCTCAGCCTACTTATCCGGGAGCCTACTCCAACTGTATGGCGGTAGCAGCTGCCGATAGACAGGATAAGCTGGCCTCCTGGTCCACTTATGGCGATTGGGTCAGTGTGGCGGCCCCCGGGGTGAGCATCTACTCGACCATGCCTGACGGCTACGGCTATGGAAGTGGCACCTGTATGGCCTCTGCCCATGTGAGTGGGCTGGCAGCCCTGCTGTTCACCGTGGTGACTGATACCAATGGCAATGGTCGGCTTAATGATGAGGTGCGCTATGCCCTTGAGAGCACCTGCGATGATATCGGAGCAAAGGTGGCTCATGGACGCATCAATGCTTATAGAGCGATGTTGACCAGTGTATCTTCCTTAGGCTCCATATCAGGCACCGTAACCGATGTCCAGACTTCTCAGCCTATTGAGGGGGCTACCATTAGCTATGGCACCGGACAAGCCAAAACCGATTCCAGCGGCAGCTACATCATGGCTGGTGTCTCGGAGGGGAGCTACACCGTCACCATCTCAGCGCCAGGATATGAGAGTGCCTCTCAGAAGGTGCTTGTCACTGCTGGCGCTACCTCCAGGGCTGATTTCGCCCTCACACCGTTACCTAGGGCTGGTTTCACAGCTGCGCCGCTGAGCGGTGATGAGCCGCTGGTGGTGAGCTTCGGCGATGGCTCCACGTCTTATGAGGGCATCACCTCCTGGCGGTGGGACTTTGGAGATGGAAGCACCAGCAGTGAGCAGAACCCAACCCACACTTATGTTCAGGAGGGAGTCTACACCGTGTCCCTGACGGTTAGCGAGGCTGATGGCGATAGTGACAGTGAGAGCAGGACGGGTTACATTACTGTCTCCGATGCCCGACCTGGGGCTGATTTCTGGGCCGCGCCGCTGGGTGGCAGCGAGCCTCTAGAGGTGAGCTTCAGAGACACCTCCACCTCCTATGAGGGCATCACCTCCTGGCGGTGGGACTTTGGTGATGGAGGCGCCAGCAGTGAGCAGAACCCGACTTACACTTACACCCAGGAGGGAGTCTACACTGTGTCCCTCACGGTTAGCGAGGCTGATGACGATAGTGACAGTGAGAGCAAGGTGGGTTACATCACTGTCTCCGACACCCGACCTGGGGCTGATTTCTGGGCCGCACCGCTGAGCGGTGACGAGCCTCTAGAGGTGCGCTTCAGCGACGACTCCACCTCCTATGAGGGCATCACCTCCTGGCGGTGGGACTTTGGTGATGGAGGCGCCAGCAGTGAGCAGAACCCGACTTACACTTACACCCAGGAGGGAGTCTACACTGTATCCCTGACGGTTACCGAGGCTGATGGCGATAGTGACAGTGAGAGCAAGGTGGGTTACATCACTGTCTCCGATACCCGACCTGGGGCTGATTTCTGGGCTGCGCCGCTGAGCGGGGACGAGCCTCTGGTGGTGAGCTTCAGAGATACTTCCACCTCCTATGATGGCATCACCTCCTGGCGGTGGGACTTTGGTGATGGAGGCACCAGCAGCGAGCAGAACCCGACCCATAGCTATGCTGCTGAAGGTACCTATACAGTGTCCCTCACCGTCAGTGACGGGGCAGCCAGCGATACCAAGACCAGAACCGGTTATATTTCGGTTCGAAGAATCTCGTCGGTGACCAAGGCACCGGTTGAGCCACTTGCTGAGGAAGACGTTTCCCCCACCAGCAAAGCTAGAATAGAAACTCCAGATGGGCGAATTAGCCTCCAATTTCCCCCTGATGCACTAGCTGGCGAAACCGAGGTGATCATCAGACAGGAATCGGCAGTCAGCGCCTCACCCACTCCTTCTACCTTCAAGCCGGGAGCTACCTATTTCAGCATTGAGCTAACCGGTGAGTTAGCCCCAGGCGCTACCACAACTATAACGGTGAGGTATACCGATGCCGACTTAGCTGCTGCCGGGGGTGACCCGAGTCTGCTAGCCCTGTCCCGCTATGATGAGGCTACCGGGCAGTGGGTTATCATTCCTACCACTCTAGATGCCCCAGCCAAAGCCCTGAGTGCTGCCACTGATCAGTTTAGCCAGTGGATGGTAGTGGCAGCATCCCCCGAATCCTCCGCCTCTTCCTCTTGGCCCATAATGGGCGTACTACTGGGAGGGCTGGTGCTGTTGGTGGGAAGCGGTGCGGGTTACTTCGTGTGGAGGAGCAGAAGAGTTCCAAAGTGCCCAGAATAGGCGATGGGGAAAGATATAGCTGGGTGAGTGCATCCTAGCGGACTACTTCTGCTTTCAGGCGGGCCCAGTTTCCCTCCAGCCACGCTGCATTTTCTAAAGACCTTTTACGGGGAAATTATTTCTGAACGTCTCTTTGGTTATGCGGCAAGCCTGTGTGTTATCGGTTGACTTTCCACGACACCAAAGTACCACACGTTCAATGGCAGCTTGATGAGGGGATGCAGGTCTTCCAATTACCCAGTTTGCGCAAAACCTGTCATCCGTCGTGGCAGGAGTCACGACGCTACAGCTCCCAAGAGACCTCTTCGTGGGTGTCGGGTCCCTGACCCGACCCGAATCAGCCCCCGAGGGTTCCGTCAGGTCAGGGACCTGACAGGCACCTAGGCACAGGTGAGACTCCCCGGCCCTCGGGCCGGTGTCTCAAGCGCTTGCCTGTGGGAAAGCCTTTTCAGGCTTGACTAAGAAAGCTTTTGGCTTAAAACCATGCAGGGTGTGAGAGCATTTTAGTGGAAACTGGGTAATTGCAAGGATGCAGGTATCTTGACTCCTAAGTCATGGAGTGGTATGATACGCCTCCAAGAGGAGGAGACAAAGATCCCAAAGAGGAAGCGGTTCACAATCACCTTGCTGTGGTTTCTCTCTGCTTTGGTTCTATTGCTGGTGACGGTGGCGCCGCCGGTGGTAGTCCCAGCCGAGGCTGGCTGACCGTCTACATACGAGCTGACGGTCGATGTCAGCCCGAGTGGTAGTGGCGATATCTTAATAGACGGCCGCCTGATACGGGTTCCCCCCTCGTACCCTGATACTGTTGCCTTGAGTGCGGGACCCGTTGAACTTGAGGCAGTTCCAGCGCCTGGCTACATCTTTACTAGCTGGAGTGGAGCTCTCTCCGGATCAGAGAACCCAACGACGATAACCATGGACTCTGACAAGGAGGTAACGGCTCAATTCGTCTACCACTATGCCTTGACGGTCGATGTTAGTCCAGGTGGTAGCGGCATAGTTACCCTGGAGCCCTCTCAGCCTGCCGAGGGATATGTTGCCGGGACTGGGGTCAGCCTGACTGCGGTTGCCAGCGATGGATACAGGTTCGATCACTGGAGTGGAGCTCTCTCCGGATCAAAGAACCCAGCTACTATAACTATGGACTCGGATAAAGGAGTAACGGCTTACTTTGTCCGCATCTATACCCTGAGGGTCGATGTTAGTCCAGGGGGTGGTGGCAGAGTCTCTCTGCAGCCCGCTCAGCCTGCTGGTGGGTATGTTGCCGGGACTGGAGTCACCCTGACTGCTATTGCCAGCAAGGGCTATGAGTTTGCCCACTGGGGTGGAGACCTGAGTGGCAGCACCAACCCCACCTCTGTAGTGATGGATGGAAACAAGATAATCACTGCCGACTTCACCCAGATCACCTATACCTTGACAGTGGATGTGGGCCCAGGTGGTAATGGCAGTATTGAGTTAGATGGCACTGCTCTCTCCTCTTACCCTGCTTCCTCCACCTTTGTCTACGGTGCATCTGTTAACCTTGAAGCGATACCAGTCTCTGGCTATGAGTTTGCCCACTGGGGTGGAGACCTGAGTGGCAGCACCAACCCCATCTCTATAGTGATGGATGGAAACAAGATAATCACTGCCAACTTCGCCCAGATCACCTATACCCTGACAGTGGATGTCAACCCAGGTAGTGGCGCAGTCACCCTGGAGCCGGCTCAGCCTGCTGGGGGGTATGTTGCTGGGGCGGAGGTCAGCCTGACTGCTGTTGCCAGCGAGGGGCATGAGTTTGACCACTGGAGTGGGGACCTTTCTGGCACAGAGAACCCAGCGACTATAGCTATGGACTCGGACAAGGAGGTGGTGGCTTACTTCACCCAGATCACCTATATCCTGACGGTGGATGTGGGCCCAGGTGGTACTGGCAGTATTGAGTTAGATGGCACTGCTCTCTCCTCTTACCCTGCTTCCTCCACCTTTGTCTACGGTGCATCTGTTAATCTTGAAGCGATACCTACCTCTGGCTATGAGTTTGCCCAGTGGGGTGGAGACCTGAGTGGCAGCACCAACCCCATCTCTATAGTGATGGATGGAAACAAGATAATCACTGCCAACTTCGCCCAGATCACCTATGCCCTGACGGTGGATGTTAGTCCAGGTGGTGCTGGTAGCATTGAAGTAGATGGCACTGCTTTCTCTTCCTACCCTGCTCCCTCCACCTTTGTCTACGGTACATCTGTTAACCTTGAGGCAATACCAGCCTCAGGCCATGAGTTTGCCCACTGGGGTGGAGACCTGAGTGGCAGCACCAACCCCACCTCTGTAGTGATGGATGGAAACAAGACAATTACTGCCGACTTCACCCAGATCACCTATACCCTGACGGTGGATGTGGGCCCAGGTGGTACTGGCAGTATTGAGTTAGATGGCACTGCTCTCTCCTCCTACCCTGCTTCCTCTACCTTTGTCTACGGTGCATCCGTTAACCTTGAGGCAATACCAGCCTCTGGCTATGAGTTTGCCCAGTGGGATGGAGACCTTTCTGGCACCGAGAACCCGACTACTATAGCTATGGACTCAGGCAAGGAGGTAACGGCTCACTTCGTCCGGATCTATACCTTGACGGTCGATGTTGACCCAGGTGGTAGCACGGTCACCATGGAGCCGTCTCAGCCTCCTGGGGGATATGTTGTTGGGACAGAGGTGGGCCTGACTGCGGTGGCCAGCGAGGGATATAAGTTCGACCACTGGAGTGGAGACCTCTCTGGCACCGAGAACCCGACTACTATAGTTATGGACTCCGACAAGGGAGTAACGACTCACTTCGTTCGGATTCATACCCTGACGGTCAATGGTAATGGGGTTGGTGGCACGGTCACCCTGGAGCCGTCTCAGCCTCCTGGGGGATATGTTGTTGGGACAGAGGTGAGCCTGACTACTGTTGCCAGCGAGGGGTACAAGTTTGACTGCTGGAGTGGAGACCTCTCCGGCACGGGGAACCCCGTCACTATAATTATGGACTCTGACAAGGAGGTAACGGCCAGCTTCACCAAGGTGGTTCGGTCACCATTCCCTTGGTGGTGGATAGTCGTTGGGGTGGTGGTCATTGGGCTGCTAGCTTACTTTCTGGTAATGAGAAGACGACGGGGTTATGGAAAGTCTCTAAAGTATCTCTAGAACTAGAGCAGCGTGGCGCTTAAAGCGGCTGGTCGCGGCGGGGCCTCTTCCACCCCTTATCTTGGTTGTATCCCGGCTTTGCGGTGCCCATCCTGTGGCTCGCTTTTACCCAATAGAACTAGTCACCATGGATCTCCGGTTGCATTGAATCGCCGCTTGATATAACATGGTAAAACACAAAGCAGCATTATGAGGGCTCCTAAGCTTAGGGGAAATCTCTCTCATCGCCACTAATGCTTTGCAGGATATGGTGAGCAATCTCTCCACAAAAATCGGCTGGCTAGTCTCGGTCAGGGCAACCTATGGCATTATATTGGTGCTAATCTTTGGCATTGCGTTCTCCCTGAGAGTGTGTCCGCCATATGAAAGCGTTTTTGGTGGGGATTGGGTCAGATTTCAAGAGGTCGACCCCTGGTATCATATGCGATTAGTGGACAACCTGGTTCACCATTTCCCTCATAGGATTACCTTCGACCCTTATACGCTGTACCCCTATGGACAGAGTGTATGGTTTGCTCCCTTCTTCGATCTACTTCTTGGATTTACCCTATGGATCATTGGGCTAGGTTCTCCAAGCCAACACACTATAGAGACGGTTGGCGCATATTTCCCAGCTATTCTAGGGGCGCTGACTACTATACCAGTGTACTTCATTGGGAAAGAACTCTTTAGCCGGAATGCCGGGTTACTCTCCGCTGCCCTGATTGCCATCCTGCCGGGTGAATTTCTAACCCGTTCCCTATTAGGATTTACCGACCATCATGTGGCTGAGGTGTTGTTCAGCACGGTGGCAATCTTGTTCTTCATATTAGCCCTGAAAAGGGCAAAGGAAAAGGAGACGTCCTTCGACCATATCCGAAACAAAGAGTGGGGAAATATCAGACAGCCCCTGATTTATGCCCTGCTAAGTGGAGTAGCCCTGGGAGTGTACCTTCTTTCTTGGGTAGGTGGGCTGGCCTTTGTATTCATATTACTTAGCGGCACGATTCTCCTATACATCATCGAGCATCTAAGGGGCAAAGCGACTGACTATCTTTGCATTGTGGGGGTGCCAGTATTTCTCATTGCTTTGATAATGACTGCCCCATTCTCAAATCAAATTGCTTTTAGCAGACTCTACATCCTGTCCTTGGCTGCAGCTACGTTGACCTTTCCGGTACTAAGCGTCGTTTCCAAATTGATGGAAGTCAGAAACGTAAAGCGAGCTTATTATCCTCTGGCCTTGTTAGGCCTTGGTTTGGTCAGCCTGGGATTTTTGCGCCTTATCGATCCTTCTCTGTTCAGCTCTATGTTGGATAAATTGGGCGTGTTTACGCCAGACACAGGAGCCTTGACCATTGCCGAAGCACGACCACTATTTTATGCATATAGTGATGCTTTCTCGTTAGCTCCGGCATGGGATAGGTTCACCACCAGCTCTATCATTGCTCCCATATCGCTGATTCTAATAATTTATGCTGCTGTTAAGAGGGTAAGCGCTGAGAAAATACTATTCCTGGTGTGGAGTGTGGTAATGCTGGCGGCTGTACTGGGGCAAGTTCGATTCAGCTACTATTTGGTGGTGAATGTTGCTCTTCTCAGCGGATACTTCTGCTGGAGAATACCGGGATGGATTTCGGCGATTCTGGCCTGGTATGGCTTGAGGGAACCATCGGAGCCTGAAGGAGAGAAGGTTGATGACAGGTGGAAGAAGAAGTCGGGAAAAGCGAAAAGGCTAAGAGCCAAGGAAAGGGGGAGGCAACTGAAGGGGGTTGCCAGATACCTCAGGCCGAGGTATGTCTCTGGTGCCTTAGCTATAGTAGTGGTGTTCTTCCTGGCTTTTTACCCCAATGTTGGCAGGGCAATCGACACCGCGCGCTACCTCCCAAGGCTCCGTCAGGATTGGCATGATGCATTAATTTGGATGCGAGACAATACACCTGAGCCCTTCCAAGACCCCGATTTCTATTATGAACTATATGACAAGCCTCCAAGGGGGGAGGATCGGCATCGGCAATATGAATATCCACCATCGGCGTATGGGGTGATGAGTTGGTGGGACTACGGTCATTGGATTACAGCCATCGCTCATCGCATACCGAATTCAAATCCGCACCAACTAGGCGCTGTCGAGGCAGCTGAGTTTTTCCTGGCTCAGGATGAATCTTCGGCCAACGAAATACTCGACCAATTAGGTTCCAGGTATGTCATCATCGACGTGGAGATGGCCACCCCTTATGAAATCACTGGCGGCAAGATAAAGACGGGAAAATTCTACGCCATGGCTATCTGGGCTGAGAGAAGTATATCCCAGTTTTGCGAGATCTACCTTCAGGAGAAACAGGGGAAACTGGAACCTATCCTCTTGTTCTACCCTGAATATTATCAATCCATGTGCTCCAGATTGTACAATTTTGACGGGCAGGAAGTAGTCCCTAGCAATTCGACCTGGGTCATCTCATACACGGAGACGGATGGATACAAGGTAATCTCTACTATTGAGTTGTTCTCCACATATGAAAAGGCCAAGGCATACCTGGAAAGCCAGACATCCCCAAATTATAGAATAGTGGGGAACGACGCCTTCGATAGCCCCGTCCCCTTGAAGAAATTGGAACACTACCAGCAGCCGCAGCCAATTTACCACTCGGATACCTGGGGGGCAATAGAGAAAGACGGAGCTGTGATACTCTCCTACTACGTTGAGATATTCGAGTATGAAAAGGGCGATGGTGGGGCTGAATAGCCGCGCCAGCATGCTTATGAGCGGAAGCTCGTTGGAAACCTCTGTTTTTCAACTTATGGCACTGTCCCAAAGCATAATCCAGCAGCACCCTGAAGGCAGTCTTCACCGGGGGATACGTTAGGTGTCGTTCCGGGACATGTCTTTGACCCCTACCAAGATCAAACAACAGATCAGGGATCCCCTTTATCGGAACTCCCTCTTCTTGATGGCCAACACCATAGTGACTACAGCCCTAGGCTTTTTCTTCTGGATGGTGGTGGCCAGATTCTATACTGAAAAAGAGGTGGGTTTGGGGGCGGCCATAATATCGGCTGTGTCCTTTTTGGCCTTGGTGAGCGAGTTGGGCCTCGGTACTGCGCTTATCCGCTTTCTGCCCAAAGCTGAGAAACCTGTGGAGATGATAAATTCCTGCTTCACCCTGAGTGGGGTTGTCGCTTTAGCTGCGGCAGGGATATTCATCGCTGGTCTGGATTGGTGGTCTCCCACCTTGGTTTTCATTCGGTATGATGTGATGTTCATCTTGGTCTTTGTTATCTTCTCTCTCGGCTCGGCACTCTCAGGGGTAATGGTCTGCGTCTTTATTGCCAAGAGAAGGGCTGATTTTGCTTTAGCCAAGAACACCATTGTCTCTCTGCTGAAGATCCCCCTTCCCATCCTTTTAGCCGTGTTCTTTCATGCCTTTGGCATTGTTAGCTCATGGGGCATCGCTTTTGGAGTTGCCCTGGCCATTGCCTTGTTCCTTTTTCTGCCCCGGGTGCAAATTGGGTATCATCTTATACCCAGGTTGAATCTAGGCATAATTAAGTCCATTTGGGGGTATGCCATCGGCAGCTACTTCGCTTCTCTATTTGCGGCAGCCTCGGGTTTCATTCTGCCTATAATGGTTGTTAACCTGGTGGGCGGGGAGCAAAACGCCTACTTCTATGTGGCCTGGAGGATCGCCGGTGGGCTGTTCACCATCCCTATATCGGTGTCCCAATCCCTTTTTGCCGAAGGCTCTCACTTTGAAGACAAATTGGGGGTGAATGTGCGCCGCTCTTTCAAATTCATCTTCCTTTTGTTGATCCCGGCCATCGCCCTCTTATTCCTGCTGGGTAAATGGATCCTTCTCTTGTTTGGAGCCAGCTATTCGGAGAATGCCTTGACGTTATTGTGGGTTCTGGGCCTCTCAAGCCTATTTGTAGGGGTAAACAGGGTCTATGCCACTATTCTGCGGGTGCAGGACAGGATAAGGGAGCTAGTGCTCATCTCTGGATTCCTGACCCTGGCTGTGCTTTTGGGGAGCTACTTTACTGTACCAGGGACTGGCATAACTAGCGTTGGCTATTCCTGGATCGCCGCCCAAGGGGTGATCAGTGTCTACGTTTTGTTCGCCCTGAGGTGGTCTCATCTTGCAAAGCACTCTTGATTATGGGTATTGTGGGTTGCCTTTGAAGGTGTCCAGAGCCCCCGTGGGTTCAGGGACCTGACAGGCACCCAATATCCCCCTCCCTCTAACTCCCTCTTGAATCCTTCATAGAGAAGGATTGTCGACCCGCTAGGTGAGGGATCACTATATAAAATCCCCTCTCCCTTGACGGGAGAAGTCGGCTAGACTCTTCGAGGTTGGGGCCAGGGTGATAGGGGGCATCGGTTCTCAGGTGCTCCCATCTGACCTCATCCCTCTAATGATACCCCTTTATGTCAGGGAATGTGCTACAATGCTTGGCAGCAGATAACAAGGTCGAAGGGACTTGACGTGAAGGGAACGTCTTTGGTTGGGGTCAATAGGTAGGATGACGGGAGCTCACATCGCCGCATTGCTGGGTGCTGGCTTGACGGCTGGATTTGGCAGCGGACTTTTGGGGGTGGGCGGTGGATGGATTATGGCTCCTGTCCAGTACTGGGTATATCTGGAAATGGGCCTACCATCGGACGTTGCCCTTAGAGTAGCTTTTGGTACAAACCTGCTTGTTTTTCTGCCCACGGCGGCCAGCAGCGCTTGGGGCCACCAGCGAAGGGGGGCGGTGTGGTGGAAGGCAGCCATGGTCTTGGGCGTCTGTGCTTTTTTTGGAGCCTTTGGCGGAGCAACAGCCGCCGCCCAGATCTCGGCTTCGGTATTGAAGACCATATTTGGGGCCACTATGCTGATTATTGCCATCAGCATGCTGCTTGCCGAGCCTTCCACTACGGTTGAGGAACCGAGGGACAGCATCTGGCCCTGGATTGCCTGTGCCCTTCCAGTGAGTTTCATGGCTGCACTCATAGGGATTGGCGGCGGTCTATTCATGGTGCCGATAATGGTGCTGGTGTTCAAATTCAGGATGCACCTGGCGGTGGGTACCTCAGCGGCTATGATGGTGATGACTTGTCTTGGGGGGCTGGCGGGGTATATGATTTACGGCGGGGGAGTGGCTGGAATCCCATCGCCTTCCATCGGTTATGTCTACATCTGGGCCTGGCTATGTCTGGTGACTACCAGCATGGCTGCGGTGTCACTAGGCGTCAGGGCGGCACATCGCCTTCCGGCAAAGCAGTTGAGTTGGATCTTCAGCGCTATCGTGCTCTATGTGGGACTGAAGATGCTGGGCCTATTCAGCTGGTTGGGGTGGCCGATCTGATGCCAGTTATATCGGTCTATTTGGGAGTTGTTAAGGTAACAATATAGGTAGCAAAAGCAGTGGGGATGAGCATAACACCTGTTGGGGGGTTGTCCTGGGGTCCCCTGAAGGTCAAGTGTGTCTTCCCTTTGGCTAAGGAGTTTTGTGCATCGTCAGAGCAAGGTTGAGCATTGGGACCAGGTCGCCAGAGGATGGTCTCTGAGGAGTCGCCCTAATGAGCTCCTGGCTGAGCACGGCAGGAAGACCCACCTGGCTCTGCTGGCCAGATGGGCTGATGTGGGCGCTAGCGGGAGAATACTGAAGACCGATCTCTTTGAGGTGGCCTTTGGACCGGACCCCTTTCTGTTCCATGTGGCCCAGGTCAATAGCAATATAGTCGGCATAGATATTTCTGAGGAAGTGGTATACCAGGCGAAGAAGCGAGCTGAACACCGCGGCGTCGAGGCAAGTCAATACCTTTGCTCCGACGTGAGGCATCTTCCTCTGCGGGAGAATTCTATTGACCTGGTCATCTCTGATTCCACCCTGGACCACTTCCCCAGCGAGTCAGATATCGTTGCTGCCCTGAAGGAACTAAGACGGGTTCTCCGGGTTGGTGGCACCCTCGTTCTTACTGTGGACAACAAAAGCAACCTGACCTATCCCCCTTACATATTTATCCGCCTCTGGATGCGGCTGGGTCTAGCCCCATATTTCATTGGCAAGACTCTTTCCCCTCCCCAGCTAAGGCGAACGCTGGAAGAAATCGGATTTAGCGTAGAGGAAAGCACGGCTATTTTCCATTGCCCTCACCCTGACGCGCTGGTGAGGTGGCTGGAGCGTTCTCTGCGCAAGCTGGGCAGGGGCAAGCTTGACAATGCCGTCAGGAAAGGTCTGGCTTTCCTGGATAAGCTGGAGGGAAAGAGGACCAAGTACTTGACCGGACGTTATGTCTCGGTAAAGGCGGTGAAACGTCAGACAGGGTAGGTGAGGAATGGCTGAGGGGCAGGTGAAGCCTGGCGAGGACAATAAGGTGGTAGGCAGACTTGGTGTATTGTTGGCAAGGGCGAAGGATATCTTCCAGACAGAGGGATTAAGGCCGCTAGTCGGCCGCGGTTTTGACTTTGTGAGACACAGCTTATTCTATTGTGCAGAATACTATCTTTACCAGAATACAGTTGAGGAAATAAATCCGGCTGACTTCATGCCTAGAGTTGTGGATTTCACCTTCCACATAATCTGCAACAACAAAGAAGCCGATGAACTGGCCGCGAATACTGGCCATGACTTCCGCCGCCGTTTTTTGAATGCTAGAAAGAGTCTGGACAAAGGAGCCATAGCCTTTTGCACTCTGGTTAAGGGAGAGATTGTCAATATCTGCTGGGTGGCTCTGAGCGAGGAAGCCAAGAAAACCCTTTATTCTCTGCCGCAGAAGGTGGACTTCTCAGGCAACGAAGCGTATTTCGGCGGTAGCCAGACGACACCGGAATACAGGTTGAAGGGTCTTTCGAGGTACAACTTTTGCAGGAGGGTGCAATTCCTTAGGGAAAGGGGGGTAACGCTAATGCGAGGCGTGGTGAAAGTGGATAAGAGAGCACCTCAACCAATGGGTCCCAGGCGTGGCGCTGAGATATATGCCAGGGCACGGTATATAAGAGTCCTGTGGTGGAAGTCTTGGAAGGAAATACCGCTTGCCCAAGGTGGCCATGGTGACTAGTTCGTGGACAGTTTGCCCCTTTTGTATTGCCTACAGCAGCTTCTTCCTCCTGGCAGTTTTGTGAAATGATCAAGACAACGTTGCGAGTGATAGCAGAACCAGAAGGCTTTGAATCGCTGGCAGGAATTTGGGATAGCCTTTTGCAAAGGAATGGGGAGGATAACTCGATATATCTGACCCATGAGTGGCTATCAACCTGGTGGAGGCACTTTGGGGAAGGGAAGAAACTCAACATATTGCTGATGGAGAGGGATGAGCAAGTCATGGGGATTGTGCCCCTGATGAGAACCGAGTATGAAATGGGGCCGGTCAAGCTGCATCTCTTAGAGACAATAGGCGCGGTAAACTGCAATTACATCGGGTTGATACGTTCTGAAAATAAGCAGGAAGCAGCAAGCGCCTTTTTGGCCTATCTTGAAAAGGAGCTAGTCAAAAGCAGCCTTGCCCTCAGGTTGTCCCTGGTACCCGAAGATAGCCAGTTCCTTCAGCTACTGCGGCACCAAGCTCCTCTGTTTTCACAGAGCCTGGTAGCTGAAGAGAGGGTAATGACTCTGGCGCCATACATATCGCTACCGGCAACATGGCAGGAGTACTTCCGTTCGCTAGGCCGACGAAGGCGGAAGGTCCTTCGGCGCAGCCTGCGAGCCTTACAAGAAGCCCACAGTGTTCAATTCCAGGAATGTGATGCGGATTCTATAGAGGACTGGTTGAGCCGGTTCTTTGACCTTCACCAGAAACGCTGGCAATCTGTCGGGGTTCGTAGCGGATTCTCCAATCCCGAAAAGAGGGAATTCTATAGAGACATATCAAATAAGTTTCTCCAGAAAAAGTGGCTGCATTTTTCCTGTCTAAAGGTAGATGAGGAGATGGTGTCAGCAGAATTTGGCTATATCTATAATGGGAAGTTGTACGCTGCTACTGCAGCCCGCGACCCCCGGTATTCAGACTACAGTGTTGGTCACCTCCACCATATGTACTTAATGAGAGACGCCATTGCCAGGAACCTGCGGGAAGTAGATTTGCTGAGGGGTGACGAGCCATATAAGTTTTACTGGACTAAATCAGCCAGGAAGTATATGGAGGTGATAGTAATCAAGAGAGGTCTTTGGCCTGCTCTGTGCCTCAGATTTCTACATGCATTCTTGCGTCTGTGTGAGATAAGCAAATATGGCTTGAGGGAGATCTATCACCTTTATCTGAGACGAAGAAGGGAAGAGAAAGAGAAAGAGAGGATGGGATTGGCGACAAAGCTATAATGATTCTCCAGAGCTGCTGGGCTGAGGAACTTTCCACCAGCAGCTTCAGCCGAGAGGCAAGGGACCTCTACAATTGCAGGGAAGGTGACCACAAGATGATAAGTAGACTTGTCATATTGTTGAGAAGGGCGAAGGATATCCTCCAGACAGAGGGATTAGCAACTCTGCTGAGGAGAAGTCTCAAGTTTGTGCAAGCCTGGTTCTTCAAATGTGGGGAATACTATCTCTACGAACTCGCTCTTGGCGGAACAAGTCAGGTCGATTTCATGCCTAGCGTTAATGGTTTGACCTGTGAGATAATCTCCACCAACAACGAAGCGGATGCACTGGCAGCGGCAGTTGGTTTTGACTTCCGCCGCCGCTTTATCAATGCCAGAAAGAGTCTGGACAAAGGAGCCATAGCCTTCTGCGTCCTTTTCAAGGGGCAGATGGCCAGTATTGGCTGGGTGGCTTTGAGCGAGGAAGCCAAGAAATCCCTCTATTCCCTGCCACAGAAGGTGGACTTCTCAAAGGGAGAAGCCTATATCGGTGGTCTCGAGACGATTCCGGAGTACCGGCGAAAAGACCTTGCCTCGTATGGCTCTGTCAGGAGATTGCAGTTTCTTAACGAAAGGGGGATAACAAACACTAGATATGCTGTGTCTGCCAGCAATATTGGCGCTCAAACGTTGGCTGCCAAGTTTGGCTTGGAGAAATACGCTGAAGCCCGCTACTTGAAGTTGCTCTGGTGGAAGTCTTGGACGGAAATACCGCTTGCCCAGAGTCGCCATGGCGATTAGTCTCTCAACAGTCTGTTCGCTATCAGAGAGGCGGGGAGATCCAGAATTCTAAGGAGGGCGACGGTAAGATGATAAGTAGACTTGGTGTATTGTTGAGAAGGGCCAGGGATATCCTCCAGACGGAGGGATTAAAACCGTTGATCAAGCGTGGCTTTGATTTTATGAAAGCCCCCCTCTTCCAATATGGGAACTACTATCTCTACCAACACACCCTTAAGGAAAGAAATGAAGCTGACTTCATGCCTAGAATTCAGGATGTCACTTTCAGAATGGTGTCCACCAGTGAGGAGGCCGATGAGCTAGCAGCGAGTACTGGTTATGACTTCCGCCGCCGCTTTATCAATGCCAGAAAGAGTCTGGACAAAGGAGCCATAGCTTTTTGCTTTTTCGTCAATGAGGAGATTGCCCACATAGGCTGGGTGGCCCTGAGTGAAGAAGCTAAGAAGACCTTTGACCGTCTCCCCTACGAAGTGGACTTTTCCAATGGTGAAGCTTGCACCGGAGGCACCATAACGGTTCCAAAGTATCGAGGAAAAGGTCTTATGGCCTATGGCTATTTCAAGAGGCTGCAATTCCTAGGGGAACAAGGGGTGACAGCATCACGAAATGCGGTGGCGGTGAACAATGTTGCTTCTCAAAAGGCGCACGCCAAGTTTGCCCCCAAGATATATGCCAGAGCCCGCTACCTGAAGTTGTTCTGGTGGGATTTCTGGAAAGAAAGACCAGTCCATGATATTGACACCCCGGAGTAGAGAGGGAAGACATCTAGGGTTGGTACTGGGAAACCAAGGTGACCCAGGTATCCTGGTTCCCGGTGATAGCAACCCGCCAAAGGCTGTAGACCTGACATGAACTGAGTTTCGAGAGTTGGGAGTTGAGGCAGAGTCAGAAGCTCAACTGGCAAACAAGGCGCCTCGCTGTGTGCCTGAAGTTTTGACAAGACTAGCCAAGCTCCTTATGATAGTGTCCAATGGTGAGTAGTGCCCCGGTCTGCCCGTTGTAGGCCGAAGAGGGCGAAAGGACAATGAGATGACTCTAGGGTGACTTGGCAGATTGCTGAAGAAGTACAAAGGCTAGGACGTGTCATGGAGATAAAGATAGGCAAGGTGAACGTATCAGATAATGAGGTGCAATTCAAGCTTCAAGTTTCCAGACCTCTAAGAAACTACTTTCTGACGGATACCTCTTACGTGCGTTATGACAGCGCCATCGACCTGAAGAAGGTTGGCCATAGTGTCCTGGCTATACCAATGGTTTCCCTGATTGCTCCAATTGCCTGGGCAGTGGGAGCTGATGTCCTAATAGAGGAGTTGGATGCTGCTTATCTGCAGGCTCTCGGTAAGATCCGGGACGTGTTCCAGGGTTTCCACCCTCAGTTTTCGTTTTCCACCACCATATCTGTAAGAGAGTTGATCCTCAATGAATTTGGCGGAGACAGAAGCGGTCTGCTCTTTAGCGGCGGCGTAGACTCACTGACTTCGTATTTGAGACATCGTGATGAGAAGCCAGACCTAGTCTCAATCTGGGGCCTTCCTGATATTCCGCCTTTTGAGGAGAAGTTCTGGAGCAGGATGTGGGCCGACATCTGTAGTTTGGCCAATCATGAGGGAGTCAGAGCTTTCCAGGTGAAGACAGACATGTGGCGGAACATAAACCGTGAATTGCTAGGAAAGCGATTCGGAGTTCTGTGGTATGGAGGTGTCGCCGCTGGATTATGGCTCCTTGGCTTGTCTGCGCCGGTAACCGCGGCTAGGGGTATCAAAACCATGATAATTGCCTCGTCGTACACCGCGGATTACGTAAAACCAAGGGGGTTTCACCCACTGATCGACCACAACGTCTCATGGGCAGATGTCAGAGTGGTTCATGATGGTTATGAGCTATCCAGGCAGCAGAAACTGCAGTATCTTTGCCGCCGGGAGAACCTGGACCATTTATCAAACTTGAGGGTCTGTCGGGACAGCGCGCTAAGAACAAATTGTGGAAACTGCGAGAAATGTTTCCGGACAATCGCCGGTCTGGTTGCGGCCGGGGTGAACCCCAGCCAATGTAATTTCGATGTAGATACGAAAACACTCCCCCGCATAAAGGACTGCTTCATCAAAGGCAAGATGGCGCTACGTGAAGGAGAACTATTCATGTGGGGTGACATCCAGAGACACCTTCCCGAGCACATCGACACTGATATCCTGGGTTCAGGAGAATTCCTCCGTTGGCTAAGGGAATTCGATTTGTCGCAATATAAGAGAAATAGGGTGCGTAGTTCTATCTGGGCAGCTCATCGGCTATATAGCAATAAAAAGATAAAGGCTCCATCTATCAGAAGAAAGGCCAAGTGCTATTTTCATATCGTCTTGGACAACCTGAGGTTTTCCTGAGCTTAGGCTATTTGGTCTCTGAAGTTGCTACAGCGGGACTTCTGGATAGAAGGACCAGTCTATGATGCATGATATCAACACCTCGGACTAGAGAGGGAGCATCCAATGTTTAAGGAAACCAAGGTGCCTTATGGCGGTTAAAGGAATTGCCTATTCCTACGGGCATTTAGCCTTATATCAATACCTCATCCGCACATACTTGAAGTTCCTCGCAGTGGGGCGATGCTTGAATTCCCCCCGGCTATTGCAGGTCCAGACGCAATCCTTCTGCAACGGTCGATGTTCGATTTGCCCCTATCGTATCGTCAGCAAGAAACTTGACCAGGGTGCCATGGAATGGGACCTCTTCGCCAAAATAGCCAGAGAATTGGCATCAGAACCACACTTATCCGTCGTTGTCTTTGAATTGCACAATGAACCCTTAATAGATAAACGGATATTTGACTGGGTGAAGCATGCTAAATCCATAGCCCCGGACAAGCGCTGCGCCATAGTTACCAACGGAGCATTGTTGGATAACTTCAGCTTGACAGACATAAGGCAATCAAAGGTAGACAGTTTGGTCATCAGCCTTAACGCACATTCAAAAGAGATGTATGAAAGCATAAACAATGGGCTCGACTACGACAGGGTGATGAGTAATATCTCCCGCCTACTATCCGACCAATTCCTGAGGCAGAAAGTAATGCTGAGCTTTGTCCTCACGGAACAAAACGCGCATGAGGTGTATCAAGCCACTCTCCATTGGAAAGGGCAAGGGGTTAGGACTAGGGTCATGGGGCTGGCCAATAGGGCGGGCACGCTGGACAACTACGAAAAGATTAGGACCAGGACTGAGTACTACGGCAGCCCTCTTCCTTTAAGGGTTTGGAGATACCTCATGTCCATGGCACGAGGTGCCACGGGGTGTCCCCTTCCCTTTTATCAAATGAACATCCTCTTCAATGGGGATGCTATCCTCTGTTGTCATGATTGGAATAGGGCCTCGGTGGTGGGCAACGTAGGAACCAGTTCTTTGAGGGAAGTGTGGAACTCTGAGAGGATGAATGAAATCAGACGATCAATACTGAGAAAGAGATATGAAGACATAACTTCGTGCCAGGGATGCTCGCTCGTCAGGTAACGTGTGGTGACTTTGATCGGTGGATCCTATTTACCTCCCCTCCCTCTACCTCTCTGCCACCAGGGGAGGGAGAACATGAATTTCCCTCTCCCTTGAGGGTCGAAGACTCTTCGAGGAGGGGGTCAGGTCGACAATCCTTCCTAGGAAGGATTCGAGGTGAGGGTGAACCAGCATTATGAGAGCCAGCTCTAATCAGATGTTGTGTTGTCGGTCATTGCTGTGGATTCGGCCGTACTGCCCATTACCATGATGGCCTATCTACAGCGTTCTAAAGGGAGGATTCTATCTACCTTAAGAGGAGTGAAGATTCTCTTACACGCCACTCATGTATTGGTGACAGTACTTCTGCGTAATGCTATAATACCCGCAAAACACAACGTGCAGAATATTTGTCGAAATCGTTGGGCAGAAAGAGTGAAAAGTCATGAATCATTGCCGCCTTATGGAGGAAGCTGATGACAGAGGAAGCTGATTACAGAAAAGTGGATGAAACGATTAGTGCAGTAGAAGGGGGTTGGGAATTCACCGGTGAGGTGGCTGAGCACTTTGACAGTCATGTCCGCAAGAGTATCCCTCTATACGATGAAGTCCAACGAATGACCACGGACATGAGTGAGTGGTTCATTCATAATGGGAGCACCGTCTACGATATAGGCTCGTCTACCGGCGAGACTATCTTTCATCTACAGAGAAAACATGCCATTAAAGAGAAGGTGAGATTTATTGGTATTGATAACAGCGAAATGATGGTTAAGCAGGCCTGGAAGAAAGTTTCGGCAAATAATGTGCAGTTCTTGTACCAAGATGTGGTGAAAACAGAATTTGAGGAGGCAGACCTTTTCATTTCGTTGTTCACCCTGCAATTCTTGAGCATGCCGGAGCGAATGCAAGTGTTGCAGCGAATGTACCGGTGCCTTCGTAGTGGTGGGGCTCTTATTATGGCGGAAAAGGTGCTGGCTGAAGAAGGGCGGTTCAATGACATGTGGGTGGAGCTTTACTGGGATTTCAAGAAGGGACAAGGGTTGACAGACGATCAAATTCTGCAGAAAGCGAGAAGCATCCGTGGTGTATTGAGACCAATCACGCTGACTGAGCACATCAGCATGTTGAAGATGATCGGATTCAGCAGCATAGACGTATTCTTCAAGTGGTACAATTTTGCAGGGATCCTGGCAATCAAAACTCCCATTGACCCAGTCCAGTTCGCAGGCTATGCCGCTGATGCCAATGTCGGCGACGGTAGTGCATCAAGGAGTGATTTCAATCTGGGAGGCAAGAATGCGACTGAATAAGCAGCGCATACTCAATATCCTAGTTCGTATAGCGGTTAAGGTGCGCCGGTTAAGATTGTGTAGAGTTATGCCTGCGGGAGGGCGTGCCGCTCTTGTGAAGTTATGGCGTTTTGTTACCAGGAGCAGGTTGCTCCGTGATATCCCCTTTGGTTTTGATGCGCAAGTCAGTGGAATCAGTTTTCACCTGCGTGGTCCCTTTCGGTGTGCAGGCGGCGAGTACTATGCTACATACTTAACTGAAGGCGCACACGAAGCACCTGTCACGGCTCACATCACTGAGGTAGTACGACAATGTCCGGCTCCCAGGGTGCTAGATGTAGGGGCACATTACGGGTGGTATACCCTCTACTTGAGTAAGGTCATCGCTGATAGAGGAGTTGTTTTTGCCTTTGAACCAAGTGAAGCGGTCTTCTCATTCTTGAAAAGTAACGTAGAGCTAAATGATCTGCATAACGTTCGTCTCTTTAAGCTGCCATTGTCTGATAGGCGAGAGACCATTAGTATGGTGGCATCAAAGAGCGTGTCCTGGGAAGCAAGATATATGCATTCAGCAGCTGAGCGGGGAGCAGCGGATGACGATGACTATAGCAGTACACTGGAGGCAATTTCCTTCGATGAGCTCAATGAGGTGGAGGCAATCCATCCCAACATCGTGAAGATTGATGTCCATGGTGTCTGGAGGAAGGTTGTTGACGGTATGAGAGAGAGTTTACACAAGGATGTAGAGCACCTCTATCTGGAGGTGGATGCTCCTTGGGGGGACCTATCCTCTGAGTACGCAGACCTACAGCATGTTATCTTGACGCTTCGTGATGCGTGTATGGAGGTTTACGAAGTTCAAGATTTTATGAAGCGTGATGGCGG
>Ga0315314_1001267_pt1 | contig 23326 bp, 26 predicted proteins | sample TDP9_MG_FD_203631 | JGI IMG/M metagenome (GOLD analysis project Ga0315314, IMG submission 203631) | Freshwater sediment microbial communities from Lake Towuti, South Sulawesi, Indonesia - TDP9 | ecosystem: Environmental > Aquatic > Freshwater > Lake > Sediment | place: Indonesia: South Sulawesi... | reverse complement strand
GCTAGATTAGTTGATAATGCCGAACTTCCACCTGCTGAAAGACCTTTCCAGATAAATGAGAAAGGAATCGATGATTTATCTGAAGAACAACAAAAAATTGCTTTGGATAAACTAAAGAAATTTGAAGGGCAACAGATGGCTGGCGAATTTGCCAAACAAAAGAAGAAAAAGAAAACAAGCACAGAAGATATGGTTAATGAAACTGTCGGCGAAGAAACATCTGAAGAGGCGGAAGAAAGTTAAGTTGATGCTTAATGGTTCGTTATACTCTAACTCGCCGAATTTATAATACTTTAATTGGAAGAGGATTTAATTTAGTTTGCAAACTTTGCAACTGTCCTCTGCAAGTAGGCGACTGTATAGAATCGAAACCAAGTAAGTATCGACGCCGAAAATTCTATCATTGTGAATGTTATGAAGGTGCTCATATTGACCTCAAATGATAGAATTCAAATTCGAACTACTTGGAACTTACGGAAAGTTAATAATGTTTATCCAGATTGGTATATAAAGGTTTGTGGTTGTTTTTGTTCACAATGCCGACTTGCTTACGATTTTCACGATTCATATAAAGCACTTCTTTTATGTAGGGCAAAAGGTCAAATGCGTGGACCAAGATGTATTAGATGTGGAAAAATTTTACGAAGCAGGTCTAAACCAAATCCTACGAGTGGATTTTGGAACAAAGTAGAGTTGATAGAGGGAATAAAATATATTCCTCAAGAGGAAGAATGAGAAAGGTTTATATTAACCGAGATGGACAAATATGGTAGAGAAACTTCAAAAGTGGGCGATTCGCTATCAACAAACTACTATTATGGTTCCATATCCGAGGAATCCAAGACGAGGAATTTGTCAAGCCTGTGGGCGGAGTAAAGAAAAGGGTGAAATCAAAACTACACAACTTCATCATTGGTTCTATAAATATGAGACCGAGACCGTTAAGAAAAATCCTTTGCTCGCTCTTGAAAATTCTGTTGAACTTTGTTTTAGATGTCATAAAATTGCAGATGCATTTAGGGCATTTATTACGGAGATTCGACCAGAAAATCAATCATGGATTGTTGATGTTGGAAAAGTTATGCCAGAGTGGATGCAATATAGATTCGGACAAATATGCCAATTGTGGATACTTTGGTTAAATGAGAGGAAAAAGAAAAATGCAACATGATTGTAAATTAGGCGAGCGATGTGCAAACTTCAAGGCTAATATTCCTCAGCCACCTAAATTAGTTTATTTGGCGTTTGCCTTTTCTGGCGACCCAACTGAAAATACAAAGAAGGCTAGAGAAATGGCTTTAATTCTTATGAGAGAACACCCAGATTGGTGGGTTATTGTTCCTCATTTTACAGTTGATGCTTTACTTGATGGCACGCTTAATTGGGATAATACGACAGAAAAAGATTTTAGTAAAGAGCGAAGACGAATGGGTGGAGTAGGAAGTTTAGGATATGTATTTCGATGCGATATATTAATTCTTGGATGCGACCCAACTTATGGAAAAAGTTCAGGTGTAACTTGGGAATGGATTGCATCACAAGTATTAAATCAGTCCTATAGGAAAGATAATCCAATTGAAATTCTTTATGCTGAAGATTTAATTGGCGAAAAGCGATATAAAGCAATAATGGAAGGAAGACCTTGGAAGTAAAAGATATCCGACCTGATAAAATCACTTATTATCTTAATATTGCTAGGACAGTTGCTCAACGTTCACCTTGTAGTCGAAGACAATTAGGTGCGATTTTGGTTAAGAACGATTCTATAATTTCGACTGGGTATAATGGGTCAATTCGTGGCGGATTAAATTGTGGAATCGAAGTTAAATGTCTGAAAGATATTCAAAATATTCCGAGTTATCAAGGACATGATTTGTGTTCGGCTATTCATGCCGAAGAAAATGCCATTATTAATTCGGCGAGAACTGGAATATCAACAATAGGGGCTACATTATTTCTTGCACCACTTACTGGAAAATCTCAACGACCATGTTCAAGATGTAGAAAGATGATAATTCAGGCTGGGATAAAAGATTGTTACTATATTGACCTAGATTGGACAACGAAACATGAAGAAGTTTCCTCATGGGTCGAATTAGAAAATCAATGGATGAAAGAATTAGAATCTAAACATGGATTAAAGGAGATAGAAAAATGAGGATAGGAATTTTTGCTGACCGTCCAGATTCTTTAACTGAATCCGCTATTATTTGTAATAATATAGCGAGAGAATTAACCGATTTTATAGATAGAGTAGTTTATTTTGGAAGAGGAAATATGCCTCAAGGACAAAGAATGGCTGAAGTAACTGATGTCTGGGTAAATGAATATTATGAAGTAGTCAATTGTGAAAGCGGAAATTGGAAAGAAGATTTAATTGAACAGGCTATTCAAAGATATAAATTAGATATAATACTTGCCAATGATTTATGGAATAATATAACTGGATTGTTAAAAGCATCACAAAAATACAAAATTCCATTTCATTTTTTGACGCCGAATGATGAATTTTTAATCCCGAAGGGGGCACTTCAAACTTTTAAGAAATGTGCAAAAGTCTATATACCTAATTCTTCTTACAAAAATGTTAAAAATGGGTGCTTTTTGCCTTATGGCGTTGATTATACTATTTTCCGACCAGTATTTGAAAAGAAATCCAAAAGATTCACTTTTCTTTGGGTTGGAGAGGATAACGAAAAGAAAGATTTAGGAAGTGCGTTTTTAGCATTTGAGAAAATAATTCCGAATGCCGATGTTCAATTAGTAATATTAACTAATTGGACTACGGAACAATTAGTAAGAAAGACAGAATCTCTCAAAAAAAGAAAGATGCCGATTTTCTTTGATAAAATGATTCGTCCATTTCATGAATTATCTACGGTCTTTAATACCTGCTCAGTTTATTTATGCACAAGTAAAGTTAGTGCATGGGAAATGGAAATTACTGAGGCTTTGGCATGTGGATTACCAGTTCTTTGCACCGATGCACCATTTATGAATCAACATATCCTCAATGAAAAAAACGGTTTCTTAATTCCAACTGAGAATGGAAATATTTCAATAGAAAAATTGGCTGAAAAAATGCTTTGGTTTTATAACAATCCGAAAAATGTTATAGGAATGGGAATGTGGGGAGCAGGAGATATTAGAGAAAAATATTCATGGAAGAAAACTGCCGATATATTATATAGCGAGATGATATAAAAATGGCTGACCCAACTCATTTGATGTTAATTTCTGACGGTCCATTTTCAGGCACAGGATTTGGTGAAGAATTAAGACACGTATTCTATCGTTTAGTTCAAACTGGACTATTTAGAATTTCATGGTATAGTCTTCAACATACAGGATTTCCAGTTTATATTCCAGATTCTATATTTTCTGATATTCCTAATAAAGGAGCAACGATAAAACTTCTTGGCACAAGAGGAAATATATATAGTTTTGGTGCCGATAATTTTCTCAAGCACTACTTAACTGAAAATCCAGAGGCGGTTTTATTTATGGGAGACCCAATTCATATAGAACCATATCTACATCTCAAAAAACATTTGGGCTTTCCATTATATATGTATTGCACTCTTGATGGACTTCCAATTAATGAAAAATGGCTTGAACTATTACAAATGGTTAATGTTTTAATTGCCATGACTGAATGGGCACAAAATGAATATGTGAAAGTTGGATTATCGCCAGCATTTATTCATCATGGACTTAATTGGAATTGGTGGAGACCACCAAATGAACAATTAAAGGCTCAACTTCGTAAAAAATATAAAATCCCAGAAGATGATGTAGTGTTTATTAACTGGGAAGTAAATCAGCATAGAAAAAGACTCGATGCTTTATTAAGATGTTGGGCTAATTTTAAACCAGAAAGTAAAAAAGCAAAATTAATTCTTTATACGGATTGGAATCTGAAAGAGGGATATGATTTGTTAAAATTAATAAAAGAATACAAAATTCCAGAGAAGAGTGTTATTTCTCCAATGGAATTACAAGGTAGTCCTAAATTTGTTGATTGTGCTCAAACTCCTGAACAACTTAGAGAAATAGCATTTTTGGGAGATATTTATGTTAGCCCAACTAGTGGTGAAGGTTTTGGTAAGTGTTCTCTAGAAGCATTAGGTGCTGGTATGCCAGTTATTATTACTGACTATTCAGCCTGTCCAGAAGTTTGTGCAAAAGGTAGTATATTAATTCCAACATATGGAGAGAAAACTGGTGGTCGTTTTCGTTTACCTGAATATATGAGGGGAGTTGAATTAGGTATTGTTAATGAAGAAAAGTTCACAGAAGCGATGCTACAATTATATAATAATCATGAAGAACGACGTAATTTAGGAATAATAGCAAGAGAATGGGCAAAAAATTTCGATTATGATAAAGTTATAGTTCCAAAGTGGAATAATCTTCTTAATTTGATTAATCCAGATGAAATTCTTCTTGCGGAGTTATTAGGAATTTCTAAACGAGAGGAATATAAACAACCATGAAAACATTAGGTATTTTTGCAGATGAACCATATTTAGGAACAGGATTTGCTATTGTGTGTAGTAATCTTGCTCATCAATTAAGTGAAAAATCAGATTTAAAAGTAATATATTTTGGACGATTTGGACAAGAAAATTGGTTTAGAAAAAAACCATTGAAAGTTAAGTTTCCATTTACTTATGTTCCATGTGGTGGTGGAACTTGGCAAAAAGATGTGATTGATGCGGTGATTAGACATTATAAATTAGATATAATATTAACAGAGGATGATTGGTGGAGCATAGATGGATTTTTAAATGCAAGCAAATCAAATAATATTTCTTTTCATTTAATAACACCGATAGATGGATTGCCAATTTCATCAGAGGCTTATAGAAAGTTTAAAGAAGTCGATGCTCTTTATATTCCTAATCTAAGTTGGAAAATAATTAAACTTCACGATGAAAAAATAAATGTTAAATATCTTCCTCATGGAATAGATAGAAATATGTTTAAGCCTATTCCAGAATCTAAAAATGATGTATTCACTTTTATTTGGAGTGGTAGTCGTGTTGAAGAGCGGAAAAATTTAAATGGAGCAATTTTCGCATTTGAAAAAATCTGTAAAAGATTTGATGTAAGGTTGTTAATTAGAACAAATTGGAACTTACCAGATGCAAAAAATGTAAGGTATTATATTTCTAGAAGAAAATTGCCAGTAGATTTTGAGTTATCTGGACTGGGATTTCATCATGATTTAACTCGAACTTATAATAAAGGACACGTATTTCTATGCACTTCAAAAGCGGGTGGATTCGAAATGCAACCTCTTGAGGCGATGTTATGTGAAGTGCCAGCCCTTATTACAAATTGGAAATTTATGAATGAACATATTATCGCTGGAAAAAACGGCTTTTTGATTCCATACGACAATTTAACGGTTCTTGAAGATGGAAGAATGTGGGCAAATATAGATATAGAAGAACTTGCTAATTGCATGGAATTTTGTATAAATAATCAGGAATATGTTAAGGGTATGGGTAAATGGGCAAGAAAATATGTCGAGAAGAAATACAAATGGGAAGATTCGGCGGAGATTTTATATAAATCAATAGTTGGAGATTAAAAATGTTAAGATTAGAACGAAGTTTACATTGGGGACCATTTCCATTTGAAAATACTGGTGGACACGTAGTTCAACAACTTTTGTTAGATAAAATGCACGAGAAAGCCCCTCTTCATGAATTTTATGCGATACCTAAAAATATAGAATTGCTTGACCCAAAAGCGATGCCTTATATTCAATTTTTTGTTGGTGATAAATCTATGACTAACTATCTTGAATATATGGGTAAATATATACCTCAAATAATATCTAAATATCATATTCCATTATTGATTCCTTTTCATATATCATATGATGTGGAAAATCTTATTGACCCAGTTCATGATGTTGGTGCTAAAATTTTAATGCATCAAACAGTTCATTTTAAAACCGATTTGTTGTTCAATTGTAAGCGACTTAATGATGTAGATTGGATTGCGACGCCAACACAATTTGGTAAAGATGTTTTAAGTCACATTGGTAAAGTATCAAAAACAAAAATGAATGTTATTCCTCATGGGATTGATACGAAAAAATATTATCCACATGATACGCCCACAAAAATATTTTATAGAGAGAAAAAGAAAACAGTAATTTTATTTAGTGGGCGACTTTCGATGTGGAAAGGCATTCATCAGATAATTCCTTTATTTAGAGAATTTACAAAAAAATACAATTGTGTATTTATAATTAGAGGTCAACCAATTCAAATAGAAGAATCATCAATGCTTAATGTTATAATGGATACAATAAGCAAACAAAATAAGAATGTAGTTTATTTATCGGAATGGTTGCCTCAATCTACAATAGAAAATTTATTTGCTTCAGCCGATATACTAATTTCGCCGACTGGAAGTGAAGGATTTAATGTTCCTTTAATTGAAGCGATGGCTTGCGAGGTGCCTGTCATAACAACTTCATTACCAAATCATGTGGAAATTTTGGGCGAAGAAACTGGAATTTTTGTTAAGCCTAAAGAAATTGCTGGAATGGCAGATAGACAAACAGAACTTAAAGTTCCAACTGTAGATGATTTACGTGGGGCACTTAAATATTTAATTGAAAATCCAGAAGAGAGAAAAATTATGGGCAGACGAGGGCGAGAACGAGTATTACAAAATTTTGATTTAGAAAATGTAATTATTCCTAAATGGTTTAAACTTTTTGACACTCTTATTCCAGAAAATTATTCGATGGAAAGTGAAATAATGAGAAGGATGGAAAAAAATGAGACTTAAAGAGACGATTCTTGGTATAATAAAACGGATGGATTTCTCTGAGGCTATAGAGCAAAAATTAGATTGTCAGAGATGTGGTGGAAAGAAAACAGTTTTGAGAAAGATAGCAATGGAAAAACAACAGAAAATAAAAGGACAATGGTATGTTGAAACTTGTCAGAATGAACAATGTGATTACTGGGACGCTGGTTTCATATGAGCGAAGAAGAAAATTTAACTGAGGAACAAAAGAGGGAGCGAGAACTTGCTAAAGAGAAGGCTCAGGCTTGGCTTATTGGTCAACGATTCGCCAAAAGAAATCTAAATGAGTCTGCTCTTCGACATACTCAGAAAGAGAAGGAGAAAGAAGAATTAGAAGAAATGATTGAAGATGCGATTGAAGAAGTGGTAGAAAGTGGCGGAGAATCAAACCAAGAGTCAAGTCAAGAAAAAGAAGGATAGACCAGTAAAATTCGAAGACCTTCTTGCAATGTATAAATATGTGAAAGATATTTACGCTAGAATTGATGATTTGGATAAACGATTAAAAACAATTGAGGAATGGGTGATTAAACATAAATGAATGTGTTTGCGGATTTGCATCATGGCGACTTACATTATGCATTACATCTTTTGTTCGAGAAAAGACTTGAAATGAATTTATTTCGTCCGATAGGTTTGGATTGGTTTAAGAGGGGATTTTGGAAACTTGCAGAATCTCATAATAATCCACCAGATATAATTAGTCAATATTTAGAAGTCCCGCCTGCCAATAAAAAATATATTATCGATAAATGCGACAAAATTCAAGTAATAAATGACATTATTCATTTTCCAATTAGCAAGCCACATATTCCTCAAGAGTATGGTGAAACTCAAGTAATAGATGGAGTTTATCATATCCCAACAAAAATGTCGGACGGATATTACATTCAAAAAGCAATTACATTAGAACAGTTTCTAAAAATGGATATTGACTTTGTGATAGCAACTTGGGATGGACACGAACAAATATATTCTAAATTGGTCTCAAAATTCAAGCCGACTGCAAAATTCATATTCCAAATAGGAAATGTAGGATGGAAATTAACATGTGCTAAAAATGTTTTATTGTCGAGAAATATATCTTTACCATCAGATATAAATTATATTAAATATCATCCAGAACATCATGAAGATTATTGTTATACTCCACCAGCAAATAGTAATTTGATTAGAAGTTTTATCCATTCTTTACAAGATTTTCCTGAAAGTTTCGATTTATTTACTAGATACGAGAAACTTCTTCCAGAACTTATTTGGAAAATGCATGGCGACCTTGGAAGAGATGGTATTATCCCAAATGATTCTATGCCTCAAATCATGAGAGATTCAGCGTTTATATGGCATGTGAAACAACATTGTGGCGGCGGGTTCGTGGCTAGACAGGCTATGGCATGTGGAAGACCACCCATTATTAGGTCAAGTTATGCAGAGAAAAACGATTCATTAGAACTGGATTTATATGAAGATTCTGTTAACTGTATTGACTTAGACCTCGGAACGGAGAAAGAGAACATCGAGAAAATTAGATATTTTATGCAACCTAAAAATCACGTTAAATTTTGTGAAAGCACCGTTGAGGATTTTAAACGGAAAATAGATTTTGATGATGAGGCAAGACAAATAAAAGCGTGGTTGGAGAGATTAATATGAGTGATAATAAACTAAGAGTTTTCGCCGATTTGCATCATGGTGATTTATATTATTCTTTGATTTTACTATTTGAAAAAAGGTTGGGCATGAATCTCTATAGACCAATCGGATTGGATTGGTTCAAAAAAGGTTTCTGGAAAATTGCAGAGCCTTATGGTAATCCGCCAGATACTATAGGTCAATATTTGGAACCGCCTTCAGTAGAAAAGTCAGCAAATTGGGTTTCGAGATATGGAGATTCCCAGTTAGTTGATGATATTTATTATATTCCAGCACGAGCACCAGACGGATTTTATACTCAGAAGGCAATTACATTAGAGAAATTTTTGACTATGGATTTTGATATTATAATAGCATCTTATCTTGGACATGAAGAATGTTACTCCAAATTAGTTTCTAAATATAAACCAAATGCCAAATTTATATTTCAATTAGGAAATATAGGATGGCAACCAAGGTGGGCAAAAAACGTTTTATTGGCAATGGATTTTGATATGCCACCTAATATAAACTACATTAAGTATTATCCCGAACATCACGAAGATTATTCTTATATTCCGCCAACGAATCATAATATAGTTAAAAGTTTTATTAATTGTATGACGAATAATTATCCAGAAGATTTGGCTTGGTTTCTCAAATATGAAAAACTTCTTCCAGAATCGATGTTTAAAATGCATGGAATACTTGGAAGAGATGGCGTAATTTCGAATGATTTAATGCCCCAAGTCATGAAAGAATCAGCATTTGTATGGCATGTAAAATGTTTAGGAAGTGGTGGATTTATTCCACGTCAGGCTATGTCATGTGGGCGACCAGTAATTACTAGAACGAGTTATGCACATCAATTTAGAGTATTAGAAAGAAATCTATATGAAGATTCAGTAAATTGTATTGATTTGGATGCTGGGACTGAGCAAGAAAATATCGAGAAAATAAAGTATTTTATGCAACCAGATAATCATCTTAGATTATGTGAAAGCACAATAGAAGATTTTAATCAGAAAGTAAATTTTGAAGAAGAAGCGAAAAAGATAAAAGCGTGGTTGGAAACACTAAAATGATTGTGTTAATAACTGGTGGAACGCAAGGAATCGGTAAAGAGATTGCTAGGGCTTTTATTAGACAAGATGCAACGGTCATTCTTAATTATCATTCTAATGATAGAGAAATGTTAAAGACGATTGAAGAATTTTCTGGTGCTAAAATTATGGTAATTAAAGCCGATATTACTAAAGAGGGCGAGGTTATTGACATGATTTCCGAGATAATAGAGCAATTTGGAACAATTGATATTTTAATCAATAATGCTGGAATCTTTAAAGATGCTGTAAGTTGGAAAATGGATAAAAAAGATTGGGATGCTGTTTTAGCAACAAATCTAACGGGAGCGTTTCTTTGCACAAAACATGTTTTACCAATTATGCGAGAAAAAGGCTTTGGGCGAATTATTAATATTTCATCCGTAGTTGGTCAAGTGGGAATTTTTGGAGCAAGTAATTATACTGCTTCAAAAGCAGGATTAATTGGATTCACTAAAGCAATAGCCAAAGAAGTTGCTATTAAAGGAATAACTGTAAATTGTGTTGCTTTAGGTTATATTGAGGCTGGAATGAACTTGAGACTTCCAGAAGAACTTAGAGCGAAAATCAGAGAGGAAATTCCAATGAAACGATTTGGTAAACCTGAAGAAGTTGCAGATACCATAATCTTTCTTTGTTCTCAAAGTGCAAGTTATATTACTGGACAAGTAATCGGCATAAATGGCGGGTGCTATATGTGAAAATAATCAGAGGAACAAAAGTAAATGTTCATCCTTCCGTAATTATTGGTGATAATGTAGTAATAATATCTGATGATATTTTTATTGATGAGGGCACGGTCATTGGAGATAACACTAAAATAATCGCCTATGAAAAACTTGTGATTGGAAAAAATTGTAAAATTCGACCAAATGCCCAATTTAAGGCTAGAAGTATTGAAATTGGTGATTTTTTCTTTTCAGACGATAATCCTCGTCCATTAATTATTGGTGGGGGCGGTGCTGATAGACCTACGGCACGAATTAAAATTGGAAAGCGTTGCGTTATACACGATAGTTTCATAAATGTTTTTATGCCAGTAGAAATAGGAGATGATGTAGGTTTAAGTCCGAGTTCAGATATTTTAACGCATGGATTTTGGAGTTCTGTTCTTGAAGGTTACAAAGCAAAATTTGGTGCGGTGAAAATTGGAAATAACTCAATAATCGGTTATAGGGCTTTGATTTTGCCAGATGTAACTCTTGGCAATAATGTAAGCGTTGGGGCTGGAGCAGTAGTAACTAAAAGTTTTCCAGATAATGTTATAATTGGCGGAGTTCCAGCAAAAATAATTGGAGAACAACCAATAGGACTTACTACTAATCAAATACTTCAAATTCTTAGAGATTTGATAAAGGAATATTCAGAAATTTTGAAAGATAAAGTCGATGATGTAACTTTGAAAGAAACAGATGAAACCATTCTAATTGCTGGCAAATATAGAGATTTGAATTTCCATATCTTTCTTTTCTCTGATGTGATTGTTGTGAATTATGGAACTCAGATTGTTCTTTGTCCATTTACAAATCGATATTATGGTAAAGATAATGTAATTTCAGATGACCTAAGAGACTTTCTTCGTCATCATGGCATTCGCATTTTTTCAAGATGGTTCAAATCGATTCTACCAAAAATTGGAAAAAAGTTGGGATTGAAAAATTGAATATTCTTACCGATTACCTTGGACACGAAGATTTATATTATTCTTTAGTTCAATTATTCGAGAAAAGATTAGGTGGACAACTTTTTTGTCCAGATAATGAAGGCGATTGGCATAAGTTTATTAATCTTCAGCCAGCAATAGTTGGATATGATAAAAGCGAATTTATTGATGGGGTTTATTATTATCATAGAAAAATGGAACCAAATGATGGACATTATATTCAAAAGGCAATTAGTTTTAAAAAGTTTTTAGAAATGGACATTGATGTAATTTTAACAACTTACTTTGGACACGAGCAAGCATTTTATGACTTAATAAAAAAATATAAGCCAAATGCAATATTTGTTAGATATGTATTTTGTTGCGGTGAACGTCCACTTGGTTATTGCAAAAATATTTTACATACGGCTCACGAACGACCTAAAGATTGGAGTTCCGATATTAACTATTTGAAATATCTTCCAGAAAATCGTAAAGAATTTTGTTACATCCCGCCTATCAGCCATAATTCGATAACAAGTTTTTTTAATTATTTGACAACCGTCTCAGAAGAATTAAATAATTGGAATCGATATAAGTCTGCACTAAGAGAATTTGTTTTCAGAATGTATGGAGATAATGCAGATTTGATTTATAATGGTTATATTCCATATTTGTGGATGCCAAGAGCAACCCAAGAAGTATCATTTGTTTGGCATCCTAAACCTTGGGGCGGGGGTGGTTATATTGCAAATCAAGCCCTATCGTGCGGAAGACCACTTATAATGAGAAGAAAATATCTTCAACAATGGAATGAATTATTACTAGGTTTTCTTCAAGACTCAGTAAATTGTATTGATTTGGATGCCAGAAGTTTCGAAGAAAATGTAAACTTAATAAAGGAATGGGCTGAACCAAGTCGTCATATCGAAATATGTAAAAATGTTGCAGAAGGTTATAATAGATTTGTTAATCATGAGCGGCAAGCCGAAGAGGTTAAAACTTTTTTGGCTAATGCAAAAAGAGGAGTTTAGTATAGGTTTATATATTGGCAGGAGAAATAATAAGATATGAAAGTTGTTGCTCAATTTACGGCATGGAACTCGGCAGACGTTATTGCTCTTGCTATTTTAGCAGTTCATAAATTTGTTGATGAAATACGAGTTTTCGATGGGGCTTATGCTCATATGAAAACACTAGGATATAATAATCCACATAGCACAGATGGAACAAAAGAAATAGTGATGGCTCTTGTTCCTAAGTTGGCTTGTCCATTAAAATGGTTTGACTGTCAAGATTTCTGGAGCATGGAATTATCAAAGTATAATTTCATGTTAAAACAATTACAACCAGATGAATGGGAACTTTTCCTCGCTACTGATGATATAGTAATAGGAAATCTTCGAGAGGCTTTTCGACGAGTAAAAGAGGAAAAAGAGGCTTTGGTTGGATATATTCCTGTTTATGAACTTCGTTTTGAAGATTTGGATTGGATAAAAATGCAAGCAGATAAAAATCCAGATTTTGTTAATATATTAAGTCAGAAACCTTATATTTTTAGAATAGATGATAAAGCCAGACTTATTAAATGGCAAGAAGGATTGTATCATGAGGGGGCACATATTTGGCTTTTTAATAAAGAACGTATAGAACATCGGCAATGGAAATCTATTACATTGAATGAAATAAAAATTATTCATTTAAAATGGTTAAGAGGATGTAGTAATGAAGAAATGATAAAAGCCATTAATAATTATGAAAATTCTCCAGAGATAAAATATGAGGGTCAAGAATGAGAATATTATTTGTAAGTGCTCATCCAGATGATGCAGAGTCGGCTTGTGCAGGGACTATTTCCAGATTAGTAAAAAGTAATCATACGATTTGGTCAGTATATTTTTCTCCATGTTTAGAAGAGGGAGCGAAAAATATTGGGCATTTAGAAGACCATAAAAAAGTCTGTAAATTTCTTGGCATTAAAAAACTTATTGGATATAGTTTTCCTTGTGATATATTAGAAAATCATAAACAAGAAATTCGAGATTTATTATTTCAAATACGAGAAGAATTTAAACCTCATGTGGTTTTTTGTTCAAGTATAAGTAATTCTCATCAAGACCACAAGGCAGTTGCCGAATGTTGTGCTACCATTTTTCGTGATACATCGACTATTTTAGGTTATGAAATTTTAAGAAGTGAAACTCCAGATTTTAGACCTAATTTTTTTGTTATTCTTTCTAAATTTGATTTCGAAAAGAAATGTAAAGTGGTATCGATGTATAAATCTCAATGTAAAAGTCGTCCATATGCATTTTCTGTAGAAAAGTGTGCGGCTCTAATGCGAATACGAGGGACACAAGCAAAAACTGATTATGCAGAAGCATTTGAAATGGTATGGGGAAGAGTATAGATGAATACATTTCCAGAGAATACGACTGCTTATTTAATTGGTGTCGATTATAGTGGAACAAAAAAATGTGCTCGGTTAGTTTTTTATGAACCTAAATTAGCAAAACTTTATGCTTGGTATGGAGATAATCATTTTCCATATTGTTTAACGAATCTGTCTCCCTTTGAATTAGAGAAAATCTCAGAAATTATGAAACATCCAAGTTTGAAAAAAATAGAATTGACCACAAAATTTGACGCTATTAAAAATGAAGATATTACGGTTACAAAAATTATTGTTGAAGACCCGAAGGCAATTGGTGGTGGAAAGCCTAGAGAAAATGTTCGAGATATAATTCCAGAAATGGGTGGTGGTAAAGTTTGGGAAGCGAGGATTCCTTATAGTTCTTGTTATATTTATGATAAAAATATCGAGATGGGTATGCCTTATAATATTGTTGACAAAAAATTGAGTCGAGTTATTTATTATGATGCTGAAGATAGAATCAAACAAATTACAGAAAAAGTTCAAATGACAAATGACCGATGGGTAAGACTTTGTGAATATCCAGTTCCAGAATTTCTAAGAATTGCCCTCGATATTGAGGTGCTTGGTGCGGAAAGAACTCGTGTTCCTGACCCAATAAAAGCCGAATATCCAATTGTTTCTGTTTGTCTAATTTCGAATGATGGAAAGCGAAAAATTCTTTTATTATTGCGTGAAGGAATAGAAATTGGCACAGATGAAGTAAATGCAAATCTGGACTTCTTTCCAACCGAACTTGATTTAATTAAGACACTTTTTGAGGAAATCAAAAATTATCCTTTTGTTATTACTTTTAATGGTGATAACTTTGACTTACCGTATCTATATTATAGAGCGATAAAACTTGGTATGGTAAAAGAAGATATTCCAATCATGCTTACTAAACATGGAGCAAAAATTAGAGACGCAATTCATATAGACCTTTATCGCTTTTTCTTTAATCGCTCGCTTCGAAATTATGCTTTTAGTGGTAAATATAAAGCCGTCGCTTTGGATGAAATTGGAGAGGCTCTTTTAGGAAAAGGTAAACTTCATGCTCATCAAGATATCTGGTTAGCAACTGAAATGCGAATTTGGACTTATACTCAACTTGCCAAATATAATTGTCAAGACGGCGACATAACTTTAGAATTAACTACATATAATGAAAATCTTGTCATGAAATTGATTATGGTTTTGATGCGGATAAGTATGCTTTCAATGGAAGATTTAATTCGTTCTCCTATCTCTCGATGGATTTTGAGTATGTTACAATATGAACATAGACGCCGAAACTATTTGATTCCGAATCCTGATGATTTAATTCTTGCTAAAGGTAAAGCCGTTACAGAGGCAGTAATAAAAGGAAAGAAATATAAAGGTGCAGTTGTTGTTGAACCACCAGCAGGTATTTATTTCAATGTCGATGTAGTTGACTTTGCCAGTCTTTATCCTTCAGTATTAAAAAATCTTAATCTGGGTTATCAATCTATTCGTTGTGAGCACGAAGAATGTAAATCGAATTTGGTGCCAGAAACACCACATTGGATTTGTCAAAAACAGAAGGCAATGGAAGGGGAAATTATTGGACTTTTGAAAGATTTACGAGTTTTCCATTATAAAAAACTAAAGAAAGACCCATATTATGGCGTTGTCGAGCAAGCCATAAAGGTTTTTCTTAATGCGGCTTATGGTGTATTTGGCGACGAGGATTTTGATTTATATTGCCCGCCAGTTTCAGAATCAGTTACTGCTATGGGTCGCCATTCAATTACATCAACAATCGAAAAGGCTAAAGAGTTAGGTATAGAAATTTTGTATGGCGATACCGATAGCATTTTCTTAAAAAATCCGACGAAAGAACAATTGGAGAATTTGACGAAATGGAGTAGTCAAATTCTTGGATTAGATTTAGAAGTTGATAAGCATTATCGATATGTTTGTCTGAGTGCTAGAAAGAAAAATTATATGGGAATAACAGATAATGGGGAAATTGATGTAAAAGGTTTAACTGGAAAAAAGAAACATACGCCACCGATAATTAAAGGAGCATTTAATGTGACTAAGAAATATTTTTCAAAAGCCAAAACACCAGAGGAAGTTGAGGCTTTAAAGAAAGCATTAAAGAACGTTATTTTGGATGTTTATCTTAGAATTAAACGCCGAGATTTTGAGTTAGAAGAGATGGCATTTAATATGACTCTTGGTAAATCTCCGACGGCTTATGAGAAGACAATTCCTCAACATGTGAAAGCGGCAAAGATGCTAGAAAAACTCGGAATTTATTTAAAGAAAGGAGATAGTATATTCTTTGTTAAATGTGCTGGCAAAGAAGTTAAACCAATTCAACTAGCCAAGAAAGAGGATATTGATATAACCAAATATCATGAGATGCTTAAAGCAACTTTTGAACAAATACTTGATAGCTTGGATATCGAATGGGATAGTATTATAGGTATAGTTAAATTGGAGCAGTTTTTCTAATGAATGTTATCGCTTTAATCGCAACTTTTAATCATGCAGTTTTATTAGAGAAATGTTTACAATATCTCGATAGATTAGACCCACAATTCGATAAATATATCTTTTTTGAAAATAATTCTACCGATGAAACATTAGACCTTATTAAAAGATTCAATCATCCAAAAGAACTTATTCGATTATATTTTCGTCCAGATTTAATCAAAGTCGCTGGTAATCCTCATGAGGGAATAGGTTGGGCACGACAAATACTTTTAGACCGAGCAAGAAGATTAAATCCTGACTACGCTATATTTATAGATGACGATATTGCTATTTTTTACGAGGCGTTTATTGACCAAATAACTTCTCATCATAAAGATGTAGTCGGCGGTGCATATCTTCGAGATTTTCGTGAAGGAAGATTAATCGCTTCTAAATGGAAGCGGAAAGGGATGAAAGGCATCTGGTATAAAAAGGCTTGTATGGGTTTTCAAGAATGTTATGTTACATCGGCTGGTTGTCTATGTTTGAGTCGAAAAATAATTCAAGACCGCCGAGTTAACTTTATGCCAATAATATGGAATACGGAACAGAAGGCATCTGAAGATTTCGGTTATTGTATTCGTGCGGCGAATGCTGGCTATAAAATCTATCTTGATTGCACGTTCCGACTTGGACATATGCAAAATGCGATGGTTAGTCCCAATAAACCTTGGCATCTCAAAGAAGACGGGAAAGGATATATAGATTTCTCTTTTCCATAAGGTTTAAGTAAGAGAATAAAGATAGTGATAGATATGGCATATAAAATAAAAGATTCTGGTGAACGAAGAAAATGGAAAACTGGTGCGGTCAGAGATATGTCTGGCGGTAAAGGTAGATTTGATTTAATTCCAATGAATGTATTAAGAGCATTAGCGATTCATTTTGAAAGAGGGTGTTTGAAATACGGCGAAAGAAATTTTGAGAAAGGTATTCCAGTTGCATCATTTCTTGATTCGGCGATGCGTCATTTGGCACAGGTCATAGATGGAGTTGATGATGGAGAAAATCATTTAGTCGCATCGATATGGAATCTTTTTGTGGCTTATCAGACAATATTAAGAATACAAAACGGAGAACTTCCAGCAGAACTTTATAATTTACCAAAAAAGATTAAATTACCTGACCCATACCAAAAGACTTAAATAATAGTAATTCCCAATTATATAATTGGGAATAAAGATGAAGAACCCGTATTGTCATCCAGATTTGCCTTATTATGCAAAAGGTATGTGTAGAAATTGTTATGAGAGGAATCTCAGGGAGCGAAATCCAGAATTTGCCCAGAGACAACGAGATAATACAACTAATTGGGTTAAAGTTCACAAACAACGGAAAGCCGAAATTAATACTAGATATCAATTAAGACCTGATAGTAAAGAGCGGAAGAATCTAAGAAAGCGAAAGAAAACCTTCGCATCTTTTGGATTATCTTTAGATGATGGATATAAATTGCTTGAATTACAAGGTCATAAATGTGCTATTTGTGGAAAGCCAGCCCAGATAGAAAATAATAAACGCTTTCTTGAGTTAGACCATGACCATGAGACAAATAAACCAAGAGGATTTCTTTGTCAAAAGTGTAATAAAGGACTTGGATTACTTGGAGATTGTATAAAAGGAATTGAGCGGGCACTAAAATATTTACAAAATCCACCAATTAAAAGTCTATAATTTTTCCATAATGGCTCCATATGGCTTTTTAATGGGTGCCATCGAAAGGTTTAAATAGAGGCAGGCTACCTATTATCTTGTATTTAAGCACGTGATTTAAATGAGATATCAAGACCCTGAGACCAAAAAATTTATTTCTAAGGAAGAGGCAGAAAAGAGAGGAATTAAACCTTTGAGTTCACTTCCGATTGCCGATTTCGAAGAAAATTGTAAAGCAATAGCAAAGAAGGAAGGAATAACGGAACAAGAGGCGGCAGAAAGAATCTTAAATCAACCATATATGATTATTGAATTTGATGAATCGATGGGAACGGCAAACTTGAGATTTTATCAAGAGGCAAGAGATACGCCTGTCGAAAAAATGACAGACGATGAACTTTATGAACAATACAAATATTTGCGAGAAAACTTTCCACCAGTTTCGGCAGGAATCGAATACCATAAGGCTTTCCTTTGTGGTTCTGGATTGAATGTTATAGTTGATGACCCAAGTGATAAACACAAGATTGATATGCGAGATAGAATAAACTTATTTAATTCAAAAATTTATTTTGATTATTATAGAAAAGGATTAGACCGTATATTATGGATTCTTTCTGATGATGTTTTAACTTTTGGTGTAGCGGCAAGCGAGATACTTTATGAGACGCCAATAAATTTTGAGGATTTTGCTGAACAATTTGATGACGATAGTTGGAAAGTTCGACTTGTTCAAGAAGTAAAGATTAGTGAATGGAAGGCTTTAAAAGGAATTTTACGATTGAAAGTAATCGAGAAAGCAAAATCAAGACTTACTCCTCATGTTAATCAAGACGGTGAAATAATCTATTGGGGGTTCGATGAGAAAGTAAGTGAAGAAACCGTTAGTGAAGAAATTGCCAAAAAAGTTGGAAGAGTGAAGAAAACACAAGATACTGGAATAAAATTACTTCCTTGGCAGGTTTTCTGGCTTTCTTGGAATACTAGAGGAACTAATCTAAAAGGCGAATCAATTATCCGTCCAGTTTTAGAAATTGCTCTTCAAGTGAAAAAGATACTAAAGGCTGTCGGTCTAGGCTTTGATAGATGGGCTGACCGAAAATATTTCTTTGTTTGTGGTTCAGAGAAAAGACCTTGGAATAAACAAGCAATCCATAATTTTATTCAATATTTAGGTCTCATGATTAAAAATAAATGGACGGGTTTACCAGTTCCACAAGGATTTGATGTAAAAGAAATCGGTGGGACTGTATTTGAAGGCACAGATATTATCAATTATCTAATCGGTTTGATTTGTTCGGGAATGAATTATCCACGAGATTTTCTTGAATACGGACGAACTCGTGCAGGCGATAAGGCTTGGTTGGCTTGGCAAGTAAAATATGGTGCAAATCAAAGACAATTACGAAGAGATATTGAGCATCAATTATTCCAGAAACATCTTTGGTGCCAAATCGGTAAGACATATAAAGAGGCGAAACAAGGTGTTTCTCCAGAAGATAGAGAAACAAAAGATATTTATGTGCCGAAAATTGTTTGGAATGCTGAAGGAAGATGGCAGATGGCTGAAGAACTCAAGACGCTTCAAGGATGGCTTAATGTTGCTAATCCAATTGGTGCTGAAATGAAATTGGCAATTGAGAAACGGGCATCTGAGATATTAGGTTTTGGAGAAATAGAATTTCCATCATTCCAAGATATCAGACGAGAAATGAAACAATGGGCTAGACAACAAGAAATTGCTCTTCAAGAGAAAGAGGTGAGATTACAAAAACGTCAAGAAAAAGGCGTATCAAGAAAACCAGCACCAACTGGACAACAGAAAAAAGCACCACCGCCAACAGGTGGAACAAGAAAGCCAGCGACAGTTAAACCTGCTCAAAAAGTAGAAGAATCTAAAGAAACAGAAAAGGAAGAATAATGCGAGTAGTCGTAACAGGAAGTAATGGTTTTATAGGTAAATTTACAGTTCACGCTCTGCTTAATGCTGGATATGACGTTGTAGCAATTGACCTTTCACTTTCACGTTTAGAAGAATTCAAAAATCATCCAAAATTTTCTGGCATAATCGATAATATAAATTCGGAAACTTTTAAGAATCATATTCAAGCAGGTGATAAAGTTTTACATCTCGCCGCAGTTACTACATTTGAGCAATGTGATGAGAATCCTCAGAGGGCTGTGACAATAAATGTAGTAGGCACATTAAATGTAGTAAGAGCATGTATTGAAAAACAGGCTGAACGATTAGTTTATAGTTCGAGTGGTGCAGTTTATAGTCCAAATGTTCGGACTCCGATTCGAGAAGATGAACCAAGACATTCGCTAAATGTTTATGGCTGGACTAAAAGACAAGCGGAAGATTGGATTTTATTTTATGGCAAACAAGACCCTTCTTTCAGTTATATTATTTTGCGTTATGGCTATATTTATGGTAAAGAAAAAGATTGGGGAGCGATAGGTAAATTTATAACTAAAATTAAGGCGGGCGAAAAACCAATTATTTATGGTGGAGAACAAATTAATGATTTTACTCATGTTGATGATATAGTGCAAGCAAATCTTCTGGCTTTAGAAACTAAACATCTAAATCAAATCTATAATATTGGAACTGGAGTGCCAACAAGTATAAAAGATACTTGTAAAATATGTGAAGAAATATTAGGCAGAGAAGACCTTGGTTATGAAATTAAACCATCAAGACCTTGGGATTTATCCGTTTTTGTTTATGATATTAATAAAGCCAAAATAATTCTTGGATATAATCCTAAATGGAAAATACGAGAAGGTATCAAACAAGTAGTAATATAGAAATCTTTATAAAGGACTTTGAGAATTAATATTATGCCCTCATGTGCCGCACAGGTTCATGGGGGTCTAAAATGAACCATACGACGGACGCAAAGTATGGGGATTTGGGGCATCCGCTTATGGCGTCCCCATTTAATGAAATTAGATATGGTTTAATGGATAGCCGATTTCGAATGAGCAGGAAAGCGTCGCCTGCTTTCATAGTCATCGGCTGGGGACCAACATCCGCCGAACGCCTACCAAATACCGAAAACGAGTAGTCCTTTGGACGAAAGCCAGTAGCGAACGGTAAGCAAGTAAGCATGGGGCGGGAACCAGCCTAATGACAACGAAAATGTTTATTAACTTGTTTTTACTTAGTATATCTCTCTAAAGGCTTCCTCGTTACGCCTGTTTGAAACGAGCGGTGGCGAGAAGGGTAATACGCCTCTCGCACCGACAATATATCTTCCGAATTGGCGGGAAGATTAAAAGGTGGTGAAAAATAAAAATGGATAAGAAAGATTCCAAATTGGCGGGATTTCCAAAAGGGTATAAAGAAAATCGATATCTCGAATTGGCGGAGAAAATAGTTGATGGACTTATCGCTCAAGGAATATTCAAAGTAGTTTGTCTTTCAGGTAAAAATGAACTTATAACTGCTGATATACGTTGGCAAGATTTTACTCGAAAAAATTTAGCAGAAGCAATATCTAAAGCAATGGTTGATGAATTAACCTATGGCAATTTAGGGACTTTGACAATGCGTGACAATAAAGGACGAATAGTGGCTAAACTCTATATATTGCCAGACGGCACTTTGGCTGATGATTCATGGACAACTCATGGCATTGGATTCTTCGAAAGAAACAAAATCAAAAAGCAATAGACCAAAATCTTTATAAACTCCGCTTCCCTATTTTTATTTAGATGGTTTGGTGAACGCCTAACACTCGCTTGATGTGTTATTCGGTGCAAACCCGAACAGCTATCTCCTAGATGGGTATCAGAGATGCAGGCGTATTGAGCAAGCGATGATTACGCTCTCTCTGGTCGAATGGCTAATCTAATTCTAAACTCTTTATAAGTAGGTTGCGACTGGGAAAAAATCTTCCCATATCGAATAGTAAGTTTAAGCACGTGATTAAATAATTTCATGGAGCGAATTTTTATGGCGAAAGGTATAAATATTGTCTAGATATTATACTTTTTAGTGATATTTATGCCAGAAACTCAAGGTCAAATACCAATAAAGATTTGTGATATTTGTGGTCACAAAAATAGATATGATGCACGAGTCTGTGAAAGTTGCGGAAACTGTCTTATTTGTTGATTATCTTTCTTACTTTTTTGGCTACCGCTTCAGCATTTGGGCAATTACCTTTAATTCCTAATTTCTTATAAAGCGGTTGATTATAGATAATTTGTGGATAATATCCTTGTTCTAAACCATAACTACCTAATTCAGCCTTTATTGCTATTTGATGAAGTTTAAGTTGTGTTAAACCGATTAAAGCACAAATTTGAGGCATACGATAATTATAGCCTAATATTTCATGGCGATATTTTTTGGATTGACCATGATTAATAATCATACGAGTCAAACGGTTATAATGAGATTTCTGAGTTATAATCATTCCGCCTTCAAAAGTTGATAGATTTTTTGTCGCATAAAAACTGAAACAGCCAAAATCTCCGAATAGACCGACATGTTTTCTTTTATATCTTGTTCCTAAAGCCTGAGCACAATCTTCTATAATGGGGACACCAAGTTTAAGTAAGGAATCCATATCACAGGCTTTGCCAAATAGATGCACAGGAATAATCGCTTTCACATCAGGATATTGATTAAGTTGTTTTTTAACTTCAGAAGGGTCAATAAGATAAGTATTAGGATTTATATCAGCGAAAATGGGGATACCGCCATTATAGAGTATGCAATTCGCTGTAGAGACAAAAGAGAAAGGTGTCGTAATTACTTTATCGCCTTTACCAATTCCTAATGCAGTAACTGCTGTATGCAAAGCGGCTGTGCCATTACAACAGGCAATAGCATATTTAGAACCTGTGAATTTTTTAAATTCTTCTTCGAATTCATCTATTACAGTCATGTCTATAACCTATTATTCTTGCTGGGTTTCCTACTACAATAGCGAAAGGCGGAACATCTTTTACTACTACTGCCCCCGCTCCAATTAATGCATATTCATTTATTGTTATTCCACATAAAATCGTAGCATTCGCACCTATACTTGCACCTTTTTTAACTAATGTTGGTGTTAAATTCCATTGCTTTTTTCTTTCACATACTTCTATACAAAACTTTGCTTTAGGATATTTATCATTAGTAAAGACTACATGTGGTCCGATAAAAACTTCATCTTCAATTATTACTCCTTCTGGTATGAATGCATTATTTTGAATTTTACAATAATCGCCTATTTTTACCCCTTTTCCAATTTCGACATATGACCCGATAATACAGTTTTTACCTATATTACATTTATATAAATTAGTATAATGCCAGACTTTAGTGCCTTTGCCTATTTTGGCTTTATGCATTCTTGGCACCTAGTTGACGTTTCGACTCGATTAAATCATAGAGCATTTCAAGTGATTGTTTTATTGGTTCATATCTAGGCGAAGATTTGATTTCTGGTAATTGTGGTTCGAGAAGTTTAATCTTAGATTCGGCTAATTCAAATTTGCCATCTTGCACCGCTTTCATTGCCTCGCTTAGAAACTTTTCCA
>Ga0315314_1001266_pt1 | contig 23328 bp, 29 predicted proteins | sample TDP9_MG_FD_203631 | JGI IMG/M metagenome (GOLD analysis project Ga0315314, IMG submission 203631) | Freshwater sediment microbial communities from Lake Towuti, South Sulawesi, Indonesia - TDP9 | ecosystem: Environmental > Aquatic > Freshwater > Lake > Sediment | place: Indonesia: South Sulawesi... | reverse complement strand
TTTGCCTGTTTACCAACTGGCGTTGCCCTTCTCCCTCCCCACGTGGCGCCAAATGCAATTGTACAACGACCTGACCGGTACGACTTTGTGAGACTTTGCCAGGTACGACTTTACAGGATTCGTCACAACTTTAGTTCTTATGTTTACGCTCCACCTTGTTCTTGCTCGGCATGCTTGCCGAAGAGAAACCTAACGGTTGGTGTGAGCCGCGCCCACCCGCCCCCGCTGGCAAAACTCGCCTGAATTACCAACACCATCGCGGGCAGGACTGGCAACAATAAAGCGCAAGGGTGGGCGTCGGCTCCACACGGTGTTGGGCGGCGTTTATTGCACAGAAATGAGAATCTAGTCAGTGTCTACTCGTTATTAAGGATGATATTCACCCTTTTGTACGTTATGCCGCCAGGATTGGCTTCAAATCCGCGGCCCAGGCGCGGATCGCCGTCCAGTCCCGCAGGTCGCTTGCCGGTTCCTTACCGGCAAGCAAATTGATAGGGAAGCGCAGCTTGGCCGGGTCGTACTTGCCGCCAAACATTTCAAGGGCGACCAGTGTAAGCCAGGGAAACTTGGACAGCTCTTTATCGAGCTGGTCGCGCGAATCCTGCCACTCCTTCTCATCATAAGGATCATGAGTTGGGCCGAGCGCGAAAATTGCCACTGGCCGTTCCGTGAGGGCTTTACGGTGCCGCGATAGGAAACGGAGCGCGTCCTTGTGCCAACGGAACATGAAGAGCGGCGCGCCCAGCACGACCGCGCTGTACCCTGCGAGTGTGCGCACTTCCCGCATGGGCTGAAGATCTGCTTCAAGCCCACATTCGCGCAGCGTCGCCGCGACTGCCTCAGCGACTTCCTGCGTTGAACCGTAACGTGTTGCGTAGGCTACAAGAACCAAAGATGACATAGTTGTCTCCTTTTGGCGCGACATCCGCTCGAACGCTTCTGATTACGATTGTTTGGGAAGCATCTTCCTGTCGAGACACCCCAGCTGGTAGAGCCTTCGGCCGACCAAGACATACCATATCACCAGGAACAGAGCATTGGGAAGAATCACGAGAAGCGCGACAATTGCCGATGTCGTCAGAGTTTGTCTGAGATAATCGGCTAATGAAAGCGCATTTGCCAGAATTCCCACATAGGCGGTTAATCTGCCGAAGGAATTGCTCTGGAGCATGACCGATGAGACGATCAGACCCGCAACGGACACCAGGAAGAGGCCCATGTTGAAACCGCCGACGGCGCGTTGGTTCGTATTGGCCAGTATTGCCTGCCCTGCCGCCAAGAACGTTGATCTCTCCCCGTCCGTCGTCGCAGCAGCGTACCGGTTGCTGAGGGAAAGCATGGAGAAGGGATTATTCGTTGCGAGAAAGATCCCAATCCCCAGGAGGGCAAAGGTCAGAGCGATCACCATAAGGCCTTGATTGGCTTTTCTGAGCACAATGTAGAGGGCGAGAAATACTTATAATGAACATGACGTACATCGGAACTTCCAACCCCCAAAAGTCCAGAAGTCCGATGAGCCTATTTCTCTGGAACAGCATGAACCAGTCGCTTACCGTGCCAGGTTGCGGGTAGAAAGTGAGACCAATAACCTCACTCAAGGTTAACACTGCCACGATCAATGCTGCCGCGCCGCCGAGTTTGTAGAGGCTCTTATAGGTGGAGTCTGCGGTTTCGGCATTAGCAACTTGATTCATCATTTTCAGCCATCCTTTCCATTTTGTCCAGTGAGCAGTCGGCGTCGCCGCCCAACTGTTACTAGACGGATTCCGTTTCCGGCCCCCATTTCGGTATGTTAGACGGAGTCCGCCTAACTGGCTCCATGGTTGCATACTACGAAGTTCTGCCGTATAATTCTCCTGCCCTTGTAGGGAACCTTTGGCGGAATCCTTGACAATTCTCGCTGCCCACAATATACCACAAAATCCGCTGGTGGTCAAGGTATTTTCGGACGTAGGGCCCCTGGAACCCAGACCCAAGAAGCTCCTCGATCAGGTCCGTGATGTCATCCGCCTTAAACATTATTCCATCCGCACCGAAGAGGCCTATGTCGCCTGGATTAAATGCTTCATCATGATCTTTATGATGACTGTCAGGCCCCCGGCTTCGTCCTGAAGCCGAGGGCCTGAGACATGCGCCAGCTACGCCTTCTCCACGGGGATCTGTACCTCGGTCACGTAGGTGGATGGATCGCCGCCTGATTCCGGTCCCCGCACGTAGACCTCACGGCAGGGCCCAGCGATGCGGTAGCCGTTGGCCTCGATCCAGGCCATCAGCCGGTTGTACGCTTCGCCGATGGCCTCGTAGCCGCCCTGATGCACGAGGCAGGCCACCTCCTCGACGGCCGGCAACTGGCGGCTCGTTACCCGCTCCCCCTCGGGCACCGCCCCGGCCACCGGCACAGCCGCCTCGACGTCCACGTCCCGCTCGCGGTACTCCTCGTCGTGGTAGATGGCGAGCGGGGGGCCAGCCGGACTGACCCTGTGCTGGCCGAGGTGGGCGAAGATTTCACCGTAGAGTTGCCCGATGTCGCTGTAAGTAGGGACGACGTCTCGCACCGAGGCGACCATCAGGGCCGGGACTTTCTTGAGCACAACCTCTTGAGTGGACATGGTTCCCTCCTGTTCGATTTGCCTCAGCCGCCACTCGACCCGCGCCAGTCGCGCCTGCTCTTCTCCCACTCGCTGCTGAATCTCCGCTTGCTTTAGCTTGAGCATCCCCCGCAGTTGGTCGGGCGAGAGTCCTTCGTCCAGCAAACGGGCAACCTGGGCCAGCGAAAGCCCCAGGTCCTTCAGCGCCAGGATGCGGTTAAGCTGTGGTAGCTGGTCGGCTGAGTAGTAGCGGTAGCTGGTGAAGCGGTCTACCCTAGCCGGCTTGAGCAGACCGATCTCGTCGTAGTAGCGCAGCGTCTTCACCGGCACCTGGCTGAGTTTGGAAAACTCGCCGATTTTGAACATCTCCTACGCTCTGTGCACATCGCGTAGATCGAAGACCTTCACAAACATTATACACCCTCCAGTGAGGGGAGAGTCAAGACCCAATTTGGCCTGATAGAGATTCATTTCTACTCCCTGACGGGCTCCTTCACTGCAAGGGCGATGGCGACGCCCACCAGGTTGGCCATGATAGGGGCTTTGAACCCGAAGCGGTCGTAGAGCAAGCCGCCGATGTAGTGCGCGGGGAAGCCGATCAACCCGCGGAAAGCCGTCCCATCGCCTCTCCCCGCTGCTCCTCGGAGACGCTGTTGGCCAGAAGCGCCTGTTGGGCCGGCACCCAGGTGGCGGCCACCAACCCGAAGAGGGCGTATAAGATGAAACTTTATCTTTTAGCAAGGGTGAAGGGGTTCTTCACGTAGATCTCAGGGGGATACGGCCTTATCACGACCTCGACGTCTTCCCCGCTGAGGAAGCGGCCCAGCCGTCTGGCCTCTGCCTCGACCAAGGTCAGAGCCTCGCTCTCGACATCCTGCCAGAGGAGCAGTTCGATGGCGGCTTCCATCTCCCGCCAAACGCCCACTACCCTCCCCTCGACCCAGACGGTGGCGAAGGCGTTACCCGCCCGGTCGAAGACCTGGTCGTAGTGCTCCGGGGCGAGGAAGCGGCGGCGATCCCGATAGCCCATGATGTAGGGGTCGAGGTTGGGCAGCAGGTTGACGCTCGGCTCCATCTCAAGCTGGGCCTCCTGCAGCCGTTGACGGTCCGCCGCCAGCATCAGATAGCCCCCGCCCAGGCCCTCGATCTCGGTCTCTACGAGCTCGTCGCTCAAGGCTTCGCCCTGAGGGCTTCCCCTGAGGCCCTTCGGCGCTGAGCGCCTCAGGGCGCGAGTGGACAGGGCGCTCCTTGTCTCCCCTTTGCTGAGGCCGCTCCACCAGGCGATGTCCTCCACTGTAGCTGGGCCGAAGGCGGCGAGGTACCATCGCACCAGGCGAGCCTGCGCCTCCCCCGGCGTCAGAGCTTCCAGATCCACGTCGGGCAACCAGGCAGCTAGTGGAGCGTACTCGTAGAGGTTGCTGCGCCAACCGCCGCGAGGCTTGGTCCTCACCAAGAGGCCCAGGATGCACATCCCCGGCACCAGCCTCGATCCCAGGCTGAACTCGCCCGCGTAGGGCTTGTCCACGCTGTACCTGACCTTGAGCTTGAGCTCCGGCACCATTTCGCTTATCTCTGACACTGTGGAAGGCACCATGTCCGCCAGGACCTCCGCGATCCGCTGGTGCAGGCGTTCCAATGTCTTCGATTCCTCCCCCTCCTGGCACAGCCCGGCCTGCACCAGCATCCTACCCTCCTGGCGCAGTAAGTCCCTCTGCGGGCGCTCCTTCGTGGCCTGGAAGATGACCGGCAGCCCTTCCGAGGGGACGATGTGCAACGTCCCGCGCATGCACAAGACCCTGACCAGCCTCCTTATCTCGTACAGCTCCGCGTCGAGCTGTTGACGGCGGAACCCCCTCACCCTGCTCCAGAGGGAGAGGTAGGGGGTGAGGGCCCCTGTGGCGTGCAGGGCACAGATGTCCTCGACGACCTGCACGACATCGTCTTCCTGCGTCCCCGGCGCAAGGTGCTGCTTACTTAACAGAAACCGGTTGACCCGGTCTAATTGCACTCCCTCCATCCTTTCGCCTCAGCGTTTTCTCCTAAGCCTTAAGTCAATGTCGGCTTTCGCGGCCAGTTCCTGGATGACCGACCTCATAACTTTGGCCTTGGCTTTAAGGTCCGAGCTATCCACCTGCTTGCTGTCCAGCATCTCCTCCATCTCGCCTATCGCCTGGCGGATCAGGTCAGGAGGCATCAGGGCGCAGGTCGCGCAGTAGAAGCTCATCGAACGGCCCTCGTTGTAGTTGGCGAGGAGGTGTTCCACCAGTAGCCGCCGCTCCCTTTGCTCCCCCAGATAGGTTTCCAGCCCGACCTCCCTGATCCTATCAAGGTTAGGGAGAGCAGGCTTGTGGCTCAGGAAGCTGTCCAGCCCCTCCTCCACGCCCAGCACCCTCAGCAGCCTCTTGCAGGGATATTCGTCGCAATCGGCGCAGGTGAAAAGCCTACGCTTGACGACGCAACAGCGGTAGACGCTGCAATAGGAATGTTGCTCGCCTAACTGGCAGCCTAGGCACCGGCTGGGTGCCTGCGATTGGAACCGGGGGCACAGCCCACAATACAGGCCGCAGCAGCCGGCGAGATTCTTCTCTTCCAGTATGGTCATAGTCACACCTCCCAGGCCAGGTTGTGCTTCTCGGCGAGCCTTTGCGCCCTGGCCATTAGCGCCTGGTGATAGGGCCTGCGGTTGGCGGCGATATGGCGGTATCCCTCTACCAAGTCGGGGTAATGGCTTTCCAGCACCCTCCTGACCTTGCCCCAAATCGCGCCGCTGAGCTTCATGCTGTCCACGATGACGTAAGAAACGCCTGCCCTCGCCAGCTCTCTGAAGAGGGCGTCCATCTGCTCCTCTCCGTCCGAGAGGAAGGGCAGGAGCGGCCCGCAGAAGGCCCAGGTCTTGATCCCCGCCTCCGACAGCTCGGCCAGAGCCTCCAGGCGCGCCGGGACCGGCGAGGAGCGGGGCTCGAAGACCCGCCGTATCCCTTCATCGAGGGTGGTGATGGTGAAGCCTACTTCCACATCCTTGAGGCAGCGAAGGATGTCGGGGTCGCGCAGTACGAGGTCGGATTTGGTGAGGATGGAAATGGGGCAACCGCAGGCCGTGAGCACCTCCAGGCAGGCGCGGGTGATTTTGTATTGCCTCTCTAACGGTTGATAGGGGTCGGTCACCGTGCCAATGGCGATGTTAGCTGGCTTCGCCCGCCTCATCTGCCGGGCCAGCACCTCCGCCGCGTTGACCTTGACGTCCACGAAGGTGCCCCACTCCTCTTTGTGGCCGGTGAAGCGCTTCATGAAGCTGGCGTAGCAGTAGACGCAGCCGTGCCCGCAGCCCACATAGGGGTTGAGGGCGTAGTCCACCCCCTCAATGCCCGATTTGGTGAGGATGGATTTGCACTCGATCTCCCTGACGATCACGCTCTGTCCTGCTTTCAAAGAGCCTCCCGCAGGCTCCAAAGCCTGCAGGAGGCTGTTCTATCATCAGAGGCCCTGCCTGATCCCGTCCAGGGTGGCTTTTGCCTCCGGGAAGAAGGCGAAGCACTTCTCCAGTTCCTGGCAGGGATAATCGTCGCAGTAGGCGCAGTTCTGGACCTTCTTCTCGATGCCGCAGGCCCTGACCTTGCACACGTAGCGGCAATAAGAACTCAGCCGCCCCTCGAAGGCCAGACAGCCGTCGCAGATGCAATCTTCCGGGGCAATCGAGGCGTTGAATTGCTGGCTCCACTGGGCAGCCACCCGCTCCAGCGCCTCTTCATCGTTGTTCTGCGTGGCGATGAAGGCCGGGCACTCCGTGCACACGAGCCCCCAGAAAGCGATCATCTTTTCCATAGCATTTCCTTCTTTGATGATTTACATGACTCTCTTGATCACCCGCAGGGCCAGCAGGGTGATCCATGGCGAAGGGGCCTTTTTCTGCCCGAACTCCCAATCCTTCCAGGCCCTCCAGACCGACTCCGGCGTGAAGCGCCCCTGATCGTCCTGTTTGCTCAGGATGACCTCGGCCATCTCCCGCAGGCGGGGGTTCTGGCGGGCGAAGGGGAAGCGGCTCAGGACATCGGCCACGTGCAGGATGTCGTACCAGACGAAGGGGTATTTGAGCTTGCGGAAGTCGGTGCCGATGCCGAACATGTAGATTTTGCGCTCGGTCCGGCGCTCCCAGTGCGTGAGGAGCATCTCGGCCCCTGTGCGGGCGGCCGGGCTGTCCTGCAGCTCCGGCGCTTGGGCCAGAGCCTTGAGGGCGATGAGGTTGACGTAGGGGCAGGGATCGTCCTTGCGGCCTGGCCCCCGGAATTTGCCCAGGTCAGGGCTGACGGCGCAGGGCCAGCCGTTCTCGCGGATGAGGGAGGTCAGGTGCTCGATTGCTGCCTGAACGCGTCCGTCACTGCCCAGGCAGAAGCTGAGGAGGGCATAGAGGATGGTGGGAGTATCGCAGAGCATCCAAGTCCAGGCAGCCTGGCCGGAGCCGCCGTAGGCCTTGGGCACTTGGATGAGGGCCTGGAAGGCCCCCTCCGGCGACTGGTGGGCCATCACGGCGGCGATCACTCTGTCCATGCCAGGGTCGTCGGCCCGCAGGCCGAAATCGGCCAGGACGGCCAGTTTGTGCAGAGGGTGTTGGGCGTCGTTGTGGCGCTGGAGGGGATAGCCGGGCCAGGCGGCCGCCTCAGCCACAAGCCCCTGCACCGCTCGGTGCTCCAGCATCGCCTGGCGGGCCGCGATCACCTCGGGGTCGCCTTCGGGCCGGTCGAGCAGGTCCACCAGCGTGCGGTAGCGCACCCAGGGCTGGCCCTCGGCCAGGAGCCAGTCAACGGGATCCACCTTGACCAGTCCTTTCCCATCGGCTTTTTGGCATAGCTCGCCTCCTTCTTAACTAGCGTCGTTCTAACCTCGATAAATCAGCCCTAGAACACCACCAAGGACCAGCATCTCCATCAGCCCTGACATAAGCCAATAAGCAAGAACTGGATCGGGGACGTTCAGCATGGCCCGCACTGAGCTCACCATCATCACCACTCTCAGGAACCAGAGGATGACGCCGAAGAACACCCCCTTCGCCAACCCCTCTCCGGGGATGCCGGCGTGGATCGTGGCAAAGATAGCAGCCAGTATCAGGCCGTAGATCAAATCCACAGCCGCTGTGGCTGCAGGGTTAAATTGGGTCCTCCAGATGGGCAGGTCCACATATCGCTTGAGCACTCTGTTGCTAGCGAAACCGATCAGCCCATCGAGCACCATGAACAGGACTCCCGTGACGATGCCAGCGAGGAGCATGCGTGTGAGTTCCATTCTTCCACCTTTCACAGGGTGGGACACCAGCCTAAGTGAGGGCTGGTGTCCCCCTATCTATTCGCCCTTGCCAAGCACCTCCGCATAGGAGAAGCCAGCCTCGACCTTGGCCCTCTGCTCCGCCAGCCAGGCGTCGAGCCCTATCTCCCGGATGCGCTGGCGGTTCTCCGCCACGCCGGGATAGCCCTGGTCAATCTCTTCGAGCTTCTCGCAGGGCTCTTGGTCGCACTCCCAGCAGCCAGCGAGCCCCTTCTCCCTGGCGCAGATGCGGATGGCGCACTCGGGGTTGCCTCCCCCTGCCAGACAGCCCGGGCAATCCTGCGTGGTTAGCCACCCCAGCACCCCCTCGAACTCGCCCCAGCCCTTCACCGCCGGGACGAAGTCCGCCAGGGTGGGCGCCCACTCAGCGTAGTCGTAGGCCTCTAGCAGCCTCGCCAGCGACCTGGCCGTGTCCCGTATCTGCCCGCCCATAATGGCGCAGGCGCCGCAGTATAGCCCGCAGTAGGCGGCCAGCCCCCTCTCTTCGGAACAGCCCATCGTTTCACCTCCTCTCTCCTGTGGAATTAGAACTGATGTTCTACAAGGATATTATACCCGAACATGTGTTCTATGTCAATGGTCTTGGAGAAACTTTAAGGTAAATGAAACACCGCCACCTACACCTCATAGGTCACCCCTTCCACAGCGACCTCGACCGGCCCGGCGAAGGACCTCATGGCCTCCACAATCAGGCGAGCCCTATCCTCTCCGTCCCAGGTGTGGGTGAGGATCAGGCGCTTGACCCTCGCTCGATGGGCCATCTCCCCCGCCTCACGCGCCGAGAGGTGACACCACTCCTCCGGCCATTCCTCCCGCGTCGGCAGGGTCGCCTCACAGAGGAAGAGGTCAGCCCCCTGGGCCAGGGCGACCAGCTCGTCGCAGGGGCCTGTGTCGGAGGAGAAAGCCACTTTTCCCTCCACAGCCACGGCGTAGGCGGGGATGCAGTGCTTGACGAGGGCGAAGCGGAGGACCAGATCCCCGATGGACAAATCCGCCGCTGGATCGAACTCCTCCACCTTGAAGAGCTCGGAGAAGAAGGCCGGGGAGGGGTCAATAGGGTGGATCACCGCCAGCAGGGTTTGAGTGCCCCCGGGTGGCAGGTAGAGGCCCAGCCGCTGCGGCTCCCCTCCACGGAGGCCGTATTTGAGGCCGTAGCGGAGGGGGATGAGGTCGAAGAAATGGTCGGGGTGGAGGTGGGTGATGACTATAGCCGAGAGCTGGCGGTAGTGGATGTGCTTCTGGAGCTGGCCCAAGACGCCGGGGCCGCAATCGAGGAGGAGCTTCGTCTCGCCCTTTTCAAAGAGGTAGCCGGCACAGGCTCCGCCTGCATTGGGGCAGGCCGGGCCAGCTCCCAGAACGGTAACCCTCATATCCTCCTCCAGATGTATGGGGTCAGGGCAGCCAGAGGTCTGGGCTAGGGGATGCCCGCTTAACTCTCTAGCTCCCCCCGGCTTAAGGCTCAGGCCTTGCGGGAGAGGTTGGCAAGCCTGACGTCAAGGAACCTCTGGAAGGCCATCATGGCGAAGTCAGCGCTTCTCAGACACGGAACGCCGCCCGCAATCAGCGCCTCCGCGAGCGGGTCGTAAAGCTGGCCTGCGTCTACCACCGTCACGAGTGGCTTGCTGTGCCGCCGGCAAACCTCCGGAACCCGCTGCGCAACGGACGATTCATGGAGCACGCTGTCCCTGCCCAAGGGGTCCATTCCCGGCGGAAGGGTCGCCATGGCCGGCGTCAGGGGCACGAAGCCCATCACCACCGCGTCAACGTTTTCGTCCTCGATTATCGCTTCGAGGCATTGGACGTGCACGGCATCGGAGGCCATGGGGGTGAGGTCGAGCGGGTTGCGCACGTTTGTGAGCCTCTCGATTCCGGCCTCGCTAAGGGCAAGCAATATCCTCTCCTTCGTGCGGTCGCTGAAGCGGGCCAGGGAGAAGCCAGCCTCGCGGTCGAGGTTGTCCGCAATACCCACGGCCTCAAAGCCAGCGTTGGACAACGTTCCCAGGCGCCTGCCGGAGAACTCCTTGCGGGCCAGCAGCGAGGAGAGCATGATGAAGGCCCTGAATTCGTCGAAGGAGGTCGCGACCAGAGCGCCTGCTTCGGATAGAACGGCAACGCACGCCTCATAGTCGCCCGAAATAGAGGCCGTGTGGCTAGAGGCCGCCTGAGCCCCCTCCGTGGTTTTGCCCGTCTTGTAGACGATTACCTGCTTGTGCGGGTCCAGGCCGCGGCAAAGCGAGGCCAGCCTCAGGCCGTCCAGGGGATTGAAGCCCTCCACATAGAGCGCCACAACGTCTATCTCCTCCCGCTGCACTAGGTGCTCCACGAAGTCAACGGTGCTCAGGTCCATCTGGTTGCCCGTCGAGATGGCAAAGGCCGGATTAAGAAAGTGGAGGCGGTTCATGCGGGTTATCATGAAGGCGCCGCTCTGACAAACGAGGGCCACATTTCGCACGTTTCCTTGCTGGGGCGGGAGTTTGGTCTCCGGAATGAAAAGCGTGTCGTATCCTCCCGGCAGCGACCTGATCCCAAGCGAATTGGGCCCCACCACCACCGGGGTCTCTTTCCCTTCGCTCCTGCAGCGGGCGAGGATGGCCTGGGTCTTCTCGTCGGCCTCCTTTCCCGTCTCGGTCTCCCCCATGCCGCCTGGGATCAGGATCACGCTGTGTGCCGCATCGCAGGCCGTTATGCGATCCATCACCTCCGGCACTACGGACGCCGAGACTGCAACCACCATCAGATCCGCCTTCCACGGGAGCCTTGCTACATCGCCAACGCACTTCACACCGTCAATGGCTTCGATGTCCAGCCGCACAACCCTCATCTTCGAGGGTTCAAAGCCGTCCCGCAAAAGGTTGCGCAGAATCGTCCGGCCGACATTGGTTCCCCTGGCCGATACGCCAACGAGGGCCACAGTCTCCGGCTGAAGTAACCGCTCCATCTTGTCCCGGTCCACTGGCAAATGCCGTGGCGCGGTGATTTCTTGAAGTGTGCAAAGGGCGTCCACCGCCACCGCCCGGCCGTTGGAGATGTAGAAGGGGTTTACTTCGAATTCCTTTATCCACAACCTCTTCTGCCCGCTCCCAACAGCAGCACCGGCCAGGGCGAGGAAGCAGCCAAACACCCTTTCAAGCTCGTCGTCCGAGAGCAGCCTCCTCCCCTCTCTGTCCCTGCCTGACAGCTTCAGGTAGGTGAAGGTGGAGGAGAACATCTCCAGGAAATCGCGGGGATCGGTCAGGTGCGCACAGGCGATCTTGACATCGTGGCCCGGTTTGAACCTGCGGGCGAGTTCCTCTGTGTCCAGCCCTCCCAGGCCCGCAGCCATCACGTATCCGAATTCCCGTGTCCAGCGCATGCCGACGAAAAGCTCGCACCCCAGGGTCCGGGGGCAGGGGATGAACTCGCAAGCCAGGAATCCGGCCACGTGGTCGCAGGCCGCCGGCGCCCTCCGTCTGACCGTCCTATCCATGCTCTCCAGAGCCTCGCATACCGCCCGATGCGACTTCTCGACCACAGCCACGCCGCCCACCTCGGTCTTGTGGGGGATTTCGGGGCAGACCACCTTGACCACCACCCTGTCGCCGGGGATCGCTTCTATGGAGCCGGGGTGGGGGAGGGTGCCAGCGGGGACGAACACGGATTGCGGAACCGCTAGGCCCGCCTCAGCTAGAAGGTCGTAGGCTTCGTGCTCGTAAAGGGCATTCCTGCCCTGCAGGGCAGCGGATTCGATCAGTTTTCTCGCCAGTTCGACAGCCCCTATTGTCCCTCCTAACATTCACCTCCCGCAGGTTGCAGCTTTTGGGGCGGACAGAGCCGTCCGCCCCTACGAGTAGGGGCCGACCGCTGTGTCGGCCCAAAGATACGTTTACGGCAATGGGTCGAGCATCCCAGAATAGGGCCAATCCTCTGGTGTTTCCACTAAACCCTTCCGAACAGGGTTCGCCAGAATGTAGCGGCAAATGGCCAACAAATCCTCGCTGCGGCGGGCGATATGATCGTAAAAACTACGCTGCCATAGCTTGCCCTGAATCCCGTGTTGCCATGCCAGGCGCGTAGTATAGCTCTTGAAACCTTGGATGACCCTCGAGACCGTGCCATGGCCAGGGCATGGTGATAGGGCCAAGTGCAAATGGTCGGGCATCAGACAATAAACGTATAGCCGAAATTCTCCTTGACGATAGCGAAAAAGCAATGCTTCCACGACGGCCTGAGCCAATGCATCGTTAGCAAAGGGTTGCTGTGCACCATCAGCGCAGAGGGTCAAAAAGTAGACATAGTTGGGATCAGAGTAGTCGAAATCCGGCAGGCGAAGACGTTGACGCCGACGTTCCAAATCCAGTTTGTTCATCGCAAACCCCGTAGGGGCCGACCGCTGTGTCGGCCCAATCAGGGCGGACAGAGCCGTCCGCCCCTACACGCCGGTTAATCCGTAGACCGCCGTGTCGGCCCAATCGGGACAAACCCATCACAGGAGCTTGCTGGCCCACTCTGCCGCAGCCTCCGGCTCCACGCTTTCGGGGTCGAGCCGTTCGACCAGGGCGAAGGCGGTCCCTTTGGAGACGCCGCGGCCCACCAGTTGGGTGAAGAAGGATGAGACCTTGAATCCCAGGGTGAGGGCCTTGATGTTCGTTTCCACCACCCTTTCCCCCTTGCCGCCGAACAGCTCTCGAACAGAGGAACCGAATTCCTCGAGGGTGAAGGGGAGGAAGGGGGTAGCCGCACCAAGCATCACCACGTTTTCCGAACGGGCGCTGCCAGCTTTTTGCGCGATCTTGCCCGCGTCCAGAAGGACGACATTGGGAAGCGACAGGAGGTGGCGGAGCAATTCGCCTTCGTCGGGATAGTCGGGGATGTTCTTCAGCGGGGTCGAGCTTGAAACCACCGCGCCATCCCTCTTCAGGTATCTGAGGTAGCGGTTCGCCTCCAGCGGCTCGATGCTGATTATGAGGTCGGCCCTCGCCTGCGGGACCAGGTCGCTGAAAATGGGCCTGTCGGATATACGCAGGTGCGTCTGGACCGCACCTCCCCGCCGGGCCATCCCGTGAATTTCGGCCTGCTTGAGGTGGTAAGACCGGGCAACGCTGGCTTTGTCAAGGATATAGGCTATGGTGAGGATTCCCTGCCCTCCCACACCCGAGAGGATGATGTTGAGCTCCATGGTTTACCTCCCGCTATGTCTTCCTCTTAAGGTGGATGCATGCCCTTTGGGCAATGAGCACGGATAACCCCTGGTATCTGATCTCCTCCCGGATCAACCTCACGTTCTCCTCGTGGTTCCTGGGGAGGGGGACGAAGGTGCGGACGTGCTCCCTGGGCACCCCCAGCCCCACCGCCAGCTCCACCAGCCTCTCGCCCGTGGCCATCGTCTCCTGGGCGCCGGTCATGGCTACGGCCCCGTTGTCTAGGATGAACACCTTTATGTTCACGTTCTCCTTGGCAGCTCCGATAAGCGGCGTCATGCCGGAGTGGCAGAAGGTCGAGTCGCCGATGGCGCACAGAACCGGAAACATCCCCGCATGGGCCGCGCCCGCAGCCATGCCGATGCTGGCCCCCATATCTATGCAGGTCTCAATGGCCTGGAAGGGCGGATAGAAGCCGAGCGTGTAGCAGCCGATGTCCGAAAAGACCGTGGGCTGTTCGTAAATGGAGATGGCTTTCTTGATCGCCCGGAAGGTATCGGCGTGGGGACAGCCCTGGCAGAGCGCGGGAGGCCGCGCGGCAAGGGGCTCAAAGGGCGCAAATTCGTTCGTCTCCCACCCCATCCCCAGCGCTCCAGCCACAAGCTCCGGATTCAGCTCGCCGGTGTGGGGCAGTGCACCGGAAAGCTTCCCCAGAACCGGCTTTCCGCAGCCAACCACCCCGTTCATCAGCTCCTCGATAAAAGGATACCCTTCCTCTATCACCAGCAGCCGGTCCACAGCCTCATACAGCCTCCCTATGGCCGAAAGGGGCAGCGGGTACATGCCGATTTTGACATAGGGGTAGGGGCTGACGCCGCCCACAGCCTCCATGAAGTAGTTGTAGGCTATCCCGGAGGCTATGACGCCCAGGCTTCTGTCCGGGCCAGAGAAGTCAACCGCGTTGTGCCGGGAAGATTCGCTGGCCTGAAGCAGGGCCGGCTGTTTCTCCATAAGCTTCCTGTATTGCACCCTGGCATTGCTGGGAAGCAGGGTCCACGCGGAGACATCGGAGGGTTTTTTCAGGCTGTTTTGTCCTCGCGGTTCACCCACCACTATGTCCGCCCGGCTGTGGGCAAGCCTCGTGGTGAGCCTGAGCATGACCGGCAAACCGAGCCTCTCGGAAAGCTCGAAGGCCTCTCTCGTCATTTCATAGGCTTCTTGCTGGTTGGAAGGCTCGAGGCAGGGGATCCGAGCGAACCAGGCGTAGTAACGGGAGTCCTGCTCGTTCTGGGAGGAGTGCATGCTCGGGTCGTCCGCAACGGCGAGCACCAGCCCGCCGTTCACCCCGCTTATCGCCGAGTTCACGAAGGGGTCGGCGGCCACGTTCAGGCCCACGTGCTTCATGCTGACCAGCGCCCTCTTCCCGGCAAAGGACATCCCCAGCGCCTCCTCGTAGGCCACCTTCTCGTTGGCCGACCAGGAAGCGTGGATGCCCCAGCGGTCGGCGCGCTTCTCCACATACTCGAATATCTCGCTTGCCGGGGTTCCTGGATAGGAGTAGGCACCGCTTATCCCCGCATGCACCGCGGCCAGGGCAACGGCTTCATCGCCAAGCAGCAACCTTTCTGCCATCTCGCTTAACCTCCATTGGTTCGCGCCTTTTTGCCAGTCGTGTGGGGTGCGAAATCTCCCGATTTCGCGGTGCTAGGAACATTTGGCGCCACGACGACAGGAGTCGTCGCACTCCACAGATCTCTATAACTTGACATTGTTAGATTCCAGGCCAAGTGTCATTGCGAGGAGCACTTCGCCTACGCTCAGTATAAACTCCGCGACGAAGCAATCTCCACCGTTGCTTGCAATTGAGGGCGGGAGATTGCTTCGCTGCGCTCGCAATGACATCCCTTGTTGGGCTACGACAGCGAATTTAACAATGTCGAGATAATCGCCACAAGTACATAGAGATCGCCAGCGGACGTCGGCCAGGTCCTAAGGGCCAGGATGTCTTCGTCCACCGTGATGACGCACTCAGCGTCAGCCAGGGCACAGGGTAAATATAGCACAGGGGGCGGTGTCCGTCAAGGCTGGGCGCAGGGTTTATCTCTCCCCAGCATCGAATCTTCGCCCCCTCCGCTTCAAGCCCAAAGGGGAGAGGCGATAGGCGAAAAATAAGAGGTGAGAGATTCTGCTTTTGCTTTTCTCCTCCTTCACTTCTTCAGGCCTAGGTTTACAATTCTCTAAGGCCGCGAAAGCTGGCTCGCCGCCGCGCTAAAAACAAAAGCGAGGAGGCCACCGTTGAGCTCAGCCTCCTCGCCCTCATAGATACGGCCTTGGCCACAGGCGTGCCGCTGCCTGCGGTGCGTCTGAAGCCGACAGGCATGGACCTACATTGGCCTAAGGCTTCACCACGGGCAGGTCGCATACATTTGAACACTCTGACAGGAGTTACGCAGTTCTCGCCCAAATCCCGTAGAGCACCCTTTATGGGTGCGATTCGGCGGCAAACCGCAGGGATAAACCCTGCTCTACGAGGCCCAGGGCTAGTTAAAGTCGCTCTCCCTTCGCCAACCGCGTAAGTCCTGACTCTGAATATCTTCAGGCGCTCTTTCGCAGATACGCTAAGTAGTAAGCCCCACCAACAAAGAGGGCTCCCCCAACAATATTGCCTAAGGTAACAGGGATAAGATTCCTGAGGAGAAAACTTCCCCAAGTGAGGGCATTGATATGCTCGATGGGCACCTTCTCGATCGTCACCGCTGCATTCACTACAGCAGCGTCCCATTTGAGAAGCAGCCCGATTGGGACAAGATACATATTGGCTACAGAGTGCTCAAACGCACTGGTAACGAACGCCATAACGGGAAAGTAAATCGCAAGGAGCTTGCTCACAGTGTCCCTGCCAGCGGTAGCCATCCAAACGGCGAGACAAACCAGCCAGTTACATCCAATCCCCCTAAGGAAAGCCTCCAAAAAGGAAAGCATCACTCTCCTTGTAGCAGCCCTGAGCGCTACCCCGCCAACCTCCACGATCCCAGCATACCTCCAGAGACCGCTGTAGTACATAATAATCACGAGCAACAACGCTCCTGCAAAATTAGCCAGGTAGACAATGGACCAATTCCGTAGCATGCCTTTCAGCGAGACTTGGCGAGTGAGAACACCTATCATCATCAAGCAATTTCCAGTAAAGAGCTCGGCTCCAGCGATCACAACAAGCATTAGACCAACACTGAAGGCGCTGCCACCAAGGAACCTTGCGAAGCCTACACCAACATATCTGTGGAGGTCGTGTACAACCATCGTGTACAATTCAGCGCCGAAGCCAATGTATATCCCTCCAAGCATCCCAAGTATCACCATTGACAATAGGGGAAGTTCAGCTTTCTTCTTGCTAATCTCTACGATATTTTCTGCGACCTCTTTTGGAGACAGAAAGTCAGCCATTTGTGCAACCTCCTTATCATCCAAAGTAAAGTTCGCCGTTTTGTCCAATAGCCACCAGGTAGTAGCGCTGGCGCACCTCCTCCAGCCCCTCGAGGAGGGCTTCCAGGGTCACTTCCTCTCCATCTCCTCCCTGAAGCGCTGGGCCCAATAGTCGAAGCGCGACGCCCCAAGGGCGACCACAAAGCAGCCATCTCCCAGGTCGATGATGCGCCGGACATCGCCCCGCCTCAGGTCATAGCGTTCGCGGAGCTTGCCGGGGATGGTTATAACCCCTCGCTCCCTGATGGTGACGGGGATGCTGGGCAAGGGTTCGTCTCGCTCGCTGCCCTTTCATCCGAATCCAGCCATGTCTGCTTCCTCCTGATGCTGCTTTGCGGAATTGCCGACCCATTCTACATCAGATCCTTCGCTCTGTCAACTGCCTGAGAGGGCTCGCACCTTCTGGGAGAGGCTACAGGCGAAAGACGAAAGGCGAGAGGTTCCACTTTTTTCTCTCGCCTTGGTTTCAATCCCCTATCGAGCCAGATAGAGACCAGATAGAGACCAGATAGAGAAGGGGACAACACCTATTCTGGGGTGAGGGTGGACTTAATGGCCCCAGTGATTATGGCAGCCAACTCATCTGCCTCTTGATAATATCTTCGATACTTTTCCTCTGATAAGCATCCCCGCTTGCCCATCATCACCAATAAGCTCACCACCTCATAGACCGACCCCTTCGCCAGCCCATAGAAATACCTCTCTTCTTTGGGATTATCCCTTCCGCTTCCTTCCGCCAAATTGGTCGGGATGGATAAAGCCGCTCGCCTCAGTTGTTCTCCCAATGAGGACTGGTATCGTTGAGGCAACCAACTGGCGAGCTCAAACATCTCATCAGCAAACTCGACCGCCCTCTTCCAAGCGTCGAATCGCTCAAACCTGAAAGGCACTCTCTATCTCCCCTCTCTATCTGGCCCCTTTCAGGCCATGACAGATCCGACTTCTCAGCGTTGGTAAGCTTCTCGACGGTGCCTGACCCGCAAGATGTGAACTTTATCCCCTTCAATATCTAACGGAAACTCTCTCCGAAAAATATGAGGGTAAAATTGAGTAGCAAGAAGTGCGATACTCCGTAAGCAAACGGAGAGAGTTTTCGTTATCATAGCGTATCCGATAAGGACCCACTCGCCAACGGTACTGTCCAGTCTCGGCAACGATCACCTTCCGCCCTTTATATGGATCCTCTTTGATCTTCTTCAGGGCCTCCAAGATCCTGCCTTGGTCTTGACGGTCTATCCCCTTAAGGTCTTTGTAGAAGCGGTTGGCGATGACCAGTTCGTATCTATGAGGCATGAGCCTTTTCTCTGGTAGGGACGGCTGGTCGAGCAAGCTTCTCCTCGAGCTCCTCCAGCGTCATTGTCCTTCCAAGGGCGATGTCCTCCCTTGCTTCCCGGATACCAGCCATGTACTCCTGGTCTTGCAGCTCCTCGAGGGTCTCCAAAATCTCCAGGATCTCGCGGTATTCATCTATAGAAAGCATAACCGCTTTAGGGCGGCCCAATCGGGTGATCACATAATGGCTGGCCTTCTTGGCAACCTCATCGAGAAGGGCACCGAAGTGGTTTGCGGCATCAGTGGCTGTGATTTCTTTAGGTGTCGAGCTCAGCCCGAACTTAAAGCCTCCAAAAGCCCTCTCCATATGTGCCTCCTTCCTCTCCATAATGTCTAAGTTAGCTAAATTGTAAGCCCATTTCTCCCTGCTGTCAAGCCCAACGCTAACCAAACCACAATAGAGGCCAGATAGAGAGCCGAGATAGAGACTTGAGATAGAGAGAAACTGAGCTCCCTCTCCTTTCTCCCCTCTCTATCTCGCCCGGTTCAATCCCCTATCAATCGAGGAGACCTTTCACACCCACCGGGCAGGGACTTGATCATGGGATGGTATTCGAGCTCATAACTGTCTCTACATCATGAGAGGCTAAAGGGGGAGTAGAAGTACCCTACATCCTGCTGCACCAGCCCCTTGCTGAAGATGTGATAGAAGCGCACGGTCTGGTGTCCGAGGACCAGCTTGGGCTCGCGGTCGAGGGTGATACGCTCCACGACGAACACGACGACGGGATTCTGCTGCATCAGCCGGTCGCTGGCATCTGAGAGGAGGCGACGAAGGAAGCGGGCGGAGTCACGATCTTGCCAGCGGAGGAGCAAGTGGTCCAGTCCGACAACTTTGACCCGCTGGGGCAGCCCTTCTCCACGACGCAAGCAGCGGAGAAACTCGACGATGCTCAAGGTCTCCTCGACGTCTTCGATCTTCCTGCCCAGCAAGTTACGTTCCACGAAGTTGTATCCCGAACGCAGGATTTTCTTGTCCATGCCTTTCGTCTTCTTACAACAGTGGCTTCGAATCGCTGCCAATCCCCGTGGGGTCATTGGTCTGACTTCAGAATGCCCGTGGCTTCAGGCTTCAGCATAGGCGAGCCGAGCCAGGCGCTCTGGGCCGATGGCCGCACGTAGAAAACGTGAAGCGTTCAGGATCTCCACGCCGAGCAGTTGTCCCTCTTGGTCTAACTCCACATTGACCCCTTCGGCCACCTCTACAAATCTCTCTTCCTCTCCCTCCCGCACCAGGAAATACAGCACATCGCTTTGCGGATCGTAATGAACTGTGGGCTTATTCATGGGTCCACCTCCCTGCGAGCACTCGCTCGCTGATCTGACGCTCTTCGATAGGATGGATAGTCACAATCTCCACACGGTCAGGAAACTCGTCGTAGGCAATCATCATCTTTCTGCGGCGGCGATGATAGATCACAGACATCACGGCGATATGGCGAAAGGTGGCGTGATTGTAATAGCGTTCCTTTGCCTCATGATAGATGCGTTCGGGCATCTCGGCAGGGATTCGTCTCGCCCGCAAACGAAGTTTGAGATAGTCAGTGTAGACAACGCGCACGCATCTCTCCCTGTTCCCACTTGCCTATAATAGTGGCCTAGTCGTTGGCGCTAACGAGCGGCGGGCCAGCTCGCCCACGCTGCGGTAAGCCAGATCGCCCGTCTTGCGGTAGAGGTGCTCCAGGACGGCGATGAGTTCCTCTCTGGTCCAGCGGCCCAGGAACCCCTTCGGGCCTTCGGCGTCGAGCCCTTCGGGCTGAGGCCCTCGAGGGCGAAGCCTCAGGCGAACGCTTGAGCCCTCAGGGCGAAGCCATTGGATTGGTTTGCCCGCCTTATAGGTGGCGTACAGGTGGTGGGCCACGTCAATGAGGGGCAAGTCTCGGTCCCGTTCCATCTCTCGTTCGATGAAGACAAACGCTAGCTTGGGGGCATCATCGTATGCTTGTGTTGAGACTGAGCACAATGAACGAGTCCGTTCATACCTCAGCCCCACCGTGCTTACTGCGGCGCGGACGCACTTGCACCACCTCTACTGCTTCCTTCTCATCATCCACCATAACCGCCTCACCGACACGCTTGAGTTGGCGCAGGTAAACTCTCAGTTCACGCGCCATGTAATCGTGGCTAAGGCGGTTCAGCGAATCCACGTCATCGGTCGCTGTGACCTTATGACACAGGATCACATCGCACTGGCTCAGTACTTCCCGATCAATTGCGCCCGGTTGCTGAGAGGCAATGAGGAGTGAAAGACCTGGTTGGCGCCCTTCCTTGACCCACTGAATCAGGGGCTCCTTCGCCAACGCTGCTCTGCCCGAGGGCACGAACTCCTGGGCTTCGTCAATCGCCAGCCAGACCCTCGGCGTTTCGACAACCAACCCTAACTCCTCGCGGAGCCGTGCATCTCGCCGCTTGCGGAACATGTCCCGCACCAACACTGCCAGCACTAGGTTGCGTAGCCCAAAGCGGCTGATTTCCAGCACACCGAGGTCAATTACGTTCAATGTCTGTAGTGTAAAGACTTCGGCGAGTTCGCGGTAACGGCTAGAGAAGATGTCCCATTCGTTGACAGCGGCTTCCAAACGCAGTATGAGCGCCTGCACGCTGGTCTCGCGAATGTGAGGGTCTTTCTGCAGATGGTCAATGATGTCGGGCACAAAGAAGTGCACGCCCTGCTGCCGCCGAGCACGATGAACGGCTCGGTACAATGCGATCCCCATCGGTTGAGTGATGTCCAGCCCAAACAAATCCAGCCACCCGTCAGGCGGTACATCGCCGGGATTGATGCGGAGCGATTCGACCTGCACTCCACGCTGCTCAAATGCTGCGATCATGTCTGCTCCATAACGCACTTGCGGGTCGCCTGGTACGAGCAGGCGTACCGGCACCTCCTTAGCACTCAATCCCCATTCCCAGAGCACACTTTCTTGCTCGCGGTTGGGCAGGCTCATGGTATGAAAGTTGCGCATGGGGTCAGCGACGATGACCAGCACATCATCACGCTGTACCAACTCTTCTATGAAGACGCCCATGGTGTAGGACTTACCGCTCCCCCGCTTGCCACAGATGAGCACTGCCCGAGAGCGGGTATCGTCAAGATAAACCTGGTCGCCGCTGCTATCGCGTCCAAGAAAAATCATTGTTAGCCCCCCATGAAACTCATCTCGAGTCCGGCTCCGTCTGATCGATAAAGTCCTTAACCTCTTTGCAGGCAACCCACCAGTGGCGGCCGGTAAGGATCAACCCAACTACAAGTAGCGCAAGCGTCCAAATGTTCCTGGTGAAGTAGAGGACTGCGATGGCAGTCGCTAAGAACACGGCAGCGTGGATTCCGTTGAGTTCGTTCAGCACATGCACTCTGCGCTTGTGGTAAGCAGTTGGCATGATACGTCCGAGATCTTCCGGGTGCAGAAATTGTTTCTCGATGTTTACTACGAAGAGAAGATTACGGTTGAACCATTTTCCAGCGTTGATTGCCACATTGATGCCCCAGAGCGAGATTATTGTACCAAATACTCCAGAAACCTCTTTTGGGAGTTCTCCTCTAACAGCAAGCACAACTAAGCCGAATGCAGCGGCATAAAGGCCAATGAATTGCCACATCCCTGCCTCGACCCGATCAATGCTGTCCCAAAGGTTATCGTAGAGGCGAAGAAGAAATTCGTCCCTCTTGTTGAATTGCATGTCAGGCTACCTCCTGATCGAGATCAATGGCACCACGCTCTCCTCAAACGACAATCCGCCATGTACTCCCCACTCGTTCGCCCGCAGTTCACGGCACAGGTAGGGATATTCCAGCACGGCGAACTCCTTACCCTCAAAAGTGACGGTCAGCACGTGCGTACCAAACTTGGCGTATTCGTAGTAGCGCGGATGCTCAGCGCCAGAGAATTCGTAGGGTTGCAAAGTATGCTCATGCGTCCACAAGATGCCGTGATCGCTGACAAGGTGCACCCAGGTGTTGAGACCCTTCCGCTCGAACATCGCCGTCAATCGTTCAAAGTCGTTGATGATGTCTGCAACGCCGGCAGCGACGTTGGGTTTGTCCCTTTGACGGTGCGCTACTCCGTCCAAACCTGTGCGTACGATCTGCACAAATGCATTCCGCAAGTTCGTTTGCGTCAATGCCGCAAGTACCTCGTCAAACGACTTGACTTTGTGAACGCGATCGCCAAAACCAGCAAAGAGCCTATCGGTGAGTGGCTCCGTTGCTCGCTCCCAGTAAGTGAAACCTAGACAGGTCCGAAACCCGGCGTCAAACAGCCGATGTGCCAGAGGCGGCTGCCCTATGAGGCGAACCATCCCCTGCTCGGTGATAGAGACCCCATCCACTAAAACGGGTTGAACCTGGTAGGGGTACTCTGAAGCAGCGATGCTGTGTCGGAGGTCAGCATATGACAGACCGTCCAACAGCATCAGCGCGATCACATCCGCGTCGATTCGGCACGCGATTTCGTCAGCTACGTGCGACTGGCACAACATATGCGTTTTGACGAACTCGAAGCGCCGCAGCAGAACGCGATTCAACTCTGTCGTCAGGGGCTCATGTGTACAGTGAACAACGGGAAAACGATGCCATAGGGCTGATTCGACGCGGGTTGCCAGCATCGGATCAGGTGACTGTGGCGTAGGCACGTCCAGTTCCGCTACCATCTGCCATGGGTCGGCAAACAGCCGCATCTCGTCGGGCAAGAACGCTAACGACAGGGGATGCGCCTCCGCCATCAGGGGCATTTGTCGCGCCAAGTCTCGCAATTCTCTTAGGTCCACTTCCCGCATGGTCTACTCTCGCTTGCGTACTTCCATTTCGACATGCCCCTTGCGATAGAGGCTCTTCAGGTGCTCGAACAAGTCCTCCAACGCCACTCCACCCGGCAATTGACGCCGAACTTCCTCCAAACTCCGCCGCTGGGTAGTGAGTACTTCCAGCAGTGGCTTCTCTTCGTCCGTCGGTGGCTCTTTCTCCGCTCGCTTGCTCACCACCTTCTGCTGCACACTGCGTAGTCGTTCCTGCACTTGCTCGAGTTCGCCACAGTAAGGTTGGAAGCGAGAGAATTCTACCACCAATTCTTGGTTGAGTTGCGCAGCAGATTGTTCCAGGTCGTGCAACACTCGTTCCGCGAAGTTGAGTTCACTGCCCACCCTCATGCCTCGCTCCTGGGCCAGGTATTCGAACTCATCGTGGAACCGCTTGGCATGCCCGACCTGTTCCTGAATCCAATCCAGCATCTTGCGCAGCACGCCTGTATAGAGCACTTGGTACGACTGCTCAGGGTCAGTAGGGTCGAAGGTGGCTTGTATCATGCGCTGAGGCATTAGTCGCCCCAATGCTTGCTCGTACTGTTCCTTCCACTCGTGGAATTCATTAGAGTGTGGCTAAAATCTGTGGGAGTGAACGATTTCACGCTACCTGCTCCAGAACAAGAGTCTCGGCCAACCCTGAGCCGGCACAGTAAGAGCCGTAGAGTCGTTGGTGTTGACGCTGTCGACGGAAA
>Ga0315314_1001265_pt1 | contig 23329 bp, 21 predicted proteins | sample TDP9_MG_FD_203631 | JGI IMG/M metagenome (GOLD analysis project Ga0315314, IMG submission 203631) | Freshwater sediment microbial communities from Lake Towuti, South Sulawesi, Indonesia - TDP9 | ecosystem: Environmental > Aquatic > Freshwater > Lake > Sediment | place: Indonesia: South Sulawesi... | reverse complement strand
CAGTTTCAGGTGTAAGCTGTGTCATTGCCTTCGCTTAGGAAAACGGCTTATGGTTTGTTTAATAGTTTTCGTTTTCCTTAGTTTTCTTTTTCTTTTTGTTGTCGCGTTCCTCTGAGATTGTTGAAAGAACCCGTAAAGCCTCATCCACCACGCGAATTGTGTTCGCCACTTTTTCGAGGTATCTCTGGAAATTAAGAACCCTAAAAACAGCCGTGCCCCTTTCGGTAATAGCGTATACCGTTTTCTTGCCAGAATCTCGTTCTTCTATAAGACCGCTCTTGATCAAAAAGTCCAAACGTTGCCTCAGAATAACGCAGTCCATGTTAGCTTCATATGCAACGCTGTCAACAGTTAGAGGCTTCTTGACCAAGGTTCCTAGAATGTCACCGTAGGCTTCAAGCTTAGACTTGCGCATCGGATACGCCATCTTTTCCGTTTCATTTTACTTTGGATAAATCATTTGTGAATTCCAAATCTTTAGCAAACTGAACATTATTAACTATCCATCTTGCAACAGATATTAAGCCAAACTCTACTTAGTTAAATCGTAGAGCGTGCAAGAGTGACTAAGGCTGAAAAAATGCCCAAAGAAATCCGCGTTTCCATAGGCTCAGCCATGGTTCTTGAACTTTTAGACGGTAAACTTGACGCTGCACCTACAAACGTCTACTTAATGACGTATAATAAAGGAAAATGCACTGCAAACTGTGGTTTCTGTCCGCAAGCCAGAGAAAGTCATGCCAGTGAGGATATGCTTTCAAGGGTTTCTTGGCCGGTTTTCCCAACGGAGCATGTTCTCGATGGATTGGCAAAGGCGGTTGAGGGCTGCAGGACAAGGCGTGTTTGTATTCAAGCCTTAAACTATCCAGAAGTTTTCACACACATAATCGCCATCACAAAAGCAATACACGAAAAAGTTAACGTTCCAATCTCAGTATCTTGCCAGCCCTTAAGCAGCGAAAACATCCAACGTCTAGCTAAGGCTGGAGTTGAGAGAATAGGCATACCTTTAGACGCGGCAACGGAAAACCTGTTTAACAAAGTCAAGGGTTTGTCTGTCGGAGGTCCTTATAGATGGGAAAGGCAGTTTAAGCTTCTAACTGAAGCAGTGGAAGTTTTTGGTAAGGATAGAGTCAGTACTCATCTGATTGTTGGGTTAGGTGAGAGAGAAAAGGAAATGGTTGAAGTCATCCAACGATGTGTGGATATGGGTGTTCTTCCAGCGCTTTTCGCCTTTACACCAATTTCTGGCACGTCGTTGGAGAGCAAATCTCAACCTCCGATACAAAGATACAGAAAAATCCAAATTGCGCGGCATCTGATTGTCCACGGAATCGCCAGACTTGAGGACATGCGCTTCGATAAGGAAGGTTACATAAGGGATTTCGGTGTCAGCAAGCAGACTTTATTGCAAATCGTCAGAACAAGTGAGCCCTTTCTTACCTCTGGATGCCCAGACTGTAACCGTCCGTACTACAATGAAAAACCAAGCGGTCCAATATACAATTATCCTAGAGGCTTGACGGAAGAAGAGCTTTCTCAAGTCTATAAACAATTAGGCTTAGATCGGAGCATGAACTCTTGAATGGATTATATCTTCTCGATGCAACATCAACCGAAACAAACAGGATAAGACTCAGATTTTTGAACACTGCCAATGGGAAAATAGAAGAAATTATTGACGACAAATACAAGCCCTATTTCTTAACGCTTTATCCGCCGACAAATGAAGAGCAAGAAATCATCAAGTACTTTAGCGGTGACATCGAACATGTAGAAAAGACTGATCTATTTACATGCGAAAAAAGAACCTTAGCAAAGGTTTCTTGGCCAAATCCGAAAATCGCCTTGAAAGCTGCGAGAAGATTCGGAAAAGTTTGGGAAAGCGAAATTGATTTTCAAAAGTCATACATTTACGATAAAGACCTGATTTTTGGAGCGCTGCATCATGGAGATGATTTAAAGCCAATTCCAGCAGCCTCAGCAGAAGCTAAGGCAAAATTTGAAGAGAACTTCAAAGAGTTGGAAATAAAAGACCCGCAAAAATACGCTCAAATCTTTCATTGGTTCAATCTGTTGCTTCAGCCAATTCCAGAGTTGAGCCCAGATTTTTTTGGCGCTAACGAAATTGACCAGGAGAGGGTTTACGCTATGTGGATGCTTTCGAGAATAGCCAACATTCCTTTAGTTGAGTCCTTCAAGAGCAGACATGTGAGTGATTGGTTAAAATCCGTAATCTATACTCATTTAAGAAAGAATAACATTCTTATCCCCACTTCTGAAGAACTGAGAAAAGGAAAGCCTACGCACAGGGTGACTGGAGCCTTAACCGTCGCACCCACACCTGGAATCTACTTTAACACTGTGGTCTGCGATTTCGAAAGTCTATACCCAAGCTGCATCGACAGTTTCAACTTATCTTATGAAACTGTTGATTGTTCCCATCCCGAGTGTAAGAACAATAAGATCCCGGACATAGAATATCATGTGTGCACAAAGAGAAGAGGCTTCTACTCGGTGCTTGTTGGGGCTCTGAAAGAACTGCGAATAAAACTATTCAAACCTGCTTCGAAAAACACGTCTTTGAGCGATGAAGAGAGAAAAATCGCAAGCACAACCGCAAAACTGTTGAAGCTAATTACGGTTTCCAGCTATGGCGTAACTGTTAGAATCCACGGATTAGCATGCCCACCCCTTGCAGAAGCAATAACAGGTTATGGACGTTATGCGCTTAGAGAAAGTTGGAAAATTGCGGAAGAAAAAGGTTTACGACCACTTTATGGCGATACAGATTCTCTGTTTCTAGATAACGCTTTGAGTGAGCAAGTTGAATGGTTAATTAGAAATGTTAAAGAGAAGTTTGGTTTGGACTTGGCTGTTGAAAAACGTTACAATCTATGCGTCTTGCCGAAAGCAAAGAAAGCATACTTTGGCATAATGCTCGACGGAACACCTGACCTTAAGGGAGTAACTCCAATAAAATCTAATGCACCTAAATACATAAATGAAGCATTCCAGCGATGTGTCAGAGAACTTTCCACCGTAAAGAACGAAGAGGAATATGCACAAGCCAAGAAGAAAATCAAAGAAATCGTTTTGAAAGCCATATCTGATTTGAAGAGCAGAAAAGTTAGGTTGGAGGACTTAACCTACTCTGTAAAACTCTATTTTGACCCTAACGAGAAGATAAGCGATATGAAGACTGCGCCTCAGCCATACCAATGTGCAATGCAGCTCATCGACGCTGGTGAAAAATTGAACCGATGGGAAACAGTTTCCTTTATCAAAGTAAAACCTTTCAAATACAAAGAAAAAATCTTCACGGTAAAACCAGCAAAGTTTGTTACAAAGTTAACTGAGATTAATGTGGAGGATTACGTTCGAAATCTGCTCACCGCCTTAAGACAAACTTTCAAGCCCATGCGCATAGAACTAGAAACCGAAAGAGAAACTAAGATTTCAAGATGGTTAACAACTTAAAGCTGCACTATTCTTTCTGAAGCTCAGGAAGAATTTTTTCGTAAAAATCCAATGATTCTGGATTAACCAAAGCATCTCTGTTTGTGACTGGCTTGCCATTTATTATGTTAGCAACTGCGCTTTCAACTTTCTTCATGTTGAAAGTGTAAGGAACATCAGGTGCTTCAATGATTAAAGCTGGAACATGCCTAGGAGAGGCTTCTTCACGTAGGGCTTTTCTAATCCTGTCTTTTAGGTCCTCTGTTAATTGAAATTTCGGAGCAAGCTCAACAAATAATATGATACGCTGGTCTCCTTTCCAATCCTGTCCTACAACCATGCTATCGGCGATCTCTCCAAATTTTTCCAATACACGGTATATTTCAGCAGGACCAATGCGCACTCCAGAAGGTTTCAGGGTGAAGTCAGAGCGCCCTAGAAAGGTTATTCCTCCGGTGTCGCCGTGAGCTATTATCCAGTCTCCGTGTCGCCAAACATTCAGGTAAACACTGAAGTAGGCATCTCTATACTTTTTGCCGTCAGCATCGTTCCAGAAATAGAGGGGCATGGAAGGAGCAGGAGCTTCACAGACAAGCTCTGCTTCTTTATCCACTACCGAGTTGCCTTTTTCGTCGTACGCCTTCACTTTCATTCCTAGAGCTGGACCTTGCAATTCACCAGCGTAAACGGGCTGAATAGGCGTTCCAGCAGCAAAACATCCATTAATATCCGTGCCGCCTGAAATGGAGTTAAAGTGTAAATCCTCTTTGATTTCCCGATAGACGTATTCGAATCCTTCCGATGAAAGGGGAGAACCAGTTTGAGAAATTTCTCTTAGCGATGATAAATCGTAAGCTTTTCCAGGTTTAGCTCCTATGCTTTTGAGATAATTGATGTAGCTTGCACTGCAGCCGAAGATGGTGATTTTTTCGTCTTGAGCTAGTTTCCACATGGCATCCCAATCGGGATAGTTGGGGTTACCATCATATAACACAACAGTAGCTCCCACAGCTAAGGAGCTTAACAGCCAATTCCACATCATCCAACTAGGAGATGTTATGTAGAAGATTTTATCTTCGCGTCTTAAATCAGTATGAAGTATCAGCTCCTTCAGATGGTTGATGAGGATTCCGCCAGCCCCCTGAATCATACACTTTGGCTTGCCGGTTGTTCCTGAAGAAAACATGATGTATACAGGGTGATCAAACGGAAGCTGCTCAAATAGAATTTCGGGCTGTCTTTCTTGGGATATGAAATCGTCATAAAGTACAGCGTTAGGAATAGAGCCAACATCTACCTTTTCTTGCATATAAGGAACAATAATGATTTTTTCAAGCGAAGATATTTCATTTGCAAGTTTTTCAACACTAGACAAAATGTTGAAGGTCTTTCCCTTGTACGGGTACCCATCCACAGCGAACAAGATTTTTGGATCAATCTGACCGAAACGGTCCAAAACCGCTCCAGGACCGAGTTCAATGCCGCAAGACGACCACACAGCGCCTACACTTGTGGCTGCAAGCATGGCAATAGCCGTCTCCATAATGTTGGGCATATAGGCAGCAACTCGGTCTCCGGGCTTAACTCCAATTTTTTGCAACGCTGTAGCCAACCGTGCCACAAAGTCATATAGTTCTGCGTAAGTTATTCTAGCTGATTTCTGGGTTTCTCCTTTGAATATAAAAGCCAAATGGTCATCTCTATGTCTTAAGAGGTTCTCAGCAAAATTCAGTTTTGCACCAATAAACCATTTGGTTCCGGGAAATTTGCTTAAGTTGTCAACCACTTTATCATATTTCCGTGAAGCTTTTATCTCGCCAAATTCCCACATGGCTGCCCAGAAGTCGAGGGTGTTTCCAATTGACCATTTATATAATTCATTATATGAGGCAATTTTGAGTTTATACTTTTTGTTGATGAAGCTGATGAAGTGGGTTATGTTAGCTTGTTTTATGCGTTGTTCAGATGGGACCCAAAGAGGTTTTCTCATTTTTCATCAACTTTCATGCAAAACTATATTATCGTCAAGATAAGGTTTACCATGATTTCAGCGTTGCGGAGTGGTAGAAATCTTTGTTTTTTGTTTTGTGACTTGTTCAGCTATCTTCCAGAAGTCCTCTTCAGTTAAGCCTTTCCGCAGTTCTCTCAATAATTTTTTGATTTGGTAGAACGTCATTTGTGTCCCGCCTTTGTCCGGGCTTTCTTGCATACCCTTTATTATCTTGACTATTTCACCTATCTGCATTGGTGAGGCTTTGATTCCTGCGGATGCCAAACGGCTTTCAACTAGATGTCTTCCAGTCTGTCTGCCGAAATAGAATGTTGTTTCTCTTTCAATGATTTCTGGTGGAAACGGTTCATACAGAAGGGGGTGAGCTAGCATAGCATGAACGTGCTCATCTACTTCGTAGGAGAATGCGTTTTCGCCTATTATTGGCTTGTGATATTGGATGGGTAATGCGAAACTTTTTTCAGCTAATTGCGAAAGTCTGTAAAGCTTCTTCAGGTCCAAGCCAGTGTCAATATTGTAAAGAAGTTCCAAAGCGGTTACAACCTCCTCTAAAGGTGCGACTCCTGCCCTTTCTCCAAATCCAGCGATGCAAGTGTGTACGTAAGTTACGCCTTCTTCCACCGCCGCCAGAGTGTTTGCTGTTGCCAGACCAAAATCGTTATGACAATGAACTGACAGCGGAACTTCCTTACGTATCGCTTGTAAAAGGCCTTCCCTTACGTGTGAAATAAGGTAACGCATTGACAAAGGTCTCAAGAACCCCACAGTATCTGCAATTACTAGGCGGTCTGCTCCAGCCTTCACTGCTGCCTCGAAAAGCTGTAAAATCTCTTCAAACGATGTTCTTGAAGCGTCTTCTAAGACAAAATTCACGGTTGCCCCGTGCTTTTTTGTGTATTCAACAGACTCAACAGTTTTCTTCAAAACTTCCTCTTTGGTCATTCTAATTCTGTATTGAAGATTAAGCCCATTGACAGGCGTGAATATCAAGATTTCTCTTATACCACATTCTAGACAAGCGTCTATGTCGCTTTTTATTATGCGCGCTGAAGCGGCTAAGCGTGCTTGTTGAAAACCTTCGTTTGAAATTCTCTTAACATCATTCTTCTCTTCCTTAGAAATGGCGGGAAAACCAACAGTTATTAAGGATACACCCATCTCATCCAGCATCTTAGCCAGCTTAACCTTTTCCACATAAGTCAAAAAAACGGTTGGAGTTTGAACTCCCTCCCTTAAGGTTTCGTCCCAAATGAAGACCCTTTCGGGGAGCTTTGGCGGCAGATTTTTTCTGAAGTGGTTATAGTTTGTTATCAACCCTTGTGCTTCAAGTTTCTTAAATATCGTTTTTCTCATTTAACGCACTTTCCAATAAATGAAAGAGAGACGCATTCTGTTATTTCTCAAGTCCTTAATATAAAAATTGACATTTTCTGGATATTAAAAAGTTTAAAGCTTGTTTTGCTAAATTGTTATTCTAAGACGTTCACGGATAGGAAAGATAATGGATTTATTTGAAGTCATAGAAAAAAGAAGAAGTATACGAAAGTTTAAGCCCAAACCAGTAGCCAAAAAAGCTTTGAAAAAGATTCTAGAAGCTGGACGTTTAGCCCCTTCAGGAGGCAACCGCCAACCATGGTATTTTATAGTGGTCAGAAACTTAGAAACGAAAAATACACTGTCCATAGCTGCAAATAATCAACATTTCATAGCAGAGGCAGATACGATAATTGTGGCTTTAGGCGACCCCGGAATAACGCCTAAGACAAGCATTTCTTCGTCAAGAATACCTTATAAGCAAGACCCGATGATAGCAATTGAACATATGGTTTTGGCTGCAACTGCACTTGGCTATGGAACTTGTTGGATTGGAGCCTTCAATGAAGATGAAGTTAAAAAGATTTTGAATATTCCTGAGAACTTAGCAGTTATTGCTCTACTTCCAGTTGGTGTTCCAGACGAGAGTCCACCGCCAAGACCCAGAAAAGCATTCAAAGAAATATGTTTTAAAGAATCTTATGGAACCCCGTTAGAAATGTAAATTGGGATTGACCTTAACTACGTTCTCTCTTAGCTCTGGTTCCATAGTCACATAATTCTATAATTGGGCATTCATAGCATTTTGGATTTTGGGCTCTACATGTGTACTTTGCCAGAAGCCACAACAACCCACCTGTTCTTTCTCCTTTCTCCCACGGTATAAATACCTTCAAGGCCTTTTGAATGTCTTCATATTTCGCGTCTGGCTTAACCAGACCCAGTCTCTTTGCTATTCTTTCCATGTGGGTGTCAACAACCATAACTTCAGCATACGAATGTTCATGCGCCAGCAAGACATCGGCTGTTTTTTTGCCAATTCCCGGCAGTTCCATAAGCCTTTGTCTAGCTTCTTCTCTAGGTAAAGCAAGAACCGAAGATATGTCTCCACTAAACTTTTCCAGAACTGCTTGGGAAAGTTCCTTAATCCTTTTCGACTTAACGTTATATAACCCGCCACTTTTGATGGCATCTTTTATCTCCTCGGTTTTTGCCTTTGCTAAAACCTCTGGTTTTATTTTGAATTTTGCGGTTAATCCCATGTAGGCTCTAACGCAGTTTATCTCGCTTGTGTTTTGGGAAAGGACAGTGATTATCAAGTTTTTGAATGGGTCTGTTGACGTTTCTTCTGGGTATTCCACTGGCCACCAGTATCGCCCATACTTCTCCTCTAAAATTGGAATATATTTTGGACCTAAAGTTTTCACAATGCTTCCCTCCGAAGCCTATAGGTGATATATACTATTTCAAATATAATTATTCACAGAACGGTGAGCAGGAGGTGAACCTGCCTGATTAAAAAGTTTCAGCACATCACTTTTTCGGTTTCAGACATGAAGAGAGCCGTGGATTTCTACGAGAATATTTTAGGTTTGAAGAAGACTGGAGAATGGGGCAACTATGCCATTTTCGATGTTGGCGGAGTGGAACTAGCCATAGGCTTAAATGAAAAATTCCAAATATTCCTACTAGTTGACGACGTTGACCAAGCTTACAAAACTCTAAAAGAAAAAGGAGTAAAGTTTGCAGCTGAGCCGAAAGACCAATTTTGGGGAGGCAGAACAGCTGAATTCTCAGACGCGGACGGAAACAAATTCATTCTGGAGTCTTTCAAGAAATAGCACTATTTCTTATGTTGCACTAGCATTGACCTGACGGTTTGAGCCACCGATTCTTTAAGGTCTTCTCTAGTTTTGTAAGGTTTCCAACCTAAGATTCGCTGTATTTTCTTTATGGATTCAGGGATGCAGCTTACGGGCATGCAAGCAGGGATTGCTTTAATTTTGCTCTTTGAACCTGCTAGCTGAATTATTGATTGGTAGAGTTCGCGGTGGGTAATGTAGGTGCCGGGGTTTGAAATGTTGAAAACATGGCCGTATGCATTCTTATTCAGTGTGGCTAGCAGAAAAGCGTCTACGACCTCATTCACATGAATGCTTGCGCAGCCTTCGCCTTCCACAACTTCAATATCCTCGCCTTTGAACACCTTGTTGACATATTCAGTGCTTAAGAGCTGCGCTTCTTCGTCGCTGAATACAACTTCAATTCGAAAAGCAGTGACTGGCAACCCATAATGGTGATAATACATGAGGCAGAGTTTCTCGGTGGTGAGCTTCACTATCCCATATGCAGGCCCGGGGCTTCCATCCCAAAGCTCAGGCTTGCACACTGTCTCTTCATCAACAACCCCCGAATTCGCATCTCCGTAGACAGCGCAGCTGCTTGCAAACAGAAAATGTTTAGCTCCATGGGATCTGGCTGCTTCCAGAAGATTAAGGATTCCTCTAATATTAATATCGAATAAGTCTGCAAGGGGAAGTATGTGTCTCCAAGTCACTGCATCCCAGTTGATGGCTAAATGATAGATTACGTCCACATTTTCAACGGCTTGGTTGATGAGGTTTTTGTCTGCTATGCCTCCTCGTAGCTCATCACTTCCTATTCCTATCAACTCTAGATTCGGGTTAGTCTCTCCTTTAAGGGAGCCCATTTGAACGTCAAGAACCTTTACTTTGCATTCCCTCTCCAACAATGTATGAACAAGCTTAGAGCCGATGAAACCTCCGCCGCCAGTTACTAAAACCCTCTTTCTAAAGCAACTATCTGCCACATTTTTCACCCATTTTCAGTGTAACCTTTCTTGACAAGAGTAATTATGTTTTTTCAGACTAATGCTATTACGAAACTTGTCAAGTCTCTTCTTTCTTAGATAGAGTTTTGTTCAACAAAAAAATTTTTTCTTTGTTCAACAAAACAGTAAGGCTTCTAAATGTTGCAGAGTTTGGCATTTCCATGTAGTTTCTCCTTTTTTTCTGGCGAAAGTTTAAAATTGACAACATTGTAGCCAATACTACTCGTGGTGTTTAGTATGAAATCCTTCCCATGGTGGAACGAAAAACAGAAAAGCCTAATGGAAGAAGTAAGCGCATTCGCCGACGAAAACCTACCAAGAGGCGAGGAAATCTCTTGGACGCAAGAATTTCCCAAAGACCTTTTGGAGGCAGTCGCTAATAAAGGGTGGTTTGGCGCCCTAATTCCAGAAGAATACGGTGGAATTGGCACGGGAGTTACGGGCTGCTCCATAGTGGCGGAACAGCTTGGACGTGTCTGCTCTGCGTTGACCGGAGCATATTCAGTAACAATGTTCGGTGGAACAGAACAACTTCTAAAGTTTGGAACAGAAGAACAAAAAAGGAGATGGCTTTCGCGCATCGCCAAAGGGGTGCTTGGAGCCATATGCATAACCGAACCTGGAGTGGGTTCAGATGCCGCAGGCATAGACACAACCGCCAAGCAGCAAGGAAACAAATACTTCATTAACGGGAAGAAACGATTTATAACAAATGCTGGAGTGGCAGACATCTACCTAGTCTATGCAAAGACCAGCGAACGCCCTGAAGATAAGGCAAAATATAAACACCTAACCGCTTTCATTGTTGAGAAGGGAACACCAGGGTTTACTGTTGAGAAGATAAATGAGCTTGGAGGCTGGGTTGGGCTTCCCAACGGATTTTTAGACTTTGACGAGGCAGAAGTGCCCGTTGAAAACAGAATTGGCCAAGAGAGCGACGGCTGGAAAGTTCTTGTTGAAGGCTTGAACTTTGAGAGGATTCTTTTTGCCGCTGGAATGCTGGGTCCCATGAAGGAAGCCTTGCGATACGCTGTTGGTCATGCCAACAGACGACTCCAGTTTGAAAAACCAACAATCGACTGGGAGGTTAACCAATTTAAAATTGCAGACGTTATTGGCAAGTTTGCAAGTTCACGTTTAATGGTGTACCACGCAGCGCACCTAATGGATTTGAATGTAGAAGCGGCTTTGGAGGCGGCTTTAGCGAAACTTTACGCTTCTGAAGCCTATGAACGAATTTTGATAGACTCTTCGCAAGTTATGGGGGGAGATGGTTGGACAAGATTCTATCCTATCGAAAACTTCCTAAGGGATGCAAGGGTCAATCAGATAGGGGCTGGAACAAGTGAGGTTATGAGGATGGTGCTTTTCAGACATGGGACGAGGGAATTTGCCAAAGAGCTGAGAATGCCATTTAGAAAGATGCATGAGAAATTGAATGTCCCAATCTCAACAGCAAAACCTACAATTATGGCAGAAGCTAATGAAGAAAACATGCTTCTGGTTCTCGCCGAAGATTATCTGGTAAACCCTGGACTTCACATGAGCCGTGACGACATCAAAACAAGATTTGCCAACATAAACGATGAGCAATTGAATAACATCCTGACAACACTAGAGAGTAAGGGACTTGTTAAGCTGTATAGCGATGGAAAGGGAACGATTCAGCTGGCAAAAGCAACATATGCTGGACTGAAAAAGCTAAAGCCGCGAGAGTATTATCACTGGTTCCCCAAGTGGATAGACAAGAGCCTCGTCTTCTAGGAGATATTGAGAGGAAAATGCATTGAGTGTTGCAATTGTAGGAGTTGGTCAGACCCTATTTTCGAGAAATTGTGGAATGAGCATTAGAGAATTATGCTTTGAGGCTTTTAGAAATGCTCTGGAAGATATTAATCTGACACCCAAGGAGATAGATGCCTCCATAATCTGCTCAGCCCCAGAATATGACAAACAAAGAAGCCCAGCGGGACTAATATCTGAATATCTTGGCTTAACCCCTCACCCAACATTTTACGCTGAATCCGTCTGCTCTTCAAGCACCACTGGAGTAAAAATTGGATACAGCTTCATAAAATCCAAGCTTCATGACATAGTTGCAGTAATTGGTTTTCAGAAAATGTCAGAAATATCCTCAGCAGAGGTTCAAGAAAGAATGGGCAGAGGCGCTGATATCCAGTGGGAATCACCATTCGGCACCATGATGCCAGCTGGTTATGCAATGTTTGCCCGCGCACACATGCACAAATTTGGAACCACGGAAGAGCAATTAGCGAAAGTTAAGGTTAAAAGCGGAAAATACTCGCTCCTAAACCCCTTGGCAATGTATCGAAGAGCCATAACATTGGAAGAATGTTTAAAAGCAAAAGCCATAGCGAGCCCGCTGAAAATGTATGACTGCTGCGCAAACGCTGATGGAGCCTCATGCGTAATTATGGCAAGTGAAGAAAAAGCAAAAAAGATGACGGCTACTCCAGTCTGGGTGGCGGGAATAGGCTCTGCAAGCGACACGCTTTCCTCCACAAGCAGAACCAATTTAACCGGTCTCACCTGTGCCGTTGACGCTGGAAAGCAAGCTTACAAAATGGCTCACATCGAACCGGAAGACGTGGACGTAGCCGAAGTACATGACTGCTTTACAATAGCCGAGATAATGGCTTACGAAAACCTAGGGTTTTGCAAATCCGGCGAGGGCGGCAAGCTAATAGAAGAATCACAAACGTACATAGGGGGCAAAATCCCAGTGAACGTCGACGGAGGATTACTGTCAAAGGGACATCCAATAGGCGCCACTGGAGGCTCACAGATAAGGACTATAGTGCTTCAGCTCCAAGGAAGAGCCGGAAAAACACAGGTAAACGGTGCAGAAATTGGCCTAGTTCATAACATTGGAGGAATCGGGGTCTACGGCAATGTAATAATACTGCGAAGGTGAAACTTGATGAGCTTTGCTAAGTTTGGTAAGATAAGTTTCATGTCAGAGACTAAAGTAGCTGATTTTGCAAAGTACTTAGAAAAAGGAAAGATCATGGCAACCAGATGCAGCAAATGCGGAAAGCTCTACTTTCCTCCTAGGGCTGACTGTCCAGACGACTTGTCAACCGACATGACATGGGAGGAACTTAGCGGAAGATGCAGACTCCTCACATACACCACAGCCCATTTTGCACCAGCAGGCTTCGAAGACGACGTGCCTTACACAATCGCCTTGGCACATTGCGAAGAAGGCGTAAACGTGTATGCACTTTTGAGTAAAGACATGAAAGAAAATGAAATTCAAATGGGTATGGATCTCCAACTCACGCCATTGCAGTTACCCAATGGCAAAATCACTTACGAGCTAAAAAAGGCTTAAGTTTCACAACATTGATGCAAGAACTAGGTGTTTACATGGCCAGATATGAATCGGTAAAGTTCGGTGTTGAATGTCCTAACTATCCTTGGGAAATCATTCATGACACTGCCTTGTTAGCGGAGAAAATTGGATTCGACTCGTGTTGGATGCCTGATCACTTGGTGGCTACAGGGGTGAAACGTTGGGACGCTCTAGATGCTTGGAGCACTCTTTGTGCTCTTGCAGTGCAAACAAAAAGAATTAAGCTGGCTTCTGGCGTGAGCGACACTTACCGACATCATCCTGCTGCTTTAGCTCAGATGGCGGCAACATGCGATGTTCTTTCAAATGGTCGGGCAATCCTCGGCATAGGCATAGGTGAGGCAATGAACCTCGTGCCTTTTGGTATCCCTTACGACAAGCCGGTTGAGAGAACGGTTGAGGCTATTCAGATTATTAGAAGGTTGTTTAGTGAGGATTTTGTTGATTTTCAAGGAAAGTATTACGAGTTGAACAGAGCCTTTTTGCAGCCTAAACCCGCAGTGCCAATTTCAGAAACTAAGTATAGATGCTCAGTTCCGATATTCATTGCTGCAAGTTCTCCAAGAACAATGGAGGTAACAGCCCAATATGGCGACGGATGGTTGCCTGCAAACCTAGTGCCTGAAGAGTACAAAGAAAATCTCAAAAAAATACAAGAAACAGCCAAGAAATATGAGAGAGACCCTTCAGAAATAGAACCCGCCCATTTCATGTACGTAGTAATTTCTAAGGACGCTGAAAACGCAAGAAAGACTATGATGTTGACTGGTAAAATGATGTTGTTATCAAGGCCGAGAATACTGGAAAAAATCGGGTTCCAGCCTCCAACTTACGATTTTGAAATGACGTTTAAACTCGTCTTTCCACGGGATGGAGAAGCATGGCTGGAAAAATCCAAGGAGTTGCCGGATGAGGTTGTTGAAAAGGCACCCTTCCTCTTCGGCACACCAGACGACGTCATAGAGAAACTTGACAAATTTGTTATGGCTGGCTGTCAACACTTTGTGATTAATTTCCAAGTCTCGCCAAAGATTTTAAAAGAAACGTGCCAACTTTTCGCAGAAAAAGTGATACCCTACTTTGAACAGAAATAATCCCCTCTCGAAAAGAAGAAAACAGTGAATCGACAGGTTTAAGGTAACCCAACAAAGCACGTGCGTTTAAACATTCAAGATTTTGTGAACGTAGAGAAGCATGAAGACTACTCCCATGACGCTTAATAGGCTTGTTATTGGGACGATCTGTTTAAGGAAAGGTGCAGTTGTTTGGGAGATTTGTGGTAGAATTAGAAGATTGACGAGAAGGGGAGCAGCAATAAATGCTAGTGTGAGATAGAAGTATTTGCCACGTAACGCACTCGCATGTTCCATCTGAGACAAAAGTTGGGGTATTCTATCTTTATGAAGTCGGTTATTAATTCCATCAATTTCATTCCTTAAGTCGTCTGATATTTCCGTAACCTCACCACGAATGCTTGCTAAACTTCCATCGCCATGTTCTTTTAGTTTCAAAATAGAGATAGAACCTTTGAGGTCAGCTTGAAGTGCTGATTTCCTTTTCGATTCTTCATTAGAAAATGTGGCTGGTTTTTCCCATACATCTATTATTTGTTTGATTAAGTTGAATATTTGCCACTCTTTCTTAATACTTTTAGTTTTTTTCTGGTAAACTTCATAAAGATTTGCATCCATTTCTGAAACTAGAAGACCACTATCGGGCAATCCTTGTTGTTTGAGTTTGAAATTCAAGAGTGCTGCAAAATTAACAAATATTGAAGATGCTTTTGCGGTAATTTCCTCGTAAAGATTTTTTTCTTCGGCAACTGTTGTTGTTTCTGCGAGGTGTGTAAATGTTTTCCGTAAAGTAAGTAGATGGGTCTCAATTGATTGGATTTTTTCTAGAGGGAATACTTTAGCAAGATAATCAGGCGACTTTTCTGTCAGTTCGCTGAGGAGTTCACTGAATTTTCCCTGAGTAAACATGAGTCCCGCGGTAATTATCCCGAGCAATGTCCCAAATGTCGCCGTAGTTGTAGTCAAGGCGGTTATCAAATCAGCATAACTCATGAACTCAGCCGTATTTAGCCAAACCAGAATGAATACTGACCCTACGGCAACTAACAAAATGGAAGTGAGAAGTGAAGAATTCTTCAAGTAATTCATCTGACGTTCACTAACTCAAATACTAATGTGCATTTTCCTGCTCCTTTTATTAACGCCTTATTCCAAGCGCAAGTACATCTACTCGAACCTAGTATGGTATCCATTAACGCTTTGCTTCCACCCGTGCAAATAGCATCGCAAAATTTGCTTTTCACATTTAAATTTATGGTTTTTCCAACATGTAGCATAGGGCAGTTGGATATGCTAAGAGAAAATCTTGGTTCAGACAACTCAATCGGCTGAAATTTCACTCCTTCAAAGCTCAATAAAACCTCGAAAACTTTTGCCAATGTCTTCATGTTTTTCTCCTTTAATCCTAAGATCTCTCTTATCCCTTTGGCTATACTTGCGTACATATCATATATCTGAGCTGCCAATTCTTGCTCTCCACGACCAGCCTTTTCAAGAATGGGAATAATCACTTCAAGAGGGGGAAGCGAATGCTTGGAAAGTAGAACCTTCATTTGCTCTTCTGCAGTTCTTTTCAAGGTCCCACACCATAAAGCTACTATGACTTTCATTACATAAACATTTTTGCACCCGAATTTCAGCGCGTGCTAAGATTTTTCGTTTAAAACTTCATCAAGCTTTTCATAATCCACATCAAGAGAACTTATATCAAACACAATGCTTAGAAATGAAAACATGAAAACAGAACATGGGATAGAACGCTTAAGACAGATAGTTAAACCAGAACAGATTCTGACCGACCCTGAAGACCTTTACGTTTATTCTTTTGAAAAACTCTTCGAAAAACAAAACCCAATGCCAGACGTTATTGTTAAAACTCTTTCACATGAAAAAGCGCAAAAAATTCTTGAAATTGCAGGAGAGGAAGGCTTCACAGTTGTCAAAAGAGGAGAAATTACTAGTCGCCAAAACATGGAAAAACCTGTGGTCTTATTGGATGATGTTCCAGTTCCTAACTTGGAAAGAACTCCGACAAAGCGAAACGAAATAATCGAAATTTCGAAGGAAATTCGTGGCAGAGGACATGGAACCCCTAGAAACTTAGCCCTTGCGTTAAAAACTTTATTTTTGGAGAAAAATCCTGAAAAATGTGGAGAATGCAAAATCTGCAGCGGTTACTGTACAGTTGCTCCATCCTTTGGAGGAGTCGAAACATGGTCCTCGAAGGGAAGGCTTCTCACGGTTAAAGCCCTTCAAAATGAAGAAATCCCTATCACAAAAAGGGTTGTTGACATACTGTACTCGTGCACCGAATGCGGTTTGTGTTTTGCTCAATGCTTTGACAGCCTTGAAATTAACGAAGCCATACTGATGACTCGACATCAAATTGCCCAAAAAGGATTGGCTCCTCAAGCTTTCAAAGAGGCAGCGAAAAACATAATAGAAATTGGAGACCCTGGTGCAGTTTCTGTTGAACGTCGCCTCTCATGGATGAAAACTTCCACTCTTCAACCATTGCCCAAACAAGCCGAAGTGCTATATTGGGTTGGATGTATGACATCAAACAGAAACCCAAAAACGGCTATGGCATTTTTGAAAATTCTGAACCGCGCAAACGTGAATTTCACAATGCTGAAGGAGAATGAAGGCTGTTGTGGATACGTCCTGTTGTCAACGGGATTTTGGGATGAAGCAAAAAAAATTGCCGAGGAGACAATGTCAAAAATAGAAAAGACTGGGGTTAAGACTGTTGTTACGCCATGTGCGGGTTGCTACTACACCTTCACAAGGCTTTATCCAAAGATTTTGGGAGTTTCGCTTCCTTCTGAAACTTTTCACTCATCACAATTCATTGACAAATTGATTAAGAATGAAGAAATCACACTAAAGAGCCTAAATTTAAAGGTCAGTTACCATGACCCTTGCGCCTTGGGGAGGCATTGTAGGGTTTTCGATGCTCCACGCAATGTTTTAAAGGCTATGCCAGGTCTAACATTTGCTGAAATGCCATTAAACAGACAACTTGCAAGGTGCTGTGGTGGCGGGGGCGGGCTGTGGTCTTTTAATCATGAGGTCAGCATGGAAACCGCAGATTTGAGACTGAGGGATTTGCAACCACTAAAAGTAGATGTTCTAACAACGGCGTGTCCTCTTTGTCAAATGAACTTCCGTTACGTTGCTGTTAGAAACTCTCTCCCAATAGAAGTACGTGACATAACTGAAATAGTTGAGTCGGCTCTTCTTTAGCAGATTAGCCTACTGCAAGCATTTTCTTCATTAAATCAGAAAACTTCTCTGCAGCAGCTCTTCTCTTTCTAAGGTTTACTTTTGTGGCATTCAAATACCGCAGAGCTTGAGGCTCACAGAACTTCACGCAGAGAGGGTCTCCACTGCAAAGGTCGCATTTCAAAACCTTCCCTGTCTTCGTGTCCAAGTTCACTCCGCCGAAGGGGCAGAACATCACACAGAGTCTACATCCGACACACAAATTGTAATCTATTAACATGGCAGCGGTCTTGTCGTCCCTTTTCAAGGCGTGCATCGGGCAGACGGTTTCGCAAAGCGGAGTTTCGCATTGTTGGCAAACCGTTGGGACGTAGAGGCCTGCTGTCTCCCATTTTACCACATGAATCCTAGCCCTTGTCGGGTTGCAAACCTTCTCGTGATGCAGTGAGCAAGCGGATTCGCAGGTTCGGCATCCCGAGCATTTTTCTGGGTCTATGAATAGGATTTTCTGCATTGTTTCTCCTCCTAAATGATGTGGGAAGGCTCTTTACCAAGCCCTAGCTTTTCAACTGTTTCTTTTTTGGGAACACCATTACCGTCCCAACCATGCAACACATAATACTCATCTAGCATCTTCTCAAACCTATCCTTCTCAATCCTCTTTCCCTTAGCTATAGGAAGCCCTACTGGTGTAGGTTCTTTAAAATAGCGCTCTGGCAGGGCGTCATCTTTTCTTGAAAAACCTTCCCTCAGATTAAACATTCTTTCGATTGTGTAGATTCTTTCACCCGTCTCCATTAGTTGAGTCTTTGTGAATTCCATGCCTGCGGCAAGCCGAATGAGTTTAGCGAATTCTTGCCATTTTGGCGCGTGCACCGCACAGAACATAGTTTGAAACTTACACGTTCCTATGGAGTCTGTAACAGCGTAAAGAAGCTCTTGCCACCACACCATTCGGCTTTTTCCCTCATAGGAGGTGTAATCCGAAGAGACTGAGCCTCCATAAACTTCCTCTAGCATTTCCTCGGGCAAGCCATACAGGTCTATTGCTGGTCTGCCCCTTAAATGGTCTGCTCCACGGGTTGATGTAGCAATGTTCAATGCGAGGCTTGGTGTTGGACGCTCGTCCGAGTGGAGGCTGCTCATACCTTTAATCTGTATGGCATAATACTCTGAACCTTTGCCGATTTTGGCTATGGCTGTTTTGAAGCCATCAGCAAGCAGGTTTCCGAATCCTTGTCTGTGGGCTATCTGCTTTATCAGTTCGAAAAGAACCTCCTCATTTCCCCACTCAAGTTTCAACCCAGTTGTGTCCTTATCGTTAATTATTCCCTTTTCGTACAACTCCATAGCCCAAGCGACGAGGCCGCCTGTTTCAAGGGTGTCCACTCCATACTTGTTTACTAAGTGGTTGGCTACGAGAATCGTTTCCATCTTCTTGCAGTCAACCATAGTTCCAAAAGCACCTAGAGATGTATATTCTGGGCCTTCAGCAAAGATTGGTGCGTGTGGGCCTTCTTTTAAGACGTATCTGTGTCTGCAATGCACAGAACATCCGTAACATCCTGACATACCGATAGTATATCGGTCCATGATTTCAGGCTCCAAGTCTTCACCTTCTTCAAATCTGTTTAACTGAAAGTTTCTGGTTCGAATAAGCCCCGTCGTGTTTGTATTGCTATAAATGATTAGGGTTCCCCACCTAGATTGAGCCTTAGCCCATCGGGTCCCCATAATCAGATCATTCATTTCTTTACAGTAATCGAGCAAATCTTCAGAATGGCTAAATTCTATGTCCATTGTTCCGCAAGCAGCAATAGCTTTCAGGTTCTTAGAGCCCATCACGCAGCCCATGCCAGTTCGTCCAGCAGAATTCTTCATTCCAGTTCTCACATTTGCAAAACGAACCAAATTTTCCCCTGCAACGCCGATGACTAGACATTTAACTTCTTCATCATCGTTGTCGTCTCTAATTACGTCTTGAGTTTCGAAAGTATCTTTTCCCCAAAGGTGGTCGGCGTCACGGATTTCAATGTTTCCGTCGTTTATCCATAAATAAACTGGCTTTTCAGCCTTGCCTGAAATCACCAAATGGTCAAAACCAGCCAATCTAAGTTCAAGTCCAAAAAAACCTCCAATGTTCGAGTCGCCAACTGCTTCGGTTATTGGAGATTTAGCAGCGATATCGCATCTACCCGAACCTAGAGCTGGAATTCCGCAAAGAAGCCCTGTTCCCACGAGCAAGACGTTTTCCGGGCTTAATGGGTCTATTTTAGGCTGGACATGGTTATAGAGAAGGTACATGTCTATGCCTCTTCCGCCCAGATACAGCTGTCTAACTTCTTTAGGAATGGGTTTCGCGATAATCTCGCCTGTTGTTAGGTCTATGTAGGCTATTTTCCTTTTCCAGACCATGGTCTCATCAGCTATTCCTTTGCTAAACCACGAATTTTAGGCTGGTTAGGGCGAGGCCACGAAACGCGATACTTGGTCTTGCAGTTGGGGCATGTGACTTCTGCAGCGCCAGCATCTACTGAGAATCTTTTGAGACAGTTTAAGCATCTGACTTCACTCATCTTCGAATTCTCCTTTTTTATCCTCCGCCTGCTGGAATTGTAAGGATTAGAACATCATTATTATTTAACTTAACGTTTGCATCCCTTGCAATGCGCCCATTTACTGAAACGAGGAATTCTGAGGAAATTTCGCCGGTTCTTGGGTTGACCATTTGCTTGAAGTCTCTTCCATACTTATTGGCAAATTCGTCTAGAAGATTCCTTAACGTTGAGTTTGAGCTTATTCCTTTAACGACTTCTTTTTCTCCCACGATTTCCCTAAAATTCGCAAGCAACACCACTTTTACACAGATGTTCATGAATCTCCACATCTCAGCCTTCGAATATAATTTCAGAAACCCAAAATATAAGCAATATTATTAAATCCTCGATTCTATAAATTATAGATGACCAGCCATGGGAATCCGAAGACTTCAACAAATAAAAGGCGGAAGCTTCACATTATCTTTACCCAAAGAATGGGTTGAAAAGAGAAGACTCAAACGAGGAGAAGAAATAGATATTTTTGAAGAAGAAGATGGCTCTTTAAGGCTTTACCCCATAAAAATGGAACGAAAAGAACCTGCGGAAGTAGTTTTAACTTTAGAGGATTTTCCAAAGGTGAGAGCCCTCGAATACTGTATTGGAACATACTACATACAAGGCAGCAACAGAATCAGCATAAAATCTAAGAAAATTATTTCTGCAGATGTGAAAAAGAAGGTGAAACTGCTACGTATGGACTTGCCTGGAGTTGAGGTTGCTGAAGAAAGGGCCGATGCAATAAGCTTTCACGTTATGATTGATCCAGCAGCCTTTTCATTAGAATCCCTCATTGAAAAAACATCCTCCTTCTCTCTTCACTTACAGGAAGATGCCATAAAATCCATCCTCAACAACGATCTTCAGCTTGCAAACGAAGTCATCGAGCGAAGCAAAGAAGCCTTAAGGCATTATAGAATGGCAATAAGGCAAGTTGCTCTAGCGAGCTTTAGCAAAGCCATCGCAAGAAAGGTTGGTGTCAAAGACTGTCGCGAATGCGTTACCTTCGCCCTGATTACTCGTGACTTGAATAGGCTTGTCTATCATTCCTCGTCAATTGCAAGGCAGTTCCTCTCTTTAAAGGGTAAAGCAAGGATAAGCCGTCAAATATTGAACATGATTGAGAATTTGTCAAGTGTTATCCACGAAATGCAGAGGGACGCTGTCCAAGCCTTTCTGAAAAAAGATGCTTTGCTTGCAACGGCGACAATGGAAAAAATGAATGATGTTAAACAGAAGGAAGAAATGCTTCTAACAACTATTTTGGGGAAGGTTAAAGATGTGGATTTTGCAGTGGCTTTGAGCCATATTGCCCGTGATTTGAGAAGGATTGCTGGTTATTCAGTAGCCATAGCTGACGACGCTATGAACCGGACTTTAGCCCCAGCACCTTAGGTGCTGTTTTAAAGCGTGTATTCTTAGAAGTTAGGGGTTAAGACAACTCTTTTCATTAGCTTCCGGTTGTGGGCTTCTTCAAAAACCTCTTTTATCTGGCTCATTGGTCTTAGTTCGGTGAAGGGTCTAATTTCAATTTTCTTGTTCAGAACCAGTTCAAGCACTTTTGGATAGTATTTGGGTAAACAACCCCACGTGCCTATTATTTCAGCGTCAAACGCCATAAGCCTTGAAATGCTGTACTCATTTTTCTGCATGCCAAAGCCTATGACGATTAATTTTCCGATAAAAGACAAAAGGCTGAGCGCAATTGCCTGTCCAGGAGCAGTTCCAGTGACCTCGAATATTATCCAGCCGTAATTGCTGGGAAGCCCATGAGCCTTGCATAAGTCTCGAAACTCGTTGCGAACGGCATTTTCATCTTTATCCGCTGAATTGATAACGTAATCGGCGCCATACTTGAGAGCTCTTTCAAGCTTCACCGTGTCTCGACCGATGCCTACAACAGTCTTAGCGCCAAAAGCTTTAGCCATCTGCGCCATGTAACTGCCAACACCACCGGTCACGCCTACCACGACAACATTGTCTCCCTGTTTAAGTCCAGCCCTCACACACGCTTGATATGGAGTTGTTACAGCATCAGCTATAACAGCGAGCTCAGCAAGCTGAAAATCAGCACGATTTTCTACTATGCATAAGTCTTCAGCCGGAACAGGAATATGACTGGAAAAGCCGCCATAAATTCCTAGACTGTTGCCAGGCATTTTTTGTGCCAAACATCGATTTCCTCTTTCTGCGGCGCAAATTGGACATTTGTTGCATGGCATGACAGCCGGTATGACAACTTCTTTGCCTAGAAGCTTCTCTTCCCCAGCTACGATCGTACCGCTTATTTCATGACCCAATGAGAGAGGAGGTTTAGTTACTGTAGGAACGCCGTCATAAAAGTAGCCGAGATCGGTGTGACACACTCCACAACCTGCCACGTTAACTAGAACTTCACCAGGTTGAAGGGAAGGAACAGGAATCTCAGTTTTTTCTAGTTTGCCCTCAATTAGTTTGCCTGTTTGCTGGTCCTTTGTCCAAGGTTGTATCATTTGCCAAGTTTGTATTTTATCCGGCGCAATCGCCATTTTTTTCCTTCCTTATTGTTTTTTCTCTTCAGGTTTGGGCTTGGGTAATACTGCTTCAAACATTTCGTCATCGGCGACTTTCCCTTGAGCAATCAGTTGGCGTAGTTTGATGAAGTCTATTGTGTCTTTTCCTGTGATTTTTCTTGTGTTGAAGGCTTCAAAGCCTAAGAAGGCTTCAGAACTCATGTTAGCAGCGAGCCAGTGGCGGTTGTAGTGTTTTGCATTGTCCCAGAAGAATCGTTTCTTTGCTCGGATGCTGTCAATAGCCTTGATGAGGCAGCCTGGAAAGAGATTAGCAAATGTCCAAACTATCTTGTCCACTTCTTTGTCTAAAAGTTCAAGGTCAATCTTGTTCTGTTCGCCTGCTTCTCTAATGTAAGCCATAGCTTTCTGATATTCTTCTCCAGTCTTGAATTCACCATAAACAACTTCGCCGTCATCTACGTATTTATCTATGATGACAGCAGGGTTACGAACCCATTTATCTCCATCCTTGATTGCTGGAACCACTTTACTAATGAGCCCAACCCTCTTCATTTTGTACGCGCTCCATAGCTCACATGAGACGCAGTTCCACATGGCATCTTCAATTCCCAAGTACCATGGGAGAAAGTCTGTTGAGCCTCCGTCTGGTGAGGAACCGTGTCTTGGGCCGGCTTGTCCAAAGACAGTTAGGTCTGAGGCAACTGAAATGTCGCAAGCCATGCCGATTTCTTGCCCGCCTGCAACACGCATGCCATTCACTCTGTTGATTACTGGTTTTTTGCATGTTAGGATGGCGTCTACCATGTGGTTGAAGAGGTCCATGTATTCGCCGTATTCGCTTGGTCGTTTGGTGTAATATTCTGCATATTCCCTAGTGTTTCCGCCAGTACAGAAGGCGTTTGAACCTGTT
>Ga0315314_1001264_pt1 | contig 23342 bp, 19 predicted proteins | sample TDP9_MG_FD_203631 | JGI IMG/M metagenome (GOLD analysis project Ga0315314, IMG submission 203631) | Freshwater sediment microbial communities from Lake Towuti, South Sulawesi, Indonesia - TDP9 | ecosystem: Environmental > Aquatic > Freshwater > Lake > Sediment | place: Indonesia: South Sulawesi... | reverse complement strand
GATTATGACCGACCGCAGAGACTATATCCCAGAAGGTTATAAACCCAAATCCTGAGGATCTTCACTTGTCAAAGAGCCATAAAAATTTTGCTAATTTATTCTTGACTCTCTATAGCTGGTCTTTCATTTATTGATTACAAACCCGTGGTAAAACCACGGGCTAAATATTTAGCCCCCAGTTTTACTGGGGGTTGTGTTTCTTTAATTTCGTTCTGTACGCAGTAGTTCGCTCGTCTGGGCAACCAGACCCTGCAAACCATTTCCAAGCTGGGTTTTGTCCTGTAAACGGTTCAACTCTATTTGCTCCAGAGCGGCCGCGACTCTAAAGCGGTCCCGCATCCGTGCATCTTCGATTAGCTGGATTAGTTCTGCAAGACGCTGGTCTGTCACCGTTGTAGAGGCAGCTACGGTCTGGGTGGCAAACTCGGCCAAGTCCCGTCGAACCTGCTGATGGAGTTCGTCCTTGATCTGTTCACAGCTCGCTGACAAAGATGATTTCAGCGAGGTTTCAATTTCAGCACGCAGTTGCTCAACATTGATTGGCTTCGGTGCAAAAAGGCGGCCTGCTAAAAATCCTGCACAAATCAAAAGCACCGCCGCTGCTGCAAATCTAAATATTGGGCTTGGGCTGTTGCTCTTGTAACTGGCGGTTGCCGTGCCCCATTTAAAACCAAGCCGCGCTCGATTTATAGCACGCTCGGTCGCTTCAAAAGACGGCTGAATCTGCGAGAGCTGTTCTAAACGCCGGAGGATTTCATTTTCATCGATTTTGGACATCGCATGCCTCCTTTCTATCACTGCCAAGCGTGTCTCGAAGGCGGTTTATAGCCTTATAGCATAGCGCTCGAACCTGGTGAGCGGTCTTACCCATCTGTTCAGCGATATCATCATACGGCTGCTGCTGGATGTATCGCATTATAAGAGCCTGCCGAGATTTTCTGTTCAGCTGGCCAATCGCTTCGAGTATTTCCTGCAATTCTTCCGCGTGTATTAGCTTGCTTAAAGGTGAACAGTCGTTCGAGGCTGCTTCGTGGACATTATCCAACGACAAACAGGTTCGGTTCTGTTTCCGTCGCCAGTCAAAAGCCAGATTTATAGCGGCTCTGTGAGCATAAGCACTCCAGTTCTGAATCTTATATAAGCCCTTGGTGTTAGTTAGCTTTATGAATAATTCCTGCATCAGTTCCTCAGCAACATCTTGGCGGAGTGTCAGCCTCGTCAAAAGCGCATATAGACTCGCGCCGGACTTTTCCAGCAGCTCTAAAATTTCTTTCTGCCGGTCTCTCAATAAATCTCCTTCGGCTTCTACTTGGTAATCTCATTTATTATAGACGAAAAAGGCGGCCTCGGCGCAACTTCTTTTCGATGCGCATAAAAAAGGCCGAGCAAAATAGGCCCGGCCTTGTTCATAGATTCACAAGATAGTCAATCTACTTAGGCAACGCCGCTTCAAGTTCCGCCAGTTTCTCCTTAGTAACGGTTTCTACGTGTAAGTCGCCGTAAATGACTCGGTATTCGTTATCTGAGACCTTCCACCGCATCAGGACTTTATCTGTGTCTTTAGGGCTAACGATTTTCACGTAGTGTGCGGGGTCCTTCTTGTCCCACCTTTCGAGCACCATGTAGAACCTAACGAGACAGCGTATGGGCAGTGTGGCATCACTGAGTCTTTGGGCCTTGTCGTCTTCTGATAGCCCTTTTAGCTCTTCCTTCAATCGCATGGCTGCGGAGGTTTCACTCTTTTTAAGTGCTGACTGTAGAACTGTTGAGAAATTTCTGAACCTCTCTGGATCCGGATAATTCCCGAACAACTCGACACCTAGCTTTAGACCCTGGATAGCGATTTCCTCAGTGATGTGGGAGGGAAACTTGACCACTGTACCCGTATAATCATCTGGTATGACCGGCTCAAATTCGGCCGCATCAACGGGGATATCCCACTGGAAATCGTGCATCACAAAGTGCTCGCGATCGATAATCTTATCTCCCATCTGGTCATAGTAAGCACGTGTGAATTCGTATCGCACAGGCAAACGTGTCTTTATATCTGCCCACATCTTGACATCGACCTTGACTTTGTCTCTGGGATAACCTAGGCAATTGGGGTCGTTGCTCTGGAACCCTTCGACCTCAATGCCATCGATGGTTGACCTGCCCAGACTTTCGTGTTTGCATTCCAGGATTCGTTTGGTCACCGTGCGAGGATCGTTATCGCTCTTCCAGAACTCTTGGGCCCAACGATCGTCAAATTCTTCGCGCGAGTACTTCTTCTGCTTGTGCAAAACGCTAACCATCGTCTTCTTATCTGGGAGCCTATACAATTCGGACGTGCTCTTTCCACCATTAGGGTCGAGGTCTTCAAAGATAGTCTTCCAGCCATACTCTTGTGATATCAAAAAGGTGCCACGTGACTCCGAACTGTAAGGCTTCTTGTTAAGATCCTCGCCGGTCATCTTCTCACTCCATTGGCACCTGAAGGCCTTGACCTTTTCGATGCGGGCGAGCACGTCCGCCAGGGCGATCCCTGAGCCGGTGGTCCTCCAGAGAGATAGACCTATCACACACGCGATAATAACAATCGCAGCGACTGCAAGTTTTACAATCGGACTTCTCATAATAAGCTCCCACAAAATATGTTGCTTTCTTGTCTGCATCAAAATCTTGCTAAAATCTGTAGATACCTCTTCTGCAATTTTGTGCACATCGGGCGGCACATCAGCACTACCGATTTTTTCCAGGATTTCTTCAATATTTTTTCTGTTCATTTTTGTTCCTGTTACGCCAGAGCCTCTAATTTGCTTTTCAGCGATGCCAGAGCCTTGGATACGTGCGACCTCGCACCAGCTTCTGTACAAGATAAGTTCTCAGCGATGGTCTGGTAAGGCTGCTGCTGGAAGTATCGCATTACAATGGCTTTTGCCTGCTTGGTCGGAAGCTGACTTATGGCCCGCCTTACTATTGTGACCAGTTCGCTATCGCTGGTCTTCTGGCTGGGGTCTTTCTCGATCCTGATTTGATTTCGAGCAATTTCTCCATCCCTGCCCACTCTGTTGCGCCAGGCCTTCGAATTAGCCGACAGGGCGATTCGATAAATATAGCTCTGGGCTTTTCTGCCGTTAAGCTTTTCGACGTGCTGCCAGATACCCAGCAGAGCATATTGCATCGCCTCGGCAAAAATCTCCTTGTCGCCGGTCAGCTTCCATAGAACCGATAGCAGAAATCTTTCATTCCTGGCCTTTACCTGCTCAAACATCTCCACTCGCTTGGAACACTTCATTTATTGCTCTAATATTGCAAAAACCTGAACATGTCCAGTTTCTACATAATAATAACCACTGTGTACCAATCTTGTGTAAAAATAGTTTGAAAAAATGGGAAAGACCCCACGTAAAACGTGGGGCTAAATATTTCGTTTTACACGTGGAACTTTTTGCCGGTCAGGCGTTCGTAAGCCTCGATGTATTTTTCGCTGGTCTTTTTTACGATATTCTGCGGCAGCTCCACGCCCGGGCCGGACTTATCGAAATTTATGCTCTCTAAGTAATTGCGAACAAACTGCTTATCGAAGCTTTGCTGGTCTCTGCCGACCTTATATTTGTCTGCCGGCCAAAACCGCGAGGAGTCCGGCGTCAAAACCTCATCAATTAAAATAATTTTGCCGGAAGTTTCGCCCCACTCAAACTTGGTGTCAGCTAAAATTATCCCTTTGCTCCCGGCATACCTACCGGCCTTTTCAAAAATCTCTATGCTCTTATTACGCACATAGCTTGCGGCTTCTTTACCGATAGTATCAATGCATCGCTGGAAACTGATATTCTCATCATGCGTCCCTCTTTCGGCCTTAGTGGCCGGCGTAAAAACCGGCTCCGGCAGCTTCTGGCACTGTCTTAATCCGAACGGCAACTTTTGCCCACAAACTGCCCCGGTATCCTGATACTCTTTCCACCCGGAGCCAGCTAAATATCCTCGCACCACACATTCGACCGGCAAAACATCAACTTTTTTAACCAGCATGCTTCGCCCGGCCAACTGCTCACTGTAATTGCAAAACGGCTCTGGAAAACTTTTTATGTCGGCACCGATTAGATGGTGCTCAACCTGGCTACTTAAAAAATCGAACCAGAACCTTGAAATCTGCGTCAGAATAATCCCCTTATAGGGTATGCCGTTAGCCATAACCACGTCAAAAGCGCTTATTCGATCGGTCGCAACGATAAGCAGCTTATCGCCTAAATTATATATGTCACGAACCTTGCCTCGACTCGGCTCGGCCCCCGCAATGTTTGTCCGCAAAACCGTCTCCATAATAATTCCTCTGAGCTTTATCTACTCGCATCTAAAATCAACGTAGCTTAATATCGTCTCTTTGACTTTTTGTATATCTTCTGCCTCTGGCAAAAAATCGGTCAGCGTCTCCAAAAATCGGCAATGTCTTATCCGTTTGAATGTCGCGGTAAAATTCACATCATAGACCCAGCCGAGCTGCATTAGCTTCCAATCGTTCAACGTCTTCAGTTGAGCGTAATCTATATTTTTGCCTTGCAAAAGTGCTTCTATCAGCTCGTGAGAGTACCCTGGCTCATCCGGGGTTTCCAGCTCCAGCAAATATTTTTCTTTTTTTTCCTTGTAATGCTTGTAATATTCAATCGCCACGTAGAATACGTCCAGCTTGTCGACGTCTCGTATCAGCTTGGAAAACAGCAGACATTCGCCGTCCAAATCGCCCGGCAATTCTTTCAGTCCGTGATATTCAATCGCCTTTTCTATAAGTTCTCTTTCGTTCGTTTGCACCGGCTCCAGCACTTTTGCCTCTTTAAGAACCTCCAGGCCCAGCGTACAGTGGTTCACGGTTTGCACATCACTATAGGTTCGGTACTTGATAAATTGTTTGAACCGCCCGATGTCGTGAAAAAGTGCTATCACTTGGGCTATTCGCTTGTGGTTTTCAGATAGGCCAAGCTCATCAGCTAAATACCGCATCTCTCGGCAAACCCGCTGGCTGTGCTCTTCCTTCACTCTCAAGTGGGTATTTATGAAATCATCGTCGCCGTAAAGGCCAGCTACGTAATCATCGAACCAGGCCCTTAATTTCTCTAACTGCTTTTGCTCCATAACACTAATTTATAGCAAACTGCCGGCTCTTGCCACCAGCTTTTTAGAAAAATTCATATTGGGTATTCAAAAAAATCTTTCTTTGAGTATAATTACCAACGATTGATAATTAAGGAAAGGAAAAACAACATGCCTACAGTCAAAGATGTTATTGTTCGAAAGCCGACTGCCCAAGAACTCAAGACCTGCAAGAATTGGCCGATTTGGAAATGTGAGCCCAGCACCTTCGACTGGGCGTACACGGAAAAAGAAACCTGTTTTTTAATAGAGGGCAAAGTAACGGTAACGGACGGCAAAAATTCAGTAACTTTCGGCCCAGGCGACCTGGTTATCTTCCCCGAGGACTTAGAGTGCACCTGGAACGTGCACCAGGCCGTGACAAAGCACTACAACTTCGGCTAACTTGTCATTCCCGCGAAGGCGGGAATCCAAATATTTAGCCCCGCAATTTATTGCGGGGTTCTTTCTACTTTTCCGCCGGTAGAAAGTTCTCCATCGCCATCATTCCCTGGCCCCGTGCTTGCGCAACAATTCAACGATTTCGTTATGGCCTTTCTGTTTCGCCAGCGACAACGGAGTCTCACCCCGGCGGTTTTTTATGTTCACATCGGCGCCTTTAGCAATAAGCAGTTCTGCCACAGCCTTCTGACCAGCCTCTGCTGTTACATGCAGTGGTGTGCTGCCCCAGTAATCCTTTGCATTTATGTTAGCACCTTTGGCTAAAAGCATTTCTGCTGTGTCCTTTTGGCCTCGCTCAGCCGCTTTATGTAGCGGTGTAGCGCCGACAACGTCTTCTGCGTTAAGCTCTGCGCCGTTAGCAATCAGAAGTTCGACTATGTCCTTTTGATTGTTAGCAGACGCATAGTGCAAGGCAGTCATGCCAGAATTATCTTTCGCATTTACCTCTGCGTTCTTGGCAATAAGAAGTTTTACCAACTCGTTGAGACGACGCATAGCCGCATAGTGTAAGGGCGTCAAACCTCTGGAATTCCTCGCATTTATATCTGCCCCTTTGTCAATAAGCAATCTGGCTATGTCTTCACGGCCAGAACCGGTCGCAAAATGTAGTGGTGTATTGAGCCCTGCCTCCTGGGCGTTAATATCCGCGCCCTTATCAACAAGCATTTTGACTACACCCTCGTGGCCACGCCTTGTGGCATAGTGCAGTGGTGCCCAGCCGTAGGCTACCTTTGCGTTAACATCGGCCCCTTTAGCAATGAGTAGCTCCGTCATGGCTTTTTGGCCCAGTTCCGCTGCTAAGCGCAGAGGTGTTTCACCCCACTTGTTCCTTGCATTGACGTCGGCACCATTGGTGATAAGCAGCTCAGCTACATTTGTGTGTCCATACTTAGCCGCGCAGTGCAAAGGTCTCCAGTCATGGGTATCCTTGGCATTCACATTAGCACCTTTGAGAACAAGCAATTCACATACATCTTTATGCCCTTTCTCAGCCGCATGGTGCAAAGGAGTATAGCCTCCGGCATCCTTTGTATTGACATCAGAGCCTTGGTCAAGAAGCAGTTGTACCCGCTCTTTCTGACCATATCTTGCTGACGTATGGATTGGCTTCCATGAGTTGGTCTGTTTGTACACGTCGATCTTTGCGCCCTTGGCGACAAGCAGTTCGATGAGAAGCGCTCGGCCACTCCACCTGCTTATGTCCACGGGCGTAGCGCCATCGTTAGCCTCTGCGTTGACATCGGCGCCTTTAGCAATAAGTAGTTCCGCCATGCTTGTATTAGTCCCCCGGCCGTACTCGGCTGTATAATGCAAGGCTGTCCAACCACGGTTGTTTTTTACGTTTACGTTGGCTCCTTTGTCGATGAGGAGTTCCGCCACATCCGTCTGATCATGCTCAGCCGCATAATGTAGGGGCGTGCTGCCGTACTGGTCTTCCGCTTGGATATTAGCACCACTGGCAATAAGGCCTTCCGCAACACTCCTGTGGCCATACCTGGCCGCTAAGTGCAGTGGAGTCTGGCCGAATTCGTCCTTTGAATTAACATCCGCACCTTTCGAAATTAGCTCCTTGACGACATCAACGTCCCTGGCAGCAGCAGCCTGGTGCAGTGACTTAGCAGATTTTTGCTCGTGCTTGATAGCTGGGCTCGTGTCGCCTTTTTCTGGCTTTCCAGCTTTGGCCATCGGCAGAACAAAGGTAATCATAAGGACAGCTACAGTAATAATAGTTACTCTTTTCATTTTTTGGTACCTCCAAGTCTTTTTTTCCAGCCAGTTCAGGCGAACCAGTAAACGGCTGGGACGCTCAACCAGCCCTAAGATTCCAATTCCCGACATTTTAGGTTTATCCAACAGCCACTTGGCAGTTTGCAGAATGGTTTTGCGATAATCCGTAGTTTTCTCCCGCAAAATTGCGGCTACGGTTGCGTCGCAGCAAAGCTCTCGCGAGTGCTGTAACTTCCGCCGAACCAACCACAATAGCGGATTAAACCAATAGATGAGCTGCAGCACCATATAAACGCCGTGCACCCATAAATCCCCACGCTTTATATGCGCCAGTTCGTGTAGCAAAATGTGCTCGACATCCTTCCGAGAAATTTTTGTTATGTTTTCTCTGGGCAATAGTAGAACCGGCCTAAATATCCCAAACACAGCCGGACACGAAACATTTTGCGACAGAATCAATTCTGGCAGGTACTTAAGATTTAACTTCTTTGCTGTATCAGAACGCAAATCCTTAAGCCAGTCTGGAAGGTCAGTATCGTCAGCCTTTTCAAGGTGGCAGGAGCGCAACTGCCGAAACTTAACTATCAGCCAGGTAGCCAATATCACTACTCCCAGCAACCATACAAGCATCACATAGAACTGCCAGAAAGGTCTTGCCAGCGCGCCAGCCGGTGCTGTGGAGAAACCGCCATTAGCCCCCGCACCTGTGGTGGGGGCTGTCCCCGATTTGATCGGGGATGCCGAGGCTAAGTTTTGCGTGTCAACTACTGGCTTTTCTACTGTTAAATTTTCATGCAAATTCGCCAAGGTGGGCAACTCGCCACGGCTTGCTTGCTGCATTATTGCCTGTTCAGCCCACGGTCGCAGTTGCGAAACTATGCTGGTCGAAAGCGAAAATGTTGGCGGCAAAATTAGTTTCACCATAATAAGCAGCCAAAGCGCATACCTCACCTGTGGCCAGACACGCTTGCGTAAGAAAAAGTCAGCCACACCAATGAAAACTATCAGTACACTCACCTGCCATGACATCGGCCACATCCAAGCCCACCAAACGTCAGCGATTTTGTTTAATTGTTCGATCATTTTCGTTTCTCCTTCGTCTTACGACTATTAGATAACATTTCAATTAGTTCTTTGCGTTGTTTGGCAGTCAGCTTCTGGTCTTCTATCAAGAAGTGCATTAGAAGCCCAAAGGCACCGTCAAAGGCCTGGTTGGCCAGCATTCGCAGGGCACTTCGCCGGGCCTTCTGCCTGGACAGGATAGGCTCATACACGCTGGTATTGCCTTTTTTACTCTGGCTTACGGCCTTTTTATCTGCCAGCCGAGCCAACATCGTTTTGATAGTCGTATAGGCCCAGTTCACTCCTTCCGGAAGGCGCTTAGCAATATCGCGGGCTGTCGCTGGATATTTATCCCACAATGCATTCATAATCAGCCATTCTGCTTCAGTCAGCTTCATAACGTTCTCTCCTTCTATATTTTCTACAAATGTAGCAGAATTTTACTACAATTGTAGAAGATGTCAACAAAAAAAATAAAAAATTTTCAAAAAATCTTTGTCCCGTCCGTATTTCTAAAAAGGCATACCCTCTCTGCAAGACCAGACAGACGGCATTGGAAAGGCGCTAAGTATAGATAGTTGCCCGTCTTATGGTTATGGCTGTTCCAAGTGAATTGAGAATTTAGAATGCTTTGTAGAAAAGACCCACCGTCATTTCGACCGAAGCCCCCGTGTCTTCTGTCGTAGCACAAGCTTCCAGCTTGTGGAATTATAATCACAACCAGGATGGTTGTGCTACAGAAGACAGAACGGGGGCGAAGTGGAGAAATCTATTAAAAAGCAGATTTCACTTCGTGGCTCTTCGCTTCGCTGCGTGTCTCGACTCGCCTACGGCTCGCTCGAAATGACATTCACTGTGTTTTCTACAGAGCAAATTTAGAATTGAGAATTAAGAATTTCTACATTCTACATTCTAAATTCTTAACTGTTAATTCCGCCAGCTCTGCAGAAATTTAACTTTGCCAGGATCGAGTACGCTTGACCTCGGACAGGATTTTCTTTGCGAGCGTAACGTCCTCGGCGATTTCAAAGTCAAACATTCCTGCAAGGACATAATCGGCGCCATTTTCAAAGGCGTAACGGAAGGCATTGTCAGGCGGTATGGCGCCTGCAGCCATTACCTTAAAGGCGATCCACGGTTTTTCCACGCCTTTCATAAATTCGATTGTCTCCTGCGGATTTCTGCACCAGTAGCCGGGCACTTCGTTATAAGAGCCCTTTAGTTCACCATGCTTGGGGGCACTTGGGTAATTGTGGTGATGCAGTGTCTTAATATAAAAATCGGCAGGGACTTTATGCTTTTCGCACTCGACGATTACCCGCAGATCGTGGGCGCCGACACCTGAAGGGACGCCGTGGTCTTTGGCAATTTCGACAGCCTTATCGATCAGATCGATTTTGCCATTGGCAATGAGACGGTCCGAGTGAACGCCCCAAAGATAAATGGCCTCACATCCCTCATCGACAAGCTCTTTGACCTGCTGGCTGTATGCCTGCATCTCGGGCTCAACAGGCGCGGTGGGGCAGATAATCCATTGCATCTTGCCACCGAGCTTGTAGCGGTATTTCTTGAGCGTGTCCACGATTCCCGGCGGGTTGTGGATTGACAGAGTGTTGATGCCGTGGGCCTCAGCCAGTGCCATAGTCTGGAATATCTTTTCCTGCGTGTTGTAATGGGCGGTGAGATTATAGACGTACTTTAGGTCTCTACTGTGGGTATAATGGGTAAGCAGATTGCCACCTAATAGCAGCTGACTTATGCGAAGATTGCCGATTTGGCCGGTCGGCAAGGTGTCCTTTGAGCCCGGCTGGATTTGCATAGTGGCAGGCGATTGTGGCTTATCCTGTGCGGCAGTTTTCCGTGATCCAATGTGCAGCGTCACAGCGGTGCCCGCAGAAGTTAAGAGCGACTTTTTGATAAATTTACGGCGGTTCAACTCTAATGACATAGATATCCTCCTTACCAGCCATTTTTAATTTGTGATAGTACAATTCTATTTTAGTTTACCTGCAGACCAGCGGATTGCGCCGGCTATAAGTTTGCGATAATTAGGGTTTTTATAAGCAGCATTATCGTGGCCAAGCTGGATGCCGCAGACCCTGGCCTTTCCGTACCGTCTGACCCAGCCAATCTGCTTGTCACTCTCCGGATGGTCAGTGGTCAAAAGCACGTGACTGTCTTTCTCAAACCCACAGTTTTTATAAACCTCATCGTGGACGGAAAAATCACTTATACCGCGCGTAATCGGATGTCCCGCATCGGCTATGTGCACCGTAAAATCTACATCATGCTTGTATGTGCTTGCTGCAGTCTGACCTGTCGCTTTCAAATAGTATTTGCTGCCAATAATCTTGCGGTACTCATCCCACTGCTGGAAGGACCCTATCGAATGATGCAGTGCCACCAGCCCTACGCCTTGCTTAAGCAGCGAAATTACGTTTTCCTGCCGTTTGGGCGAGATGTTCTGCGTCATATTATATAACACAATCACATCGTAGTCCCAGCCGCTTATATCCTCGAATATCTCGCTGTGGTCTTTTTGTTGTGCCTCGACATATTCAATATCATCATGTCCCTCGAACAGTGAAAAGAACGGGTCATGCTCAAAGTTATGTCCGCCGGTTACGACTACTGCTTTGATTGTTTCTTTCGGCTTTGAAGGCAAAGGTTTAACCATTATGTTTTTGAAATAAACGACGCTTTTCGGGTCATGTCCCTGCAGGGCAAATGTCCCGCTGGAAAGTTTCCTTCCGGGCTGCTTGTCCAGGCTGAAGCCTTCTGGCTCAGTCCAATCGACCATCGTTTTACCGTTAACCTTAATGACGATATGCTTATCCTGTACGATGATATGCTCCGTGAACCATTCTTTGTCTTTGGCCGGCGACGCATTTACATCCTTAACGGCGTAGAGACTGCCGGTTCTTCTCCAGTCAGTATGAGAATTGTTGACCTGGACCTCATAGCCCTTGCTTGGCCAGCCTTCCTGCTGATACTCTGTATGAAAATAGATCCCCGCATTGGAGCCGGGCTCAGTCATAACGTCTGCCTTGAGCTCAAAATTCTTGAAGTTTGCATTTTCGACTGGACCGACATAAAAAAGATGGCTGCGAGGGCCGTGGGCGACTATCATTCCATCACGCACGCTGAAGGTATCTTTGTTCTCGCTGGCCTTCCAGCCGGTAAGCGTCTTGCCGTCAAAAAGATTTTGCCAACCGGTCGCTTTACTGGAGAGGCTTTCTACCGACTGACAGCCAGCCGACAGAATGCAGATACTCACCAACATTAAAACCAACTTCCTTGCCATTTGTTTTCTCCTTCATAAATGTTTGGTTCGATTTTATAATCTCCAGGGACTTCGTATAGAGCGTACAAGTCTGCGGTTGGCTGTCTCATTGTTGACGAAGCGCTCTTTTGTCGGGTCCCATCGAAGTTTTTGTTCCAGCCGGATAGCAATATCGCTTATCTGACAAAGTATATCAGATTGCACCGCTACGTCAATGGGACATATAGTCTCGGCTCTGCTTTTCACGCAGTCCAGCATATTTCTTACATGGTTGCTGCTTTCGTACAGATGAACCTCGTTCGGCCCAAACTCCGCAGAGAGCAACTCCTTCGGATGAGCGTTGATGCCAGCGCGGTCGACGTGTACCCAGCCTTCGCTGCCCTCAAATGCTGTGCCGTGAGAGGTGGTCCTGCCATATCGCTTTTTCCATTCCTCTGGGAACGGGTTGCCGGTGAAGTTCAATGTCACGCCGCTATCGTACTTTAGCACGACATTCCAGTTCATAGCGGTATCACATACTCCAGCCGGGTCAGGCCAAACACCCTTGCCCTGGATTTCCACCGGATAGATTAGTTTATCTCCGCCGCCCCAAATGGCAATATCCAGCGGGTGAACACCCCAGCCGGCGATAAATCCCAGCGCATAATCCGAAATGAACCACCACAGCTTGTTGGAGCAGCGGTCTTCGGTATAAGGTGTATAAGGAGCAGGTCCCAGCCACATATCGTAATCAAGCTCTTCCGGTACTGGCACCAGCTTGGGCGAGCCGCCCGAAGCGCTGCCGGGAGACCATACGTTGATGGTGTGCAGTTTGCCGATACGTTCGTTGCGAGCAAGCTCGCAGGCAAAGCGAAAATTCCGACTCGACCGCTGTTGCGTGCCGAACTGGAAGACCGTGCCGTACCGACGGCAGGCTTCCCGTAGGGCTTGGTCTTCAGCCACGCTCAGCCCCATGGGTTTTTCCAGATAGATGTCTTTGCCTGCTCTGGCCGCTGCAAGTGACACCAGCACATGCCAGTGGTCGGTCGTAGCAACCGAGGCGACATCAATATCATCACGGGCAATCAGTTCGCGAAAGTCTTTGTAGGTTGCACAATCATCGTTTTGGTAGTGCTTGTTGACCAGGTTACAAGCTGCATCGCGCGCAGGTCGTTTAAGGTCGCAGACCGCCACGACGCGGGCATCTTTTTGGGCGAGAAAATTGCGCATAACGGCTGTGCCTTGCGGCCCCACGCCGACACAGCCGACGGTGACTCGCTCGCTTGCTGCGACGTTGCCAGCCTTACCCAGCGCCGAAGATGAAACGACATACGGAAAACCTACCGCGCCTGCAGTCACACCCGCCGCTTTTTTCAAAAACCTCCGGCGGGTATACTTTTTACCTTTCTCCATAATTCATCTCCTAATACCATTTACCACACACAATTACACTTTATCTTTTTATAATCGATTTTCAGAGCGTTCCACATTTCAATTGTTTCTTTGCATAAAGCTACTTTGCTAAAGTTATATTTACTTTGCAATTGATTAATTATCGTTGAGTACATCAGATACCTGGTTCTGAAATCGATTTTCTTACCCCAATTGGAAGATTCCACCAAATATTCTGTCCAGCTCGTATCTGTGCACCCGTTAATAGTGCTTTGCAGGCCTCGTAACGAGCCCAGAGTTATTCTCTCAGGCGCAAAGTTATCAAACAAAATATCAAGTAATTGCAAATAGTGTTCCTCCCAACTTTCGATTGGTACCATAGGGTCAATTCTGATCCTTACTTCATATCCAGCATCAAAAACTTTTTTAGCAGCTTCAATTCTTTTTGGAACTTGCGGTGCCTTTTCCCATCTTTCGCTGACAGATGTAGCGTTGATGCTAAAACTAATGATTGCTTGATTGTGTGGCGTGATTTCCAAAAGATTAGACATATTTGAAGACTTGGTGAGAAACAAAACCTTATGCACTTTTTGTGCCTCGAAAATAGGAATTATAAATTCTGAAAACGGCATTTTAGCATTTTCATTCATCAAGGAATCCGCGATTTCGCCTGTGTTGAGGATTTCAGGAGTTCTTACCTCTTCCAGGAATTTTCGCGTATGGGCCTCGATTTTTTCATACGGCTTAACTACAGGTGATTTTCCCATCGGCTGGAATCTGAACGTGCCTTTAAGATAACACCAAGCACAATCGTAGGGACATCCATAAGCCCATTTCAATTCAAGGAAATGAGGACATACAACATCCGTTTTATTTCTCGGCAGCGGTGTTTTGTCAAACCTGGTAATAATGGAACCATCGTTAACTTGACTAACCAAAATTTCTTTTCTGCCATCAAGTTGTTGATATTCTTTATAATGGATTTTAAGCTTGCTACCTTTTCTGGGAATCGAAGAAATAGATAAACTAGTTAGCCCTGGGTTGTTTTTAGGGAAAACTATTCTATCATTGCCGCTCAATCCTCTCAGCGTCTTAGATGTAACTCTATCTATTTTAACTTTGTGTTCGTTGTCTTCTTTCTCCAGTTCCTTTAATGCTTGCCTAAAGTGTTTATCAATGTACGGTGGTTCAGAATACCAGGGGTGGCATACCTTTTCCTGAATGTCATCATAACTTAAAGTTTCACCTTTAAACTTTTCCAACAAATATTTTTTCAGTTGGCCTATGTTAGCAATATCAAACAGCCTCATTTGGGATCTTGCGGCGATGTCTTCCGGACCCAAATAAGCAAAATCACCTTGTGCACTTTGGTTATACATGATACTTTTCATTATTGAATGCCCTTTATAGTTATTCGTAACATGCAACAAATAATATAGAGTCTGTACCTTTTCAGACATGCACACTCTAAAGGGCCAACTATATTTGGCTCCTGCCACCTCATGCAATTGTTTCCTATATAACTCGATGAGGGTTTTCTCTCGATCCGGGAGTTGTATCAGATTTTTCCACTCTTTGGTACCAAATAACTCTGTGAAGGTACCTCTAAGTTGTGGACTTTCAATAAAACGCGCAATATCTCTAACCGTAAAAGTAAAGAACACTTCTGTCTTTGGATTAGATAGGATTTTCTGTATAACACTGAAAGGAATTCCGCTGAATCCGAAAGGATCTACAAAAAAGAAAGAGGGTACAATAAAGCTCTTTTTTTCTTGCAAATATGTGAATATTTTCTCAGCTACATTAGCAAACTCATCGTTTTCTTTTACAACATCTATCTTTTGCGAGCTTTGGACCTTATTTTTCTCATTTGCTAAAACTTCTTCAAGGTTCTTAAAGTTATCCTCATCCTTTTCCACAAAGAAGCATATTAATTTGTCAAAATATTTACTAAGTCTATCCGCGACTTTCAAAGCTATAATTGGCGATCCTAAAGTTCCATCCGCGTATTTTCCCCTTCCCGCAAATCCATCAAAATAGCAAACTGTAGGATTCCATCGACCGAGAATAGGTATCCATGCTGCAAGATACTTCTCCAGCAGAATATGTTTTACTCTGGTATGCTCTGAGTATTCCCATTTTTCTGGTGCTGAATCTTTAGCCATGTTCGCCTCTCGTCCCTGTTCTCAGGCATAAAAAATAGTCACCCACTTCCCTTTTGCCAATCGCCAACTTTCAAATTATACAATAATCAAAGCTGTAATTTCCGTCAAATATAAATCTGGCAGTCCAAAATTAGGAAAAACGAATCACAGGTTAGAGATTCCCGCCAAAAGTTGATAGGACGAAGAGATAAAATTAATGCAACCACTGTTCAGAAACTACAGCGCAGGGCGATGAATAGATTTGTATTATTCTGGAACTGGGCGAAGAAGGTCTTGGTGTATTCGCCAATGAAGATGTTTGCACCGACTTGCGGTCAGGTCAGTAGCTTATCTCGGAAGATAAGGCCTATAACCCTATAAATAAGTTTGGCGGCGATGCAATCAGAGGTAGGATTGCCCGGAATCGGACAAAGCTCGACCACGTCAAAGCCAACAACCCTCTTTTTGCGGATCACCCTCTCAAGGCAATCCATAATATCGTACCACCGTAGCCCACCCGGCTCAGGATTAGAAACCGCCGGCATCTCGCCGGGGTCCATTACGTCCAAGTCAATCGAAAGATAGATACGCTCAGGTAGCGCCGAAATAACACGCTCAATAGCTTCCTTCGACTTGAAGATTTCGCGGGCCGTGACAGTGGTAATTGCTGAGTTATTGATGAAATCAGACTCCTCGCGTGACGCTGAGCGCAGTCCTGCTATAGTCACCGTGACGCCGAGTTCGTGGATTCTCCGTGCAACGCTTGCATGACCATACTTTGTCCCTTCGAACTCGTCGAAGAGGTCCGGGTGTGCATCCAGCATCAAAACGCCAAAAACTGTGTCTTTGGCTCGTAGGGCACGTACAGCCCCAAGCGTTAATGAATGGTCGCCTCCGATAATCACGGGCAATTTCCCAGAGCTTAGGACCTCTGTGACAACTGCCTCGACAACTTTTGAGTTTTCAAGAGGAGAATTGACGTTCGGCTCAACTTCATCTAAGGTCGCAAGGCCGACCTTGTACGTCTCCACGCCGAGCTCTGAGTCGAATAATTCAAGATTTCGCGACGCCCTCAGGATTGCTTGCGGGCCTCTTTTTGTCACTGCTGTGGGATTACTAGTAGAATCATAACCGAAAGGAATTAAGCAAACAGCGGCCTGTTTTCCTGAGTAAGCCTCAGGGATCACGCCGAAGTTAAATGGATATTTATTTACAGCGGTGCGGGTTTTATCAGAAGTCATAATACTCTAAATTCTTCGCCGGATAAGGCGATAAATTCCCCTCCTCACTTCTTGAATTGCTTTAGTTTTCACCAACGCTCTTCAAGTGAGTTCCTAATTTTATTTCCTACTATATTGTCCTGTAACAATGCCTTGCCGTTGGTCAGTCTTACATCTTCGCAGAACAGAGAATGGCATCTCGAAGTGCTGCTCTTTCTGCAAGAAGCTCGACTGGTTCCAGCACAGTTAAAACCTTTCGACCGATTTTTCGGTGTAATTGTTCAATCCCAGTTGCGCTTTCAGCCGTTCGGCGATAGCTTGGGCATCAGTGTTACCACATGTGAAGACATCGATAGCCATTTTCCCCTGATCTGCGTAGGTGTGAACCGATATGTGACTTTCGTCCAGCATAACAAAGACGGTGCAGCCGGGTGGAGAATTGTGGCCAAAGTGGTAACGAGATGTGTTGATAATTGTGGCATTGTGCGACTTAGCGGCCTGCACGACTATCTCGAGCAGCCGCTTGTCGTCAAGACAGATGTCACGCTCGACATCGGAACAGTCCAAAATAATGTGGTTTCCTTTACTCAATTTTTAGTTCCTCCAATACATCTCCTTTCTAACAAAAATTCGTTTTCTTCTTACAACCCGTATCAGATTCCTGGCTTGAAATGACGCCGGCAAGAACGATATAATACGAGCAAGCGGTCTATTATCACTTGAGACATCTACATGCTCGGTGGCCTGATTTAGATATTTAGTCATCCTTCTCTCCCAGTTTCAACTCCGGATGTCTTTTCAATAGCGCCGGTCCTGTTAGCCATCATCTCTTAATCGAATGTTTGAATTCTAATACTGACTTTTATAGAAGTCAACGTAAATCCAACTGAACTTACAAAAATGATAAGTAAAAAGCAAAAAAAATTTTGTCTGAAGAGAAAATTTAGATTAACAAAACGATGCTTCACACATTCAGTGGAAAGTATTGAATGCTCTGCCACGATACATTAGTCAACACCTAAAAATACCCTAACACACCCGAACAATTAGCAGTGCAAATTTCAAATTTATGCCATTTACAAATTCTCTCCGCCAGTAATCCATTAACATGTGGCTTTCTCATTGACGTAAATAGCATCGATGGATTAAAAATCGCTGGGAGTGTAAAATAGATATTAATAACCTACAATGTCTACTAATTCCCGTTCCCCAAGGGTATTTTTACTGAGATTTGTAAATTTTTGTCAAGTTTCGCTATCATTCCCAAATTAACACAACTACTTTTCAAAATTAAACTTAGAAAAATTTTCCTAAAGTTTGAGGAACGAATGAACTTAACTCAATTCAGTCCTTCCTTTAATATAATTGAACCTGCCAAAGTCTTATTATACGTCTTTTCATCAAAACAAAATTGCTCATATTTAATTTTGCTATTAAAATTTTGTTTTTTAACCTTTTTATTCTTGACAATCTAAAATTCTTATAGTTAAATTAGGTCGAAAAGGCAATCTGGAGAGGCCTTTTGTCAAAAGGATTTGGCTAAAAAGGAAGGGATGATAATGAAGGATTTATTTACGACCGGCGAGGCCGCCGAGATCTGCAGGGTAAGCCAACAAACCATTATCCGCTGTTTTGATTCCGGTCGGCTGGAAGGATTCCGAGTTCCCGGCTCAAGATTCCGCAGGATTCCACGCCAGAGCTTGATCAAATTTATGAAGGAAAACAATATCCCTATAGATCAGCTGGAATCTGGCAAAAAGAAAATCCTTATCGTCGATGACGATGCCGAGATCATCGAGCTTATAGCTGAGGTCTTGACCCGGGACGGCAGATTCGAGATCAAAACCGCATCCAGCGGCTATGAGGCAGGAATATCGACCCAGCAGTTCCGACCCGACCTGATATTGCTCGACTATATGCTGCCCGATGTCAATGGCAATGTAGTCTGCCAGACGATAAGAAAAAACCCCGAATTCGAAAACATCAGAATTATTATCGTAAGCGGGGTAGTAAAACAGGATGAGATCGGCCAGCTATTGAAATCGGGTGCCGAGGGTTTCGTAAAAAAACCGTTCAACGTCGATGAGCTTACTGACAAGGTTACCACTGCCCTACAGATGAAATAAAACCTGTCCCCGCGCAGGCGGGGAATGGCACAACTGCTCGGCCATTTCAAACCGCAATAGTCAGTAGAAATAACGGAAGGTATCATCCCCAGAATATAAGTCTAACGCGTCGTGCCGATGCTAAAAGGCAAGGACGACTATATGCCGCAAAAAGATGCTGATACAAATCTACCGCAGCGGACTGAACAAGTAGAGCTCGCTGTTGGTCGGCTTGATTGCCTTTCGACCCTGCCTTGCGTTGCAGTACGGTTTTTCCCCAATCTTTTGGAAGGACGATTTTCGCCGGCAGGCTTAGCTGATATTATTGAGTCCGACCCTGCCCTTGCCGCCAGAATTCTTTCACTTAGCAGTGAGCGAGGCATTTACTTACCTGATGAGAGGTTTTCGCTTCGCCATGCACTTGACAGACTATCTGCTGACGAAGTTCGCAATGCTATTTTATCCGTTAAAATTCTGCCAATTTTTGACGCTGGCGATCGGGAAAGGCAAATAATCCAGCGTCGAGCCGAGCTTTTACTTCACAGCCTTGCGGTAGCCTGTTGTGCAAGGGATATCGCCGAGATTACCTTGCCTCAAACGGACCCGAACATAGCTTACTGTGCGGGCTTGCTGCACGATTTGGGAAAACTTGCACTTGCTGAGGCGATGCCGAAAAGCTTTGCCCGCATTGTTGAAGAAGCACAGGCCGCACAGCAATGCTCCTGCGCTATCGAGCAACAACACCTTGGCGCCGACCATACGATTTTTGGCAAGCATTTAGCCCAGCGGTGGCGCCTGCCGAATCAAATTGTCCTTGCCATCTGGCTGCATCACAGCGACACCGCGACCATTTCCTGGCATATACCGCAAGCGAGGATAGCTCAACTGATTCAGTCAGCCGATTCTATAGCCCGGCAATCCGGCATAGGTCAATCCGGCAGCTTTGATTCGCCAGAACCAATGGCTCAAATAGCCCAATCGCTGGGAATTAATCTTGAGCAACTGAAGCAAATCTGCCAGAAGCTGCCGGAAACAGTCGCAGAAAAATCGAAAATCTTAGGCCTGGATTTACCGAACGCTACGGCACAATATTGCGATATTGTTCACACAGCTGCTGCGCAATTTGCTCGAAAGCTCGCGGAAATATCTCTGGAAAATCGTCAGCTGCAGACTGCTTCGAGTCACCTGGATTTTACAACTGATTTTCTACTCAGCATCGATTCGAGCGCTTCAGCTATTGACATTGCCGAGAATTTCGCTACTCGCTGGCAAAGATTTTATCAAACAGGTATGGTCTGTTTGTATTTAGTTCCGCCGGATCCGCCACCGATGGGGCAATCTCTCGAAGCGGTCGTCGTAGAAAGCCTTGGACAAAGCAAGATAGTTATATTGAATGTCCCTGAGGATTCAAAACCGATCCCAGAAACTATAGCAAACAAATTTGCGGTTTTAGATGCTCAGCAGCATGTTGATTGGCTGTTTGAGCAATTAGACGTGGACTTTGACCGGCGCCAAACAAAGTTGGCGCCGCTGCTTTCAGCCGGCAAAGCGGTAGGAGCAATTGTTTTTGAGCTGCACTGGCCGATCCGCCCCGACGGATTCGAGGAGAAGCTCAGGACGGTAACATCAACGGCTGGAGCTATTTTAGATGTAGCTCTTACTCGACAGAAGCAAGAGCATTTTGCCGAGCGTTTTGCCCAGCTTATCTGGCGACCCAGGAACACCCAGCCTCGCATCGCCGCAGATACCTCCCTGGATGCCTTGGCTGAGATGGCAGCCGGTATAGCCCACGAACTAAATAATCCTCTCTCGGTCATATCCGGGCGAGCACAATTACTCGCTGAGGCCGAGACCAACCCAAAAAAGAAGCAATCCTTAAAGCAGATTCATAAAAACGCCAGCGAGGCATCTGCAATTGTTGAGGAGCTGATGAGCTTTGCGGAGCCGCCACAGCCCAGGCCAACCCAGACAGATATTAAACAGATGCTCGATGAAGCCATACAACTATCCAGCCAGAAGGCAGGTGTAGAAAACATCAACGTCCAAACTCAAATTGCTGAGGATTTAAAAGACGTTTTTGTCGATTCAGGCCAGATTGTGTCAGCGATGGCGAATGTTATCTGCAATTCTCTTGAATCCTATACAGACCAAGCTGGGCCAATAAAAATTACCGCCGATGCCGAAGGAGACGGCTTGGTGAGACTTCAAATCAGCGATGAGGGTTGTGGGATGGATGCAGAAACTCTGCGTAAAGCAACGCAGCCGTTTTTCTCAGCAAGGCCGGCAGGCCGAAAACGAGGAATGGGGCTTGCCCACGCGGCGAGGCTTATCCGATTAAACGAAGGCACATTGGAGATAACCAGCCAGCCCGGCAGTGGAACGACGGTGACCATCTCTTTGCCCTGCCAATCAAAAATTCGAAATTCCTAAGAGAGCAGCACCCCAATTACGCGTTTTGTTTTTTTTACCTGTCGAATTCTCTAAACAGGTGTATTTTTTGCAAACATTTTCTCTCGGCAAAATAGTGCAGTTTCTACGTATAATTCGATAAAAATGACTCTAAGACCTTATATTATAAAACCTTATAAAAATACCCACTTTCCACAATAGATTTTCGGGTGCGAAGACTTTACCATAATATGAGTTACTATAGATGGTACTTCAAAGGAGGAGGGCACACCACCATCATTCACAAGGAGCTTATAAGAAAGAAGGGGCTATTTAGATTATGCGCATAATAGATAAGCATCTATTCGATATCTCTGAGCTTAGCGAATGCTCAGTTGCCGGAGATCAGCAGCTCACTTATTTTTCTCCAGCATTTGTTTTTAATAACCTGCCTCGTGGCCCTCCTAACTTGAACGTATAGGAATTTGTATTTCCTGACAGGATTGACAGGATAAAATATCCCTGAAACTTATAAAGACACAGATTGATACTGATTTAAGCATGTAAACTTAGTGTCTAAAAAATAATCCTGTAAATCCGGTCAAAAGACAGTCCCGTCGAAGGCAGATAAGTTATAGTGTGTAATGCATCCCTTCGACTTCGCTCGGGGCAGGCGTGCGTGATGCGTATTATCTGGGAACCAGACTATCAGATAATCAGGGTGCAGGAAATCAGGAGACCAGAAAACCAGGAAAGAAGATAATAGATTCGGCAAGCTCACCACAGCTCTGGTATCCTGTTATCCTGATTGCCACATCCAGATAACCTGATACTTTGATGCTCGTTTTCGATCATCTACGCAATACAAAATAGTTGCTTTTGTCGGCTGGCTGCGCAGGCGAAGACCGTTGCAAGTAAAAGGGTTTTCCCCACCCACATCGGCGGAGGAAGGTCAATCCGTCGATGTGTGATATCGGGCCGGAGTATCTACTGAGGTATTCTGGCCCTTTTTATGCGCCCATCGTGCTCACTCAGTAAAACCTAAATATGGTAATTGGTAAATGGTAATTTGTAATTTCCGGTTTCCAATTTCCAATTACCATTCGAGAGAAAAGAATGAGCGGGGTGAAAAAATCTGCCAAAGGGCTTGCATTGGCGGGCAGACTTAGGTATTCTATCGGAACAAGTTTCAAGCTTAAAACTTTGGAAAGGAGTTTTCTGCGATGAAAATGAGACGTCGTGAGTTCTTAATTAGGTCGGTCGCAGGTGTGGGCGGCATACTACTTGGGACAAAGTTCGCCGCCGCCCAGGAACAAAAAACCCCAACGTTCGATCCGTACGAACGGCTGCCGCTGGGAAAGACCAAGATTAAGGTTACGCGCGTCGGATTAGGCACAGGTATGCGCGGCAGCATGCGCTCATCCAACCATAAGCGCATGGGAAAAGAAAGATTTACCGCACTGGTCAAGGCCTGCTACGACCGCGGTATCAGGCTGTTTGATGCGGCGGATCTGTACGGGACACATTCGTTTTTAGCCGATGCGCTGGCGAAGATACCCCGTGAAGATTACGCGCTATCCTCGAAAATCTGGTGGCGGCTCGGCAGCTTGCCCGAAAAGGAACGCCCTGACGCCGACGTGGTCGTGCAGCGCTTCCTCGAAGAACTAAACACCGACTACATCGACCTGGTACTACTGCACTGCGTGTCATCTGAGAATTGGCCGCAAGAACTGCGCAAGCAGATGGATATCTTAGAGAAGCTCAAGCAGAAAGGCGTTATCCGTGCACATGGTGTATCTTGCCATTCGCTGGCGGCGCTGCAAGCTTGTGTAAATGAGCCGTGGGTCGATTCGGTGCACGCACGGATTAATCCATATGCTGCACACATGGATGTCAAGAAGGTCGAGGAATTACCTCAGGTGGAGGCAATCCTGAACGCCTTGCACAAACAAGGAAAGGCCGTGGTAGGAATGAAAATTGTCGGCGAAGGCGATTTTCGTGACAGCGATGAGAAACGCGACAAATCTATACAATACGTGCTCGGCCTGGGCTGCGTGGATACAATGGTAGTCGGCTTTGAGCAAATCGAGGAGATCGATGACTTCGCCGCCCGTGTTTGCAAAGTGCCAGTGAATAACCCCACCCCCGTTTCCACGGGGGCAAGCTTGCCCCTGCGAAAGCAGGGGTAAAACGTGGGAAGAAAAAACCCCCAAATAAATTTGGGGGCTAAATATTTAGCCCCGCAATTTATTGCGGGGTTCTCAATGCGGTTTTACCGTGGGTTATTGGAGTTAACCGTGAAACTTAATCAGGATTTCGGAATGTCGGTTGAAACAATCCTTTACCTTAATACTACAGCGCAAATAAATATGAATAATCAGGTACACATGACCTCAATTTTTCGATATTTATCTTCAGCTTTTGAAGCTCCACAAGTGTCTTTTTCGTATGACATATCCGAGCACAACGG
>Ga0315314_1001263_pt1 | contig 23344 bp, 23 predicted proteins | sample TDP9_MG_FD_203631 | JGI IMG/M metagenome (GOLD analysis project Ga0315314, IMG submission 203631) | Freshwater sediment microbial communities from Lake Towuti, South Sulawesi, Indonesia - TDP9 | ecosystem: Environmental > Aquatic > Freshwater > Lake > Sediment | place: Indonesia: South Sulawesi... | reverse complement strand
GGCAATCGGAAGTTCAAGGGACTGCTCTGACTTTAAGGCGTCGCAGAATAGCTCTTGTTTGTGCCACCATTAGTCCGCTATCACAGCTATCAAAGGAATCTAATGGCTGTAGAAGGTGTTCAGGTAACCTTGTTTCTTCTCTCTTAATTGGTCTTTTATGTCTTCTATCTCCTCCTCTATCTCCTCGGCTCTAGCATACTTGCCGACGCTCAAAAGATAATCCCGCTCCTCCTCCAGAGAACTGATGACGGCTTCAACCTCTGTCTCCTCGTCAAAGTAGCGATCATAACTTGCCTGACGGCAGTCAGGTTGATTGAAGCTAAAAGATACAGGGCAGCGAATGTCTAAAAACCTATCTCTTCTGATCTGCCTCTTCTGATAATCCCAGAAGTAAAGCTGGTTCTCTTTCACTGAGGCGTAGTTGCCCTCGGAAGCTAGCAGGAGCAAGGTTTTATCCTTGTAGAGCTTCAGTTGGGCTCCGCTATTTCTGTAAAAATATAGCTTCTCGGCGCGGTTGGTCTTCTTGCGAACCGCAAGACAAGCAAAAGCCACCGAACCTTTAGCCGCTACCTCCTGTTGTCGGTTGGAAAGCCACAGGCACAGGTCCCAAGCTAGAGCTTCGCTGTCGTTAAAGCTATCCCCCTCCACGCTTGAATAGGCGATGCCTTTTTTTGCGTGTCTCTCTTTTAGCTCATCCGCGTTTTGAATGATGCCGTTGTGCACAAAGTAGTATCCCCTATCGGCTATCTCCACCACAAACGGGTGAGTGCTTTTTAAGGTGTTCCAGGTGGAGGTCGGGAGCCGGTGATGAAAGATGATCTCGTCGTAGCAATATTGGTTTAGGTATTTCATAATGTCTCTCTCATCGGTAGCCCGGTAAGTGCCGATCCTTTCTTTGTTTAACCCGACAAAACCAAACCCCTGCTGTCCCCTCTCCTTCTGGTTCTCATACAGGATTTTGACCAGATCGTTGACCGGGTGAGCATCCTTTAGATTTTTAGCGTAGATGATCCCGCACATACTGCTTGCGAAACTTGATGTAGCGATTGATGAGGTAAGTAGTTAGCGGCTCATCAAGTCTCAAAATTCGTTTGAGGTATTTAACCTTGCTTAAAATGGTGGGCTGCTCTATCAATCGCAGGACTTCCTCCTGATTGTAGCTAAACCTTACATACAGCAGGATCGCTTTTAAGAGGCGGATCCAGGGGATGATCTTATCCGGAGCCATCGTGCCCGCATGATATCTGAACTCCACTGTCCTCTGATAGAACAGCGAGTGAAGGTTGAAGCCAAAGTATCGGCAATCGTTCCACTTCGTTTTCTTGAAATCCTTGACCTGTGACCTCGTCAGGTGCCGATGTTTTTTTGAGTAAAAAAGCTTGTCCATATTCTTCGCTTTCGTCCGCATAATCTCGTGGGCGCTGAACGATCCATTAAGCGGCTGGCAAAAGTTATTAACCCGGCGGCTTGGAGGGTTAACAGCATAGAAAACAGGCTCGCAGGCATAGATCATCAGCAGGAGATGTTTGATGGTTTTCATCCGGCTGGGATATTCAATGTGCACGTGCAGCCCGCATCGTCGGGAGATGTCAAACCCGTTTTCCTCTAAGCTCCTGCACGCTTGCTGAACCAGTTTGAGGGTGGCGCGCCCGTTGGAAGCTGGCACCTGTATCTCTATCCCGCTACTATCAAGGCTGCCGTCATCCTGGACACCAAAACCTTTATGGGCTAAATCATTGTAAACACGATGATAATCCCCGCCTTCTGCTTCGATCTCCACACCCACGGGCAGGTCACGCCGGCTTTTAGAGCGATACCTTCTGTTGTCCGGATAGACTGCTGGGTTCGTATCCTCTTCCAGACAATAGCGGCAGTAACCATCTCCGCCGTAGTCTTCCTGATGATAATGACGATCGCAGCGTTCGCATTGGAAATAACTGTGCTCATAACAGCCTTCGCAGATCGGATCGTCACCTACATATGTAACCCCTTCTAAATAAACTCTCTCGTCGCAATCAGCGCAGACGGCTGTCTTTTCAGACAGGCAATCCTCACACCAGAGCCGATCGTCAAAGGTTATCCTCTCCTCTTCGTTGAGTTTCCGGCGGCACTCACTACATTTCTTGCCTGTCGGCAGAGTTGATATTTGTTTTTTTGAGTTTGCCATAACCCTAATCTTATTGATTGATTGAGCGAAGCGAAATGGCTTTTCCACGAGCTTGTCCACAACCAAAGCGCGAAGGAACACAAGAATTCCGAAGCGCTTTGGCAAAGATGAGAAAGGGTGGAGGGTTGGGTTAATGTATAAGATGAGATACATAGGTAACACCCTGAAAGTGAAGAATTATGCTTCATCTTCAAGGTGAAAACCTGTATTATGATAGAGCTTTTAAGATTAAATGTTTTCGTTCAGGTATGGGTATTAACCACGACCTAACGAGGCTCTATCATATGGCTTGGAGAATCTTGAAATATGATGATTTATCCCAAGAAGCAAGAAAAAGACTGAAATGGATGGATTATTACCGGCAATGCAGAAATGCTTCTTTAACCTGTCGGCATTTTGGCATCTCCCGGAAGACCTTCTACAAATGGCTTGCCCGGTATAATTCCTCTAATCTCTATTCCCTAGAAGACCAAAGCAGGACTCCGATCAGGAAAAGACAAAGAGAGATAACCCAAGAACAAGAGATGAGGATTGTGGAGCTAAGAAAAGAGCATTTGAAGTATGGTAAACTAAAGATTGCTAGGCTCTACCTGGAAGAATATGGGGAAGAGATCTCTAGCTGGAAAGTCCAAAAAGTGATTGAGCTCTACAAGCTATACCATCACCCCAAGAAAACAGCCAAAACAACCAGAAAGAGACTCTCTGCCCAAAAGAAGAAAAGGATCACAGAACTAAGACGCAAAAGGAAGAAATCTGGTTTTCTGCTCTGTCTAGATGCAATTGAGATTAGATGGAATGGTCTAGTAAGGTATATCTTTACAGCAATTGACCATTTCACTAAAGTTGCCTTTGCCAGAATGTACCGGAAAGCTAATTCTTACAATGCCCAAGACTTCTTGAATAGACTCTACTACCTTCTAGATGGTAAAATAGATAATCTCCAGACTGATAATGGTTCAGAGTTTGAGAAATACTTTGAGAGAGCCTGCCAAAAACTCAACATAGAGAGATATTACAATCGTCTCCGAACACCTAAAGATAACCCCGTGAACGAAAGATTTAATAGAACTTTACAAGAAGAATTTATCAATCTAGGAAACTTTAATTCTAATATCCTAACTTTCAACCAAAACCTCACGGAATGGCTAATTGAATACAACTTTAGAAGACCTCACGAATCTCTAGACTACGAGACTCCATTAAAAACTCAAGGGGTGTTACCGATGTACTCATCAGATACAGGTTATTGACAAAAAGAGATAATGGTTTAGAATAAAAATAACCGCCAGGTCAAGAACAAGCACGGGCCTGGCGGTTTTCTATGGAAAAAAACTAGAAATCTCTCGGCTGGTAAGAGACAAGGCATTTGAGGAGATTGTCTTTTCTTTTTTAGTATGCTAGATTGAAGGTATGAGAAAAGCTAAAATCACAATCAAGGCAGCCAAAAAGATCGCGCCTCTGGATAAATATGCTGGAGAGTGGGTAGCTTTTCTGGATAATAAAGTAATTGAGAGCGCGGGAACTTTAACCGGTCTAATGAAGAAAGTGGAGAAAAAAGGTCTGGAGAAAGAGGTCTCGGTATTCTTGGTTCCAAAAAAGAGAGAAAACCTTATCGTTTAATTTTATGGACAAAGAATATCCTTACCAAAAGGCTTTGCCTATAATAGACGTGCAGTTGATCGGTCCCAGGAAAAGCTTGAAAGTGAAAGCGCTGATTGATTCAGGGGCAAACTGCTCTCTTTTTCGGGCAGAAGTAGCCCGGTTTTTAGGAGTTCCTTTAGAGAAAGGCAGGAGGACTACTTTGACCGGGATCGGAGGAAAGATTCCTGCTTTTATTCATTATATTCCGATCAAACTTCACCAGCACTCATTCAACTGCCGCATTGCTTTTTCTCCGGCACTGAAGGCTTCGGTCAATTTATTGGGGAGGAACAACTTCTTCCTTCCTTTTCTCATCACTTTTAATGAGAGATTTCAAAAGCTTCTGCTTGAGAAAAATCTCCCGCCCCAAAAGCAATGACAAAAACTCCGGCCTTTATCTCCCCTGTTTTTCTCATTCTTCCAGAGGAGAAGGTTATCTTCAAAACTAATCCCCACTGGCTTTTTCTAGTAGTCCCAGAAATTATCTTAGCAGTTTTGGGGATCTTAATCATTGATTATTTCTCTTTTTTTCTTGCTGAACCAATTTTATTTCAGCCCTGGTTTTTGGTGGCTTTTGGAGCAGCCTGGGGCTTTGTGATGATTGTTATCTTCTTACACTGGATTTGCACTAAGTATTACCTCACTAACCTGCGGCTGATCAAGGAAAGAGGCATCATTGGTAAAAGGATAATGAGCATCTGGTTGGATAAGGTTCAGGATGTAACCTGCAAATTTGGAATTTGGGGAAGGATCTTTGGTTTCGGCGACATTGAGGTTCAGTCTGCCGGAACCTATGGTAAGATTGTCTTTGGTTCCCTACCCTCGCCCAAAAAACTGGAAGAGAAAATAGAAAAAGCAATCCTTGCTTTTCCGCAACAACGGCCACCCCAGGTTTGATAGAGTTTTGTAGTCAGTGAACCTGTATGAATCAAGGATTGTGATTCAAAAGATCCTCACCGAAAAGCCACGGATTTTGCTTCCAGAGTAGGCGCTGAATTTTGGAAAGAATGCAGAGCTGGTTGGAAGGGTCCGGAGGCGAGGTAGGCGTCAGATTTTGGAAAGAATGCAGGGCTGGCTGGAAAGGTCTGGAGGCGGGATAGGCGTCGGATTCTGGAAAGGTTGGTCAGGAGGAAGAAGTAAAAATTTGGCTTTATATAAGGGTTTAGAGCGAGGGATGTAAGGGACAGAGCAGAGGATGTGGTAAGGGAGAAGGCGTCGGGTTTTGGAAGGGTGTGGTTTGGTTGGGTGATGTTGGTGTTTTGTTTTCGTGGAGTCCTCTGTGGGTTCATAAGTCACAGGTCTTTGCTGGGATTGGAAGGGTGGCCTGTTCTGTGAGCGATGATGAGTTTGCTTCCCTACTCTGTTGTGGGTGGTCTGGTTAATAGCAACGCCATAAGTGGAAATTTTCTCCGACGCCGTAATGTCCATTCTATTCCGCCGTAAACTGGTATACAAAGGGCTTTGGTTGCTTCTACAATAGCATAAGATGGGGTTCAAAGGTTAACATTTTTATTGACACTCCATCAAATCACCTAAAATATGGATAGACAAAAGCGATGCTTTTGTCGTATTTTCGAAGCAGAAAAAACCCAAAACGGCTTTTCTTGACTGAAAAAGTGTGGTAAAATTAGACAAAGTCAAGAAGTGTCTAATTTATTCTCTTAAAGGTGATCATCCATGACGATGATAGCGGCTTGCCACTTTCAAAATGGAGCAGTAATCATTGCTGATTCGAGAGTTACGTGGGATTTGCCAGACGGGAGGGTTCTTAGCGATAGAGCGCAGAAAATTCTCCCTTTAGGTTCGAAGCTGGCCATAGCCTTTGCAGGTAATGTGGATGTTGCAGAAAGAATCGTCCGTGAAGTACGAAAGCGGCTTGCAAAGAATGCTCGTTTAAGGATCCCCGATAAGCTTGCGCTCTATCTGCCTCGCGTGGCTAGACATTTTTATCAAAGTTACACGGTTAAGAAGTCCCTAAAATATTCGGTTGCTTTAGTCCTCGGGGGAGTGGACATCTCTGGGAGGGTGTCTCTATGGACATACGAATCTCCTATGTTTGGCTGTCGAGAGGTTAGGGAGGGATTTGCTGTAGTCGGCTCTGGATCGATAGTAGCATCCTATTTAGAGAAGAACTATGAGAGGATTAAGTCGACGCGGGAAGATCTAAAAGACTTGGCTGATGCATTGATTCTAGGGCTTGCCTCCGAATTGCAGAAATCTGAGGTAGTTACAGTTGGTGGGCTTTTTCAAGTAATAATACTCTCCTCTAAAGGTATATCTCCTGTTACGCATGGTTTTATAGAGCTGACACCGGCGGACCCAGGAAATGCAAAACACATGGATATGAGAGCAGGTAAGTGGGTCCAAATAGATTCGGCAAAAAGAAAAGAGATAGAACTTATAGAGCCTGCTAGGATTTTGGCAAGTTCCCCTGAAGAAATGCGTTTCCATGATTATGAATTACCGGCAACTGGCAAAACGACGTTGCGTTGGTATCTCAGCTATTTTCTGACGTGTCTTATAGTAAAAAGGGATATTGACCTGATAGAATTCGAAGGTGTTGTTTCTCAGATCGGCTGTTTCCACTACCCTATGCGAATACCAATATTAGCATCTCTTGGATTTTGGGGGCCGGCAGGAGATCATGAACTAATTTTTCGCTTAAATGTTTACGAAAAGACAAGAACACTGTATAAAAGAACCGTTAGCATTGAGTATTTTCCGGAGCAAGTGGAAGTAGATACGACATTGTTCCTCGAAATAAATTCACCAGGACCGGCCTTTCTTGAGTGTTACATCGACAACCAACTTCTTGCCCGTAAAGCTCTTTATTTCGGAGTACCCTCGGAAACCATCCCGAAGACCAAAGAAGAATACAAGAATCTTATCAAGGAGTACCCTCGGAAATTGATAGAGCAGCACAGAAAATATACTGATCCTGTCTTGCAAAAGAAGAATTGCATTCTCGAATACTTCATCCTATGCCGAGAAGCTATTTATGAAGAAGGGAAATATCAATTTTCGGGAGAAATGCGGGCCGTTTACTGGAAATCATACCCATTACCTTTGAAGTTATTGATCGCGACCGCATTTCGGCTATCTAAAGGCAACCACAATATCCGTATGGATCTTGTTAATGCTGCTACGCATGAAACTTCAAAAGTTGCATCCGCAGTCGTTGTGCCCACTGCAGATTGTATAGTCACCCCTATACATGGAGAGGTGATTGTGAGAATCCCCAAACCAAGTATATATTGTTTCAATCTTTATGTAGATGACCAATTCATTAGCAGTATCATTCTTCCAGCTGAGACTAATGAGCCTAGATATTCCTATTCTCTGATAGACGAGGATTCGAAGCGTGTAGCATCAGGTGAACTGCTTGCCTTAGCAAAAAGATCACAACAAATAAAGCAGAACTCCTCGGATCGGAGTTCCCATTATATACCATGACCACCAAATCTCTGGTAAAATCAAAGATGGGTTTGCAGAGAGCGAGTTTTATTATCCTCTACTCTACCGTCGGAGGAGTTGTATTGGATGAGAAGAAGGAAATGGACAGATGAAGATAGGTAGTTTCTCAAAGAGAATTTTCAGAAGATGACCAATAGAGAATTGGCCAGGCACTTTGGTCTCACTACTGGTGGGATCGCGTATCATCTTGAGAAACTCGGTCTGAAGCGGGAGAGAATATGGATTGAAGAGAGGGACGATTTTCTCAGAGATAACTATATGAAGATGACCAACGCGGAACTAGCATGTGGACTTGGAAGGACCGTTTGTGCTATTGAGAAAAGGTTGGGTACAATCAAACTCCGTCGACTCCAGAAGTGGACTCCAAAAAGAGAGCAGTTTCTCCGTGACAACTACGAGATAATGTCAAATGCATTTCTTGCCAAGAAGCTGGGGGTTACAGAGCTTGCCATAGCCAAGAAACTGAGTCGCCTGGGTCTTGTCAGGAAAAGAAGACGGAAATGGAGTAAGAGGAAAGAGGAGTTCCTGCGAGAGAATTATGAGAGGCTAAGCATTGATGAACTGGCTGATGAGTGTGGAATGCCGCCAGACTATATCAGAAACAAGATAACTGAACTGGGATTGCGGTGAGTATCTGTCTGCTATAGAGATCTGTAATGTTAATCAGATTAGTAAGACCTATACTGAAAGTTCTCTTGTTATTACTCGATAGAATTTATCAGGCTAGGAGAAGACCCTTTAATCCGTCTTATCCCTATGATAGGTGCACAAACACAATTTCCTTACCGCCAGAGATAGAGAAAGAGATAAAGCGGCTTATCCTGACAGGGGAAAAACCTAAAGCTCTGAAGGAAGTAGCAAATCTCACAGGAGCGAGTTTGCGAATATCAAAGGACTATGTTGATAATCTAGTGAGAACTCAGAGCATACCCCGCTGGAGTTATCGTAAACGGAAGAGAAGATAGGATTCGATTGGCATAACACCCCATGACTACCAAATCTTTGATAAAATCAAAGATGGGTTTGCAGAGAAACTATACAGAAGATAGTGAGGAAACTAAACAGGTATTGGTTCCAGTGGTTCCCTGAAATCCTTGATTTGCATACGTTTTCATGCACCCCTCTTCCTCGATCCGCTTGACACAATATTTTCATTGAAAGTGGGAAATGTTAGTAATATCACTTTGGATTTGATTTGTAACATAAGAAAGATAAGTCCTATTTTTTGCATTGGTAGTAAGAAGTGGGACAGAACCTCCATTATAATCGTCAGTACCGCTTAAATGAAAAGTTCTTTCAACTTTTGTTGATTATCTTTGATATTCACAGGTAACCCTGCAAAAGCGACTTTTCCTAGCTTAATCAAATAGACTCTATGACAGATATCCAAAACTTCGTGTACTTTTTGCTCTACGATTAGTATGGTAGTCCCTATATCGCGATTGATTTGGGATATCTTTTCGAAGACGGTGTTAACTAGACCTGGGGCCAATCCTAGGGAAGGCTCGTCGAGCATAAGTAGTTTAGGCTTCGGGATCAATGCACGTGCCAAGGATAGCATCTGCTGTTCACCGCCGCTCAGTTTCCCTGCCTCCTGATGAGATCGATCCTTCAAAATGGGAAATATTTTAAACACCTCTTCAATCCGTCCCTTCAGATCCTTGGCGGGAAGTTGATAACCCCCGATTTCAAGATTTTCTATCACCGTAAGCTCGCTGAAAACTCGACTTCCTTGTGGAGCGAGAGTTATACCTCGAGCTACGTTCTGGGCTGGAGTAGAGTTATTAGTTAAAGTTCCATTGAAGCGGATTTCGCCATTCCATACTGGCATCAGACCGCAAACAACCTTCAAAACAGTGGACTTGCCAGCGCCGTTTGGTCCGATAAGAGCTACGATCTCTCTTTTCCGCACCTCCAACGATAAGCCGAAGAGCACTTGTTTCTTGCCGTATCCTGTCTCAAGTTCCCTTATCTCCAGCATTACAAAGCCTTCTTAACCGATATACGCCTTGATGACCTTTGGATCGTTCTGAATTTCCTCCGGGGTGCCTTCACTTACCTTTGCCCCTGCGTCCATGAAGACCATTCGGTGGCACACCTGTATCACCAGATCCAAGTTATGCTCGATGAGAACCACTGACTTCCCCTGACCAGCCAAGACATGAATGATTGATAGTATCTTCTCGCTCATCCCCGGTGCTATACCGGCTACCGGCTCGTCTAGGAGTAGGAGAATAGCATTTGGTGCTAAACAGCAAACAAGACTTAGTAACTTTTGTTGGCCGTATGAAAGAGCACCAGCATGTTCGTATAACTTTTCCATTAGCCCGACCTCTTCAAGGAGTGAAATAGCCACCTTCCGGTTTTCAGCCTCTCTCCTCGTACTTGACTTGAAACGGAAAAAGACGTTTCCCAATCGCTCCCCTGGTTGATTTCTGAAGGCAAGCAACACGTTGTCGAGAATACTCAGATTTCTTATAAGCCGCAGCTTTTGAAAAGTCCTAGTTATACCCATTCGTGCTATTTTGTATGGCGGCAGGCCAATCAGGTCGGCCCCACGGAAAGTTACCTTCCCGCGGTCGGCGGCAATGAACCCCGTGATCACGTTGAAAAGGGTGGTTTTACCGGCCCCGTTAGGACCGATGATGCCTAGTATCTCTCCCTCTTTAACCGAACAAGAAAACATGGACAGGGCTTTGATCCCGCCAAAATTCTTGTCAAGACTGTCTATTTCGAGCCAGCCGCTATTCATTTCTCGGAACCTTCCTTCTGAAATGAATATTCACCCAAAAAACCTTGCGGTCGCCACATCATGAGGGCTATCAAGAGTCCTCCGTAGATTATCTGACGAACGTTTGCCGTCACTGAGTTGGGTAGTCCAATAAACCGAAGAAGTTCGGGCAATGTCACTAGGACAGCTGATCCAACGACTGATCCCCACAGACTACCCGCGCCGCCGATGATAACTATAGAGATGATAAAAATGGATTCCATTACAGTAAAGCTCGTAGGGTCGATGAAGCTGATATAGTAGGCGTACATTGAACCAGCAACTGCCGCCATACTGGCACCAAGCACGAAGACAAGCACTTTGTAGGAAGCCACGTTTTTACCTACTGCTTGGACGAAAACCTCATCTTCACGAATCGCCTTCAGCACCCGTCCGAAGGGCGAATATATAATACGGTAACTGCCCCATAATACGAAAGCGCAGAAGCACCAGACTAGAAGCAAGAATTCAATGTGAGAAGATATCTTACAACCAAAGATCACCGGTTGGGGAATTCCGGGAAGCCCCATTGGTCCACCAGTGAGGAGTATCCAGTTGTTGAGCACACTAAATGTAATAACTTGGAAGGCAAAGGTGGCTATAGCGAAGTAATCATCGCGAATACGAAGAGAAGGAACTCCTATCAATACACCGAGAAGACTTGAGGCAGCTATAGCAGAAACAATATTGACCAAAAAGGGACTGTGCAATTTGAGAGCCATAAGGGCAGCTACATAAGCACCGACTCCGTAGAATGCAGCATGGGCGATCGAAAGTATACCAGTATACCCGACAATAAGATTGAGCGAAATCGACAGTATGACATAGATGCCTATAAGTACCAAGATGTGCAGTAGGTATTCCATTTACCTTAGGTCACACTATAGCCTTTCTGACTTTCCTTCCCAGAAATCCCTGCGGCCTGAAGAGTAGAAAAGCCAACAGGATAGCAAAAGCAATCGCGTTTTGCCATTGCGAACTTATTTTCCATGCTCCCAAGTTTTGAGCCGTAGCCAGAAGCAGTGCACCGAGAGCTATTCCTATAATGCTCCCTACACCCCCGATAATGACTGATACTACTCCTATCATGAGAGCATTCATCCCCATGGTCGGTGTCATATCGATGTCTAGAGCCATTAAAATTCCGGCTGATCCGGCAAGCGTTGAGCCAATGGCAAAGGTTACTAAGAGGATCCAATTGCTTTCAATACCAGAAACGATAGCAAGTTCCGGATCGTTAGCTACAGCACGCATGGCTTTGCCTATCTTCGTTCTTTTCAGTAGAACCGCCAATAAAATTACTAGGACGGTACTCACACAAACTATAAACATCTGAATAGGGGTGATCCGCGCACCAAGGATATTGATCCCTTCTTCGACAACTCCGGAGCGGATAGTTTTCGTGTCGTCTCCAAAGATTAGGGAAATAGTGTTCTGAAAGACAATATAGATGCCGAGTGAAGCAAGCAAAAATACTAGAGATGATGCTCCCTTACGCCTGAGAGGACGATAAACGGAAAGCTCCATTAGACCACCGAGCAAAGTCGTCAGGGTGATAGCAAGAGGGATCGCAAGAAAAAGAGGTAAGCAAAACCATCCATTGAAAAAAAAAGTCAGGTATGCCCCTGCCGTGAATATTACGCCGTGTGCGAAATGAAAAAAACGTGCTATGCTAAATATCAAAGCAAAGCCCAATCCTACCAAACTATAGATCGCAGAAGCAACTATAACATTAACTATTATTTGAGTAAGCATTTATTCGGTCATCTATAAATTTCCTAAGCATCTTTTGTTAACGGTATTAACGCAGCTTAGACTAAACGATTTACTAATGGCACCACTAAACAATCCCCTATAAGCACTCATTTGTATAGAACGAATTGACCGCTCTTCACAACATATAGAGACAAATTTTTATTTTTATTGTCTCCTTGTTTATCAAACTGTATAACCCCGGTGATCCCATTCCACGTAAAGTCGTCCCCATGGAGAGCATCAATTATGGATTGACGATTGACTTTGCCAGCTTTCTTTATCCCCTCTACTAATGTATGTGCTGCGTCATATCCAAGAGGTGCGAAACTAACAACCTTACCATATTTCTTTTCGTATTTCCCGAAGAAGTCGATTGTGGCTTCAGAAGACGATCGATCCGGAGCAATAAAACTAACTATCGTTCCTTCTGCAGCAGCGCCTGCAAGCTCTATGAAAGCGGTGCTATAACAACCGTCACCGGAAAGAATCGTAGCGTTTAATCCTAGCTCCCGCATCTGCTTGGCAAATGGTGCACCGAGATCATACGTTGCTCCCAAAAACACATAATCTGCGTTCCTCATCTTTGCTATCAAGGTTCGAAAATCACGCTGTTCTTTCTGTACACCTTCGTAGGCTACCACATTGCCTCCCTCTTCGGAAAGAGTCTTTCTAAAGGCACTTGCCAGACCCTCTCCGTATGTTGTGAGGTCGCTTACCACAGCTACGCGGGCATTCTTTTGGGTGTGCAGAACGAATCTTGCCATGAATGGTCCTTGATCGTCGTCCGTCGCTGGAATGCGAAATAAGTTGGCGTAGCCCTGCTGTGTTATTTTCGGGTTCGTTGGAACGGGCATAATCACTGGGAGCCCGTTGCGTGCGTAGACAGGAGCAGCTGCACTCATACATCCGCTTGTCAGGTGTCCGACAACTCCAACAATTTGCTTGTTAGCAGCGATTTTGTTAGCTATACTAACAGCATTCTTCGGTATTCCCTCATCATCAAATACTTCGGCTTTAATTTTGGACCCAAGGATCCCACCCTGAGAATTCACTTCTTCAAAAGCCATCAGAGCACCATTCATCATATCTTTGCCGTTTGCCGCCAGATCGCCAGTAATTGAACTAGCGATTGCAATAGATATCTCCTTTGGTTCCCTAGAACATCCAGTTATAATAACTCCCACGATTACAACAAGGATAGCAAAAGCAAGGACAATTCTTCTTATTGACATGGTAACCTCCTTTTGTCACTTAGGCTGTTCAGAAATGTAAATCCTTATCTGGCAAGGGTTTGCGAGGTCTCAAATTGGAACATCACCTCCTGTTTTGGGGCAATTTCAACCCATTTTGGGGTGATGCCAAACCGCAAAAGCCCATCAATTAAGGATTTCTATAAACTGCGTTTTCGAACACCCTATCACTCAAATATTTTTACTTCTTGTAGGGCGAGTTCCAATCTGCGGTTTACCTCATTTTCCCAACCTCGTGGAAGAATTCCGGTCTCCTCTCTATATGGACAGCCGTGGTACGCTCCGCTAAATGGACTACCTGAATAAGCGGTTCCATATTCCTTCCAATGACGTCGATAGGGATTTCTTTCAAGTAACGTCCTCAGCGAATCAGAGTAAATGTTACCAAGGTATTCTAATTGAAAAGCGCCACAACAGGGATACACCCTTCCCCAATAGTTAATGTAAAGGCCATTAGGCAGTTGCGAACACGGTTCCCCGCCAAAAAATGGTGACGCCCCTATAAAGGGTATTCCATACCTCTTGTTAATTTCATATAGCTTGGTACACAGCGAGAGCTTGTCATCCAGTGAAATGTCTAACGGCTCGCGTAGTTTATTACTACCTGTGCGTCCAATGGGCACCGGGGGATCAATATCTACATACATATTGTACTTAATCTTTAGCATGTATATTTGTTCAATGTATTCTATCGCGTCACGGATAATGACATTCTCAATACCCAGACGGGTAGGCACCCCATGATTGAAACCATGTTTGAGAAGAAGCTCCAGTGCTCTGTTCCTGAAGATTGAGTACGGCTTCCCTGGACGGGCTCCAACGAGACGATCCTCTATCTCAGGATTCAAACTATGCATTTTAAGCATTATGCTTACCCGAAGCTCTTTTAGTCTAAGAACTACTTCCTCGGAACTCATCCCTAGATATCGAAATGCTTCCTCATCGCATCCCAGAACTCTACCGTGCGTGAAGACGGTGACCCAGACACCTTTTTGAGAAATATACTCCAACAGTTCTATGATCTGGGGCGTCTCGAAAGGTTCTCCTGCCCCGACAAGCTTTGCGCTTTGTAGTCCCAGGTCCACGGCTTCGTCGAAGACACGTTTTAGATCCTTAAGAGTAGTGGGCCTTGTCGGACTACTACTTATTGATTCCTGCTCACGGTAATCACCGCAAACGAAACAATAACAACAGTTGAGCGAACATTTGCTCCCGAAGTCAAAATCCATAGTCAGCAAGAGTCCGTCACAGTTATATGAATCGATAACATCCGGGTCGAATTGCCACAGGAGTATGCGATTTTGTCTGGCCATCTCGCTCGGGCCGGCGTCGCACTGAAACTGAATAGGAGTATGTGAATCATTTTCTGCAAGAATTCTTTCTATCATTTGATTATACATGGATATACCTTCCCCACTCTCTTATTTCTTATAGTAGATTAAACGCCCTTCCGTTCGATGTTGCCCCACCTGTGCCTCCTTAAATTGTATGAGGTCCATACGGTGTGGCTCGTCATAGCGAACGTAAAAACCCCTATCGTCAATGCACCGAACCTCCATTTGCTCCCCCTTCTTTTTTGGCAATCGCACAAGCATATCTATGTCGGCTGGTAATATTGGCACTTCACTGCCACTGACAGTAGTGATGTACTGCGTGAGCCTCGCGATGTCCAGACGGAAAGAACCAAACTCCTCGCCAAATTCTGTTATGATCACACCACAAGGCCGAACTATCTCCAGAAGTTTGACTAGTCCAACTATACCCAAATGATAATCATAGAACTTTGGCGTTCCTGTCTTTAAGAGATCGAACTCGCAAGCATTAACTGAGCCTATGTTGACTATCAATAGGTCGGGACTGCGAATAGGTAGGTGGGAGGAACTCATAGTTTGCACGACCATCTTAAGGTCTTTTACATCACTTTTTGTTCCACCTTTATTGTTAAACCCTGTGTCCCCAGTGTACCAGATGGAGAAACTATGTCCTTCAGCACTTTTAAGTTCAAAGAAAATTCCCAGTGAATACCTGGTGCTTACGATCTCGTCGTGAAAGGCATGGATTGGTACTATGCAAATATGGTCATTTAGAGGATGACGAGAGATTTTCAATGATGGTACTAAGGTGATATGCTCCCGAATGTAGTCCTGATCAAGGTCGAACCAACCCAAGAATTTTGTCATTGTCCCTTGATTCAAAAAGAGTGTGACCTTTTTTTTGGGCCCTTTTCTTCGAAGGGTGTTGTGCTCCTTGAGGAGTGTCAGTATCGCTTCAAGATCACCGGTGTGGTCAATATGAGCGTGCGTACAAATGATAGCGTCAATATCTGAAATGCAGAACCCATCTCCAAAAAAGTGCCTCAGAAAGCCGGTCCCAGGATCGATCACAATCCCGGTCCCTTCCCAGACGAGAAAGATACCTCCGCCGAATCCTTTCAGGTCCCTTGAACTATTCTCTGGCTTGCTTTCCTCAAAACCCGAAACTCTTTGTTCATCCAATAGTGGCGTGTAAGAGTTCCACCTTTGGAGGAACGTGAGGAAATTATACCCCAGGTTATGTATCTTTGATTTCGACCGGATGAAATTTTCCTTTTCCTTAATATTACTTTGCATTCTTCCAAAGACGCCCTTAGGTTTATTTTTTCGCACCGCGGGACGTGCGAAATGCTCATGCAGCCTTAGAAGCGCAAGGCCCGTATACTTATAATCAGCACTTACGTTTTGATAATTATTAACGAATTTGAGATGCTCTTTTATGTATTTGACTGCTGCCTCGTCCCTTCCAACCTCCGCTAGCTTCAGCGCCTCCTCATACTCTGTACGAGCCTCTATGAGATTTTTAGGATGTTCCATTTCTTCCAGGATATGCCCATGATTTATCATTGCTATGTAACTTCCCCTGAATCTTTTTCTTCCTTCCATTATTGCGTCTCTTATAATTTCCTCTATCTTTTCCTCTTTTTTGTCGGGATTGTATTCTAAGAAGAGCTTATTCACCACTCCTTGGACGAATTCCAGTGTTTTTATAGCCTCATCGACATTTATCCGGTTACGATAGTCTGCCCGAATGCGCTTGTGGATATTACTGTCCTCAGAAGGAAGCTCTATATGATGGCGTTCTTTAAGTCTCCTCCCTATAGTCCCTGTAACTTTGTTCGCGATGTCGAGATAATCCTTGAATTGGCAGCAAAAGCCATGATAAACTAGGTTTTTATCTTCTGAACTCAGATGATTTAGGTCTGAAGGCCGGCAGGTATACACGATTAATGGCTCATATCTACCCTTGGTTAACTTCTCGGGAATGTCATTGTCATCTCCTTCAACATACCTCTGTGCAAGAAAAACATGCCCCACAATATCCGGGCCCGATATAGCCTCTGCAAGCGGGTTCCGGATAGGGATGACTGCACTGCTATACAGTCCGCGACATCTATATAGTAAACATCCCAGCTTAGTACCTCCTTGATTGAATATCTGCTCGGCAAGCCTCGCCGCCAGAAGGTCAGATTGGGCGCATCCATCAGGATCTAACTTTGAGATTTCTGCGCAGCTTTTTGACTTGTCTTCGGAAAAAAGACGCCGTCGGAATCCCAAGATAAGGTTACTATGGTGTCTTTGAACCGCACTCTCAAAGAGGAAGCCCATATCGAGTACGTCGCGTAGCGATTCCTCCACCATTTCGAGGTGACGGAGCAGGTACAGATCTTCAAGGGTTTTCATCGCTTCACCTATCCTGTCGAGATATGAAATACCTTGAGATTCCTAACAATAGAACACTTTGTATTTTCAGTCACTCAATCCCATCTCTGCTTTGAGTTTTTCTAATAATTTCGGTTTCCCTTCATCTATCCCATATCTCTCGTATATCTCCACAAAAAGTTTTGCTTTCTCGCTCATTTTCCTGGTATTAATCCCCTTCAATGAAAGCCAGAATTGGTTATTATCCTCGACTTTTATATAGTCGCTAACTTTCGGATAAGATGAGTCTCCTAGGATTCCTCTCTCGAGTTGTAGTTTTGTCCTGCCAAAGATTCGCAAATCCACTATTAAATCATGTTTTTCCAAGAAATCGTACATCTGCTCCTTTCGTATCCTCCATGAACGCGGTCCTAGCATAGAACCTTCTAATCTTCCATCTTTAAGCCACTTATACACCGTTTTAACATGAACCTGCAGACAGTCTGCAACCTCTTTCGGGGTCATTACTTCTTTTATCTTGTTCATTCTATTAGACTCCATTATATTACCTAAGATTCCTTAGTAATATACCACTATATGCTGTGATAGTCAAGTAGAAATTGCTGCCTTGCCAAACTCTATAGCTTTTTTATCCTTTTGTAAGCCTTCTATTATCTTACCTATCACAATCCACTACTATTACTAGATCCTACTTACAACGATCTCATCATAGGGATTATTTGCTTGTGTGGATAGATTCTGGTCCTTATGACTCCGCAACTTGGGAACTCGAATCGTAAAGGGGTGCCTCTGTTGCTAGTAAGCCGAATGCCGAGCATGATGGGCATAAGGCGCTACAAGCTCAGGTATTTTATCTCCAAAGATGGTGGCTTCGCAATCTGGGTTATCGTAGAAGATGCAACAAACATTTATACTCAAAGAACCGCGCAACCCGCGGCAACTTGACAACTTGACAATGGTAAGTCAGCAAGGTAACATTGATAATGGCTATGAACGCGTTCGGATAGGAAGCTATAGTCTTATCTACACATATGAAAAAGCCCCAAAACAAATATTGGCAGGACTTAGAGGAGAGATATGGAAAAGCAGAAATCGATGTAGTTAGTAGATTTGGTAACAGGTATTTTAACGGAATTAAGGGTTGGCAGTTTCCAGAGAATGGGATTCGAAAAGCAAATAGAGAAAAGAGATTACTGACAATGGATTTAGATTTCCCTGGCGATAAATGCCGGTTGGACTGTGTTTATTGTTTTGCCAAAGTGGGGGAAAAGACCGGAACCTATTACAGACCAGATCAAGGAAATACCCCGCTCACCGTGAAAGAACTTAAGTCTTTCTTGCGAGAAGCAAAAAAGATGGGCCTGCAGAGTGCAAAAGTTATTGGCTATCGGGAACCATTTGATAACCCCAGTTTTCATGATTTTATTGAATTTGCTTCGAAATTAGGGATTCATCTAGTGATTTTCACAGCGGGATATACCTTGGGTGAAGATCATTTCGCCGGAGATTTAGAGAAAACGATTGATTTTCTTGCTGAAAGAGAGGTTTCTTTGATGTTAAAACTGCACACACTAGACCAGGTAAATGAAGACAGGATTGTAAGGTCAGTAGGATTTTCTGTTACCCGAGATAAGCTCCTAAGAAAGCTGCTTGATGATGGCAGGTTTACTGACAAGAATCCAACTCATTTGGGAATAGAGAACGTGATTTCTTCACAGAATATTGAAGAGTTGGTGAATATTTATGAATACTTTAAAATTTGGAGAAATGTTTTTGTGGATTTAGACCCGCCGATTCCGGTCGGTAGAACCGGAACCTTGGAAGAGGCGGAAAAAGCAGGATTGCTGTCCCAAGATAAGTTGAGAGACTTATGTGTGAGAATTTACAAAGTGAATAGAAAATATGGGATTACTACTCAAGGCATTTCTCCCTATTTCGGCGGTAACCCATGCACCCAATTAACCAATGGCCTTTATATCACTTTGTCTGGTAAGGTTATGGCGTGCTGTGGTAGTGACGAAGAAATTGGGAATATCAGAAAAGACTCTTTAAAACAAATTTTAGAGCGCCATCCTTATAGACAACAATTTGATGTATTCCATAATTGCCCTTATAGAGAGAAGCGAGGGATTATGACGAAAGAATTTATTAAACAAGTGGAAGCAGAGCTTGACTGAAATGACTGAAATTTATAGAGATCATTTTGCAAGCACCGGAAGTGAAGCAATGCTGATTGAACTTTCCTACAGTAATTGGAGACCATTTCAAACAGGGGCAAACTCAATCCTGCTATAACTGAAAACTCGCATATTTCCTACAGACGTCACAACGACGCCTTTGTTTGTTTTTGCGGCAAATTAAATAGACATAAATATCGGTGACAGAAAGGGTCAAAATAATTGGACAAAGGAGTCGGTTTGTGGTAAAATATAGCCCAAGCAAGGTTGGAGATAAGTGAACTACACCATTATACTGGTAAGAAAGGTGGTTGTGCAAATGGCTAAAGTAATGGTATTTGTGGATGGAACATGGTTATACTCGAGTACCCCTAATCTCGCTCGAGATTATGGAAAGTCGGATCTTCACATCGACTATGGTTTACTTCCAAGAGCCCTTGGCTCTAAAGTAAGCGAGCAATTACGCATGCCAGAGATTGATATTGTTCGCACCTACTTATTCGGAAGCACTGCTATTAATTATGATCTTAGAGACGATGATGCTGTTGAGGCTCGCTTGTACTTCTTCAATATGCTTAAGGAGGAGTTCCATTATGAAGTTGATCTATTCCCTATAGATTTCCGAGGTAGACGGATCAGAAGGAGAGACAGGGATCCAAATGATGACTTTGAACCTAAAGAGAAATGTGTCGATATTGCCCTCGCAACTTCGCTCCTTTACTACGCCGCTATACCACATGCATACGACATAGCCATAGTGGTTATAGGGGACCGTGATTACATACCGGTTCTTCAGTATGTTAGGCGTTTGGGGAAGCGTGTTTCTGTCGCTAGCATCAAAGGTTGCTGCGCACCAGAATACAGTGATACATTAGACAAAGCCCGCGTAAAGGATGTCGATATCATTTGGTTGAATGACATAATCCCTGAGATAGAATTAAGATTTGAGAGACAACAGCTTGAATGCGAGTCACCATTACATGTAGGCAATAAAAGAGTGTGGACCACTTTCAGACCTCGAAGGGGACAGCCTTTCTATTGCGATGACTGCCGTAGAAAATTCGCTCAGCAGAAATCAGAGGCTCAGAGAGAGTTTGTTACTAGTACTCTTACGAAGGAAGTTCCTGAGGGAGAACCAGAATTGCCTCTTGACAGATATTTGGGAGAGATCGAAAAAATGGTGGATGATAAGGGATATGGCTTCATTAGAGGGGAGAATGGTAAACAATATTTCTTTCATATAACTGATCTCGAGAATATCCAATGGAGTGAAATCAGCATCGGAAGAAAAGTTACATTCCAAGTGAAAAGAGAACCATCGGATGATAAGGCAGGAGCCGCTGGAAGCGTAAGATCCTCACCTTCTTGACAAATTCCTGCACCAAAGTCCGTTCCACAGAAATTCCCTATAAATTTCCCTGTGACAAAAAGAGGGCCTAGACTATAGTCTGAGGCCCTTAGGTAAGGTCATACCCGGTCGCAAGGCGCAGAGCTGGGCTTTTGAGTATTGGATTCATTCCACTTGCAGTCTCTGCAGTCACGTGGAAAACCTATACAATATGGCCTCACAGTTGGCTTCTCCAAATCGTCGGAGGTAAGCTTCTCCTGTTTTTGCTCAGGTAGTATCACCCTGGACATCTCTATCCCTCCCGTATCTAGAATAAGGTCGTTCTCCACTTTCCAGAGATCCAAGACTAAGTCCAGCATAGCATAGGGAACGGGGATGTCAAGTAAGCACAGTGCAGTCTTGCAATACTGTTTCATATCCCTACCGTTCTCTGTGTAAAAGGACAATGATCGCTATGCCGCCGCAGAATCTTTAACGCCTTTATTTGTTTTTGCGGCAGATCAAATAAACATAAATATCGGTGACAGGAAAGGTCAAAATTTGGTTGGACAAAGGACGGATTTGTGGTAAAATATATTCAGATGAAGTTGGTGATAATTGAGCTTTGTAGTTCGTGAACAACTAGCTATGAATCTTCCGGTTTTGAACAGAGGCAATAAATGGAAATTGGAGTCGAAGAGCGTCGTTTGGCAATAGAGATAATTGCAACGCTGGTGCATATTAAGAGCACCATGGCTGAGCTTATCCTCAAGCCAGCAGGTGTTGCGCCGGATGTCTATCGCCCTCTACTATATAAGCGAGACGAGAGTACTGGCTGGACCATGTCGAAACGTCAGATCGCTCCACTTATTCTTGACGCAATCGAAAACCGTCCCAATGGCAAAGGCGCCATTCGTCGCATTATCGAGATAGCTGCCCAATGGAGTAGCTTCCATTTAGCCAATGATGAGTTCCAAGCACGAGCCACAGTTCAAAAAGCCCGTGAGCTGATGGGAACAATTGAACTGATGGAAGCTCGGGAGGCTAAGCAGCGGGAGATTGCCCGAAAAGAGGAGATCGCGAGAATGGAGCGAGATCGCGCGGAGCTTCTCAGAAAGCACTCGGAGCTGCTGCTAATGATGTTTGAAGAGCTTGCCAAAAGCACAGATGAGCAGCGCCGCGGTTATCTTCTTCAGGAACTTCTTAACCGAGCTTTCGATCTACACGAGATTTCTGTTGTAAGAAGCTTCACCAGGAATGAGGGCGCTGAGCAGATCGACGGAGCCTTCATGCTCGAGGGATGGCACTATATTGTTGAGTGCCGCTGGCGGAAGAAGCTTAGCGACATTCGGGAACTTGATGGCTTGCTTGGTCAGATTGGTCGCTCAGGAAAACAGACGATGGGGTTATTCCTTTCCATAAATGGATGGTCGGATAATGTTCGCCCTCTTCTGAAACAGAACCCTAGCAAGACTATCCTCCTCATGGATGGGTATGACTTACGCACTGTTCTTGCAGGGCAAGTTGACCTCCGCGATTTCCTTCTTGCTAAGATTGCAAAGTTGAATTTGGAGACTGAACCGTATTATGGGGTAGCGCAATACATGAAGGAACAGGAGGGTTGACTCTACTTCTACTACCTAAGGAGAAAAGTATTATGATAACAAACGAAGAGTTCAGAAAAGCGACTCTAGAATTTGATGAGATAGAAAAACGGGGCAGCTTCTATAATATGTCCGTTAATCTCTTTGATAATGATTTTGAGATAGAAGCTTATATCCTGTTACTTGCTACTTGGAACTTCGCTGCTTTTAGATATGCAGTGAAGGATTTTGATATCTATGGACTCAGAGAAACAATTAGGGAACTCACTCCCTGCTTCGATAGGATGAAAAACCAACGCTTCAAGGAAATTGATTTTGATGACTACAAGGAAGATACTGAGAAGATATACACAACCTTGTCTCAAATTAAGGGAATCCGATACACTGGGGCTTCAAAAGTGGCACATCTCAAAAACAGGGAAGTTTTTGCTATGTGGGACAGGTATATCAGTGGACAGGAACCCGAGAAATACTATAAAGAACTACAGATAGTCAAAGATGGTTGCTGGGAATTCAAAAGATATAGAACAGATGCGGAAGGTTATTTTCAGTTCCTTCAAGATATGCAAGCCAGATTCAAAACCGTAGAGTTTCAACACCCTAGCAAAACATTTGCTAAAGCAATTGACGAATTTAACTATGTGAATGTGACTTTACCAATTCAAAGAATGAAAAGTAAATAAAGCGATCTAGCTTTGCTTTAGCCCTTGATCACAAGACGCTAGCAGAAGGAGGCGTAGAAGATGAGAAACATCAAGAAAGAGATGAAAGAAAAGGCCAGGGAATTTACAGCATATGAAATTGAGGATCCTGATACTAATGGAAAAAGAATGGTTCTGACTCTTCTGCCAAAGCCGATCCATACATATACCGATAAAGACAGAAATATCGACTTTGGTGCAATCTTCGCTTTTGCACATGGAGGGAATCCCGAAGTGCTAGTTACTTTTGAGTCCACAGGCGGGGAGCTGAGTTGTGAATTAGTCAGAGTTGGCGGAGCGGAAATGCATGTCTTATGGAAAAATAAAGAAATCTGGCAATCCAACTATGGTGACGGGCAACCCTATGAGCATAGGCCTGTCTCGTATGTGAGCTTTAAATATGATGATTTGGTGCAGGGGAAACTTTGAATACTCTCGTCCTCTAAGTCCTAAGCGCATGTAGATATGATATAGTCCAACACAATATGACCGCCAAGTCCCTGGTTCCCCTGTATTCTTAAATCAAGAGATATTGCCAGAATGGCAGTATTTTTTATTTATAACACCGATTTCCGCTTTAGCGTCTTATCAGAGGAGATGGAGGGATCATGCCGAAGAGAGTTTGTGATGCTTGTGGGAAAGAGAAGGATGTAAAAGGCGGGAAGGTTTGTAGTAATGGGCATTTTATATGTAAAGACTGTGTCTGGTCCGGTCCCCTTCCTGGGCTTCTTAGTGGGCCACGGAGAATATGCCCGTTGTGTGAGGAGGTTTTGAGGTAGAATT
>Ga0315314_1001262_pt1 | contig 23345 bp, 22 predicted proteins | sample TDP9_MG_FD_203631 | JGI IMG/M metagenome (GOLD analysis project Ga0315314, IMG submission 203631) | Freshwater sediment microbial communities from Lake Towuti, South Sulawesi, Indonesia - TDP9 | ecosystem: Environmental > Aquatic > Freshwater > Lake > Sediment | place: Indonesia: South Sulawesi... | reverse complement strand
GTAAAAGCTTCTGACCTACTTTGGTATTATCCAGCGGAAGGGGCGACCGGAAGCGGAATCCTATGCAACATCACGTTCCAAGTCAAAAAAGTAGGGAAAACCACACTAGACTTCTACTATACCATGCTGTGCACATTTGATGGGGCAAAACTCTTACCAATAGAACATGTGGCTGAGGACGGCTTCTTCACCACAGTCACCGTTCTTGGTCACGACGTAGCTGTTACCAGCGTCATGTCTTCCCATACCGCAGTGACGGCTGGAACTCCGGTGACTATCTGCGTGACAGTTGCCAATGAAGGTGATTTCAGCGAAACCTTCGACGTGACCGTCTACTACGACTCGATTCCCATTGATACGCAAACAGTCGTCTTAGGAGTCGGAGCAACTACAACCCTAGAGTTCACATGGGACACAGGCGTCGCTGAGGGCGACTACACCATAATAGCTGAAGCAATTCTAGCTGAAGACCATGATCCAACTGACAACACCTACGTTGACGGCATTGTAACTGTTACTCCACCACTACACTGTGTGATCTTCATAGACCCAACTTCAGGCCCTGTAGGAACAATGGTGTCTGTCAATGGGGCTGGTTTCTCCACTTCTGATCAGGTGCTTGTAACGTTCGATGATATGCTGTTAGGTTACGCCATAACAGACAACTTTGGAAACTTTACGTTTATCTTCAACATACCGGTTTCAGCCGCTGGCAACCACACTGTAAAGGCCTTCGATGCAGAAACTAACTATGCGAGTACGACATTCAAGGTGATAGACGCCACTCCATTAGACATCGAAATTGACGTAGGGGCAATACACTTCAAAGGAGAATTAGCAGAGTTCTACGCACAGATAACCTTCAAGGGCGTCGCCGTTAACGCCACCTCCATCAATGCCATGTTATACAAACCCGATGGGACCACTGAAGCACTAACAGCTCAATGCATTGCAACAGGCTTCTACAAGATACCATATTCAATACCCGGAAACGCTCCAACCGGTACATACGCGTTGGTCATTAAGGCAAGCTACACCACAAGCACAATTGAAGCGAATGGAACCTCCTTCAAGAGTTTCCTATTGAGCCCAACATTAACAGCCGAGGGCGCACTGATACAAGACATTAAAGAGGAAATAGCAACAATCATAATACCAAACCTGGGAGCAATCAAAGCCAATTTAACCGCCATCAACGCAACGTTAGTTAGAGTCCAGGGAACAGTAGGGATCGTCAGGTCAACCATTGGTGAGTTTACCGTTCCAGGAGCCACCATCTGCGCCACCGTCACTGCAATTAACGGCACAGTAGTGACCATTAACAGCACCCTTGGATCAATCCAACAAGACATTACAGCAATCAACGTCACAATAGTTGACCTTCAGAAGAAGATCGACGGATATTACTTAGCTCTTAACACCACTATTGGAGACATAGAACTTAAGCTCGACGAGACCGCCATTCCCCTGTTGCAGACAATCAACGCCACAATAGAGGACATCCAAGGCGGACTGGTTACAATCAACACAACATTAGGCGAGGTCCAAGTTGACTTAGGTGACATCAGCCTCAAATTGGTCAGAATCCAAGGCGACATCGAAAGAGGAGTGGCTACGATTAGCGGAGCCATAACCGATACTGAGGGCAATATACTAGTTGAGCTAGGACAGGTCGAAGTCAACTTAGATGCCATAAACGCCACATTGACAAGTATCGATGGACGCTTAGTAACCATTGAAACACACATAGGCGCGATCAACGGGACAATTACTTCAATTCAGGGCGATATTGCAACTATCGAAACTTATGTTGGCACCATAAAGGCTATGTTGGAAGGGTGGACAGGAGGAACAACAAGCCCTATCACCACGCCCCAGGGCACCTTCCAAATACTTGTCTTAACAACATCTACCTTGGAAGGCCCCCTAGGGTTCTCCGACAACGTGCTCACCATAAATCTAAGCGGTCCGTCTGGCACAGCAGGCACCACCAACGTGGTGATACCTAACCGACTCCTCATCGGCATTGAATCATCCATTGATGATGTTGTTGTAACCATCGACGATGAGCGGTTCGTCTTCACCTACATCGAACAGCCCGAGGCATATGTATTGCAGATCACCTACACCCACAGCGCACACATGATAAAGGTTTACCTGGCAGGTCTTCCGCCACCACCGTTTCCATGGGCCCTGTTTATCGCTATCCTAGCAGTCGCTGTTATTGCCGCAGCCAGCGTAGCTGTTTACATTCTGAAAATCCGAAAATCACAAGCTGCTTCGGGTTCTAAAAGCACCGCAACCACCAGCCCTCAAACTCTACGGCCCTAAAATCCCTTTATTTTTCAAGTCAAAGGAAAGAGGTAGCAACCGACTCCTAGCTCTCCACTGTCAGCGTTATCTTGATCTTTTGACGGGAATCCCGCATTTTTTCCACGAGTTTTCTTGAAAGGTCGCTGGCAGCCTTGTCCGCCCTCACCGCCACTGTTCGACCACAGACGTACCCACTCCTTCTCACCACCAAGTCTGTGGGGTGAGTGAACGAAAGCAGAGGACTTCCCCTTGCCCTAACGACTTCCTTTACCTCGCCAGCTTCAATTGTTATTGTTGTTCTTGCACTCTTCTTTTTGGCAGCTTCCTTAAACCTTGGATTCAAATCCGCCGAAGCCTTTGCTGCACCCACGGCAATAACACAGTCGCCACGCTTCGTAAGCGTTGTTTCCTTTGTGATCTCAAGTGTCGTCTTATGAGTGGATTGAACGTTCTCATGTCCACGCGCAATAATAACTTCAGTATTTTTCACAGCCATCGCCATGTCTTATTGACTTCGTGTTAGTTCATGTTAAATTTATTCAAGGACCTCTATGGAGTCTACCTTTCCATTCCCATCCAGGTCAAACCCTTGAATCACAGTCGCAAACCTCTCTTCATCAACAAAATTCTTTAGAGCTTCCTTCCAGAACTTGGCTAGAGCCAAGACGCAAGCCTTGGTTCCCACAGCCTTGTTACCAGCGAGAACGATGATCCGCTTCTCCTTGTCCCAAGGGTTAACTATCCTCGCTATCACCCCTATAACGTCACTGGTGTAAACATTCCCGGTTTTTTCAGAAACCAAACCGCCGAAAAGAAAACCGTGCTCAGAAGGCATCATGTTAAATCGTATCGGCAGAAACTCGTTAACCTCCTGGGTAATTAGGTTTGTTCCAGGACCACCTACAAGGATCAGGTTGTTGTTTTCCGCCTTCTCCGCCTTCACATCCACGTCGAGTTTTATAGCAAAATCATCTGGCAACTCAACGAACTGGCCGAGGAAAAGCGCTAAGTAGGATGCGTAGTGGCCGTCTCTTGCTCTGGCTTTGAAGGGGCCATGAGGGTCAGGACTGCCAACAACGATCTTTCCGTTGAATTCACCGTCTTTTATGAAAGGACTTAAGAACTGCTCAATTTTCTCGTCAATGCTGGGGATCGAGGTTGCTTTAACCCTTCGGTATCCGAAGGGAAACTCAACTCCAAAGGCGGGGAAGGAGATCTTGTAATACCTTGCAGTGGCCCCCTTCTTTTTCTCCTCCCTAACAACCTTTACTACGCCGGCCTTTGCAAGCTTCCTGATATGGTAGTAAACTTTCTGCTCATGCACCCCCAGTTTCTTCGCGATCTCTAAGGGGTACATTTCCTTATCGCCGAGAAGATTAAGAATCCTCCAACTAAGCTTACTTAGAACAGTTCTAAGCCTCTCGGGATCATCAAAAACGGCGATTTCCTTAACCTCACGTTGCCCCTTTTCGCCCTTAAGCAAAAGCCTCTTCTTCATGTCTCCTAAACTGAAACAACTGCCCTTATAAACATTTTTTTAATGGTGTACACGCAAGCCTTCTTCAGTGGTTGAGTTAGAGAAATATTCGCACGCGCTATGTGAGGAGCCTTACTCATCACGCACGAGCGTGCATAGCTTAGCTGACAATTAAGGACTCTATCTCAGTTCGAACTTAGTATACTGTCCAACGCAGGGGTTTCCACGGCAAGCCCATATGGCGCGGTGAGTAAGATCAATAATCTCTGAGAAGACTGTTTTCGATCGGTCTTTTGGAGGAAGCCTCTCATCTGCGTGTCTGCAGATTGACCATGGGTAGTTCACGTGATCGACCATAATTTTTTTGAATGTTTTCACCGTTATCTTGCCCAACTCTTTCTCGATTAGTCTTAGAGCTCTGTTGTATCGGATGATGGAATCTGCCCTTAAGGGTGATTTGTCGTGTTTGGCTTGGAAGACCGCTTCATATTTCGCCATTTTTGGGGACAAATAATGATTTGTGTGCACTAGATAGCCTCCCTCAGCGTACAGGGCATCGAAATCTGTTCCAGAGCCCTCCATGCTGTAGATTTCTCCGTTTTCATCGCAAATGATATTGTTGTAGCTGGAGGCTCGGTTCTCCGGAATCGCCGCTTTCATGGCATCACCAATGGTTTTAGAGGCGAGAACCTTGCGAACAGCGAAGTCTTGTGGAACCCCTATTCGTCTGTCATTTTGAGTGAGGAAATTTCCAGAGAGGCTAATTCCAGCGGCATTAACGCCACTATTGACCCAGAGCCCACCATAAGATAACGCGATGAAGCCTGGTTCATCGTCTGGTTTTATTCGAACTACAATTACATATTTTTCGTCTTCAGGCGACACATCCTCGTTATGAACTGCATATACGGTTCCATCTGCTGTTAAGTCGCCGTTAACCGCAATGTCTGTGCATCCTCTGGCGCCTTGTAGAGGGGGCCATGAACAGAACCAAGCGAAGGCTTCTTCGAATTTGAATCCTCCGGCATTGGCGTATCCTCGGATTTCTTCAAGAAATTGTGGGGAAAAGTCTTCTGCGTAGGGCAAATATTTCTTTGCGTGGGATAATGCTTTCTCTAAACTAATGTTGGAGGCTTTCCATGATTCTCGTGTTTGCTCCATCATGCTTATTGCCATATCCTTACATTTTGTTCCCAATTGATATCCAATTTCGTAATGTGAACCCTTTGCGTCGACAATTTTTAGGGTACTCTTTTTCTCAGTCAAAATTAAACCTCCTTTTGAGCTTAACTACTTACATGAATTTTGGCTTTAACCTTTTCGATGAATCACTATAGACATTTTTTTAATAGTTTTAACTCGTATCGCTGAAAAGACCTTAAAAACCTTACAATTTCTGTTTTAAAACTAAAACCTTTTTCCTAAAAAAGTTTATAGAAGCCTTTTTTCTTTAAATAAACCTTGCTTCAGGCGATTTGATTTGAACCACCAACTAGTGAGGCAACACTGATGTGTGGGATATTCGGTTGCATCTTTAAAAACGGAGACGCAGCACCTGTCATCCACGCCGCCTTAAAGAGGCTGGAGTACCGAGGCTACGACTCCGTGGGAGAGGCAACCATCTACGAGAACAAGCTGTTCATTAAGAAGGATCAGGGAAAAATCGATGAAGTTCACAAGCAGCACAACCTAGACGATCTGCCAGGTCGTGTGGGAGTTGGCCACACAAGATGGGCAACCCATGGGGCTCCCTATCAAGTGAACGCCCATCCCCACATTGACTGCGCTGGACGGTTAGCTGTTGTCCACAATGGGATCATCGAAAACTTCGCGGAGCTTAGGAGAGAGCTAGAAGAACTCGGACATGTCTTTAAGTCTAAAACTGACAGCGAGGTGATCCCCCACCTTATTGAGGAAAAGTTGAAGGAAGGCTTAGCCCTCTTAGAGGCGGTGCGTGGAGCTGTAGTTCGGCTGGAGGGTTCGTATGCAATCGCTGTTGTTTCAGTTGAGGAACCCAACAAGATTTTTTGCGCCCGAAAAGAAAGTCCCCTTGTAGTTGGAGTGGCTGAGGACGCCGTCTACTGCGCTTCAGACATACCCGCTTTCCTTCCCTTGACAAACAGGGCGGTTGTAATCGAAAACGGAGAGCTGGTTGTTCTCAACGATAAGGGGTACGAGATCCGTAAGATCGCCGACTGGACCCCTGTGTCTCGGGAACCCGAAGTTATCGATTGGACTCCTAAAATGGCTGAGAAGCAGGGTTATCCCCACTTTATGCTTAAGGAGATTTACGAGCAGCCTGTCGGTCTCAGGGACACGCTCAGGTTGCAGGAATCGTACTTGGAGCTGATGACAGCCTTCCTCGACCGTGCCGGAGAGGTTTTTCTGGTGGCTTGTGGAACCTCTTATCACGCCTGCCTCGCCGCCTCCTACATGTTTTCCAAGCTGGCTTTTTTGGCAACCCATCCCATTATCGCCTCAGAGTTTGTTGAGCAGCACGGAAAAGCGGTCAACATAGACAGCACTATTCTCGCCGTCAGTCAGTCCGGAGAGACCGCTGACACGCTCGCCGCCGTGGAACACGCTAGGCTTCGTGCAGCTACTGTGCTGGGGCTAACTAACGTTATAGGGTCCACCTTGACCCGCGTTTCCCGTGTATACGTCTGTCAGCAGTCAGGTCCAGAGGTCGGGGTTGCAGCCACAAAAACTTTCACATCTCAGCTTTCTGTGCTCGCCCAACTCGCGCTGCGGCTTGCAAAGAAAAGGGGGAAAGTCTCACATGTGGAAATTGAGCACCTCGAGGAAAAGTTGGAACAGGTTCCAGAAGTTGCTGAGGCGATTCTCCAATCTCAAGGGGGAAAAATAAGACAGCTCGCCAAAAAATATCGAGACGCGCGGTGCTTCTTCTTTCTCGGACGGGGAATCAGCTCGGCCACCGCGTTTGAGGGCAGACTGAAGCTATTGGAGGTCGCCTACGCTCCTTCGATAGCCTATCCGGCCGGAGAGAGCAAGCACGGGCCCATCAGCCTGATTGAGCCAGGCTTCCCAGTGATTTTCGTCTGTCCGAGGGATGAGACCCACAAGACGATTATAGGAAATATAATGGAGATGAAGGCTCGAGGGGCTTCTATCATTGCAATCATCGAGGAGGGAGACGAGGAAATCAAGAGTCTGGCCGACGACTACATAGAGATTGTTAAAGGGGTGCCCGAGGTTCTGTCACCTATAATATACGTCATTCCGCTGCAACTCTTCGCTTACCACATGGCGATTGAGAGGGAATGCGACCCCGACATGCCTAGGAACCTAGCCAAGTCAGTGACAGTCAAATAGCACGGATGCGTTTTCCTCTTTTCTGAATGTTTCCAGTCGCAAAATCTTAAGACGTACATCTCCAGTATTCTCTGAGGATAAAAGATGGAAAAGCAGGCTTGGGAGGAACTAGTCCAGAGGCTGATTCGGGAGGGAATCCTTCGGTCGCCTAAGGTTATTCGGGCGCTGCGTCGAGTGTCTCGGGAGCCTTTCCTCCCCGGGAAGGCAAAGTCTTACGTGGCGGTGGATTCTCCACTTCCGATAGGGTTTGGGCAGACAATCTCTGCGCCTCTCGGTTAATCCAAGGTGGTTAACCGGGCGAAACATGGTCTCAATTATGGATGAAGCCCTCGAATTGGAAGTGGGACATCAAGTCCTGGAGATAGGTGCTGGTTCGGGTTGGCACGCCTCCACCATAGCTGAGATTGTGGCTCCCACAGACACGCCGAAGAGGGAGTGGGGGCACGTTTACACTGTGGAGATAGTTCCTGAATTGGCTGAGTTTGCGAGAAAAAACGTTGAGAGGGCGGGTTACGGAGACCGAGTTACCGTAATCTGTGGAGATGGCTCAGAGGGATATGTGGAAAAGGCTCCTTACGATAGGGTTTTGGTGACGGCGGCAGCCCCTGATGTTCCTAAGCCCCTGATAGAGCAGTTGAAAACGGGAGGGGTCTTGGTTATCCCGATTGGTGGTATCTACCTCTACCAAACACTCTTACGCATCAGGAAGAAGGATGGCGAGATTTTGAAAGAGAACTTGGGCGGAGTTGCTTTTGTGCCGTTGGTTGGAAAACACGGATACAAGTTGTAGCTAGGTTGAACGCCCAAACCACGTTTCAAGAGTTACTTTTCCCTTGGCTTTTCTCAACCCTTCGCTCATTTTCTCGATGGCTTTTCGCACCCGTTCCTCTGAGAAGTCTCTTTCTCGGCATAGGAAGTCTACCACTGCTTCAGCGTCGGGTTCTCTCCATGTGATTCTATAGTTGTCAGTGACCTGGGGGTGGAGGAAGATTTCCCGTATTCGTTTGGGTTCCACAGGGAACTCTGCCTCTTTGAGGGTTGGCAGCAGTTTTTCGAGAGTTTCATGCTGCTGTATGAGTTTAAGCGCTGTTTTAGGGCCTATTCCTTTCACGCCGTCGGGGTTGAAGTCTGTGCCTACTAGGATGCCTATGTCTATCAGCTGTTCGTGGGTGATGTTTAGTTCCCTGAGGACCCTACCGAGTTCCACGGTTTCAGGTTGCACCTCAATGTAGACGTTTTTTCTGGGAAGCTTCCTTCGTCCTGAAATGGTTACGTTGCGGAGGAGCTGGGGTGCTCCGAAAAGGAGGCTGTCATAGTCTTGGCTTGCGCAGTAGTCAGCGTTCCCCTTTTTCACAAGGTGTGACGCTTGGGCTTCTCCCTCGCTTGGCGCCTGTATCCAAGGTATGCCCATCTGGGTCAGAAGTCTTTTGCTGTCTTCTGCCATGTAGTCTTTGAGGCGGCTGGTGGCTTGGGCGTAGGTTCGGGCTTCTTCAATCTTTCCTTCTTTTATTGCTTGCTCGTATTTGACGAGGGCTTCTTCTTTAATCCGCATTCGGCGTTTGATCTCCACCTCTTTAAGGGTGGGCGGCACTCCGTCGAAAACGTAGATGGGCTTTATTCCCATTTCCACAAGGTTGGCAGTTCTGTAAAGCAAGCCACTTAGGTGGCTGGTGATATTTCCGGCATGGTCTTTAAGAGGGGTTCCGTCTGGTTGGCGGATGATGGCGAGAAACTGGTACAACGCGTTGTAAGCGTCCACAGCAACAGACTTACCACTTAAGCTGTCAAGCGCAACAGTGGTTTTCGGAACCAAATCACGTAGATTTACGCCCAAAACCGCCACACAACTGCGAAGACAAATATTCTTTTTTTGTCATTCTATTTTTTTGTCATTCTATTAATGTCATGTCTTGTCCGCAACAAACCAGAGTACCGCGGCCCGCCTCTAGCACCCGAACTTTGTTTCCACATATTTCACACAAGTATATCTCGCCTTTTTTAGTCATTTTTTCACCTCTCATATTTAATGTACACTACTATTCTCGTACGATTTTTAGTTTGTAGTTTACTTTGACGCCTGCTTTTTCGAAGAGAAGGCCGACGGGGCAATTGGCCCTGGTTAATTCAAAGGCTCTCCTTATTTTGCCTTCGCTTTCACCGCTTGTAACTGCAATCTCATAATCAGCCTTGGTCACTGTGCGGGCTTCTTCTGATTTTTCCGCTTTCATTTCGATTTCGAGGTCGCTAATTTGAACTCGCATTTTCTTGGCCATAAGAGCAAATATAGTTGCTACACAGCCTGCGAAGCTCATAACACCGAGTTCTAAGGCTGTTGGCCCTCTGTCTGTGCCAATCTCTGGCGGTAAGTCAAGGACAACGCTGTGGGCTCTTCCGTCATCGACGACTAATCGGAACTTCTCAATGAGTTTAGCCCTAGAAGTGATAATGGTCATGCAAACAGGCACCTCTAGTAATTTTCGCATAGCAGTTCATAAAAGCCTCTGGGGTATCCGCAGGCGGGACATTTCTCGGGTGGCTCTTTTCCTTCGTGAATATAGCCGCAGTTTCGGCACTTCCATTTGACCACTTTTTCTTTCTTGAAGACTTTTCCTTCTTCTAGGTTTTTGAGGAGCTTTGTGTATCTTTTTTCATGTTGTTCCTCTACTTCGCCTATCTCCTTTAGGGCGTCGGCTATTTCAGTGAGTCCTTCTTTGCGTGCTTCTTTCTCGAACGTGGGATACATTTGTGTCCACTCGTAGTGTTCGCCCTCAATAGCCGTCTTCAGGTTTTGTTTTGTGTTGCCGATGCCTTTCAGAAGTCCCAGGAGTCGTTCTGCGTGAGCCTTTTCGTTGGCTGCTGTTTCCTCAAAGATGGCTGCGATCTGCTCAAACCCTTCTTTTCTCGCCACTTCTGCGAAAAAGGTGTATTTGTTTCTCGCCTGGCTCTCGCCTGCAAATGCGAATTTCAGGTTTTCTTCAGTCTTTCTCATATTACGATTTCACCTGAAATAGGATTCCATGTTAAAACTTATAACATTGTTGATCTGCTTTCTTCGTTAAGCTGAGAGTATCGCTGATCAAGATTTATGGTTCATAATGTTTTCAAGAGAGAAGCAGAAAACTCGAAATAGAACTGCTATGCAACCAAAGAATGCTGTTCTACCTCTAATACTTTTCATACTCCTAGCCAGCCTATTTGCATGCAGCGCCAAAGCGGAAACTGAGAACTTCACGGTGCCTCCGGAAAGTGAAGTTACAAGATCACTAAACCTTCAGAAAGACGACCGTGTTGCGATAGGGTTCACAGTGGTCGGACAAACAGTAACATTAAACTTCTACGTGACTGATCCCAATGGAGAAACTGTAATACGGTATGACACGGTAGGTCAAAAGAGCTTCTCTTTACACGCAACAACCCCAGGCGTTTACATTCTACACTTTGACAATTCCGATTCTTCAGAAGAAAAAACGGTCACCCTGAACTACGACGTTCAACACTACATACTGGGGCTTCCCCAAACCCTGTTCTACGTCCTTGTGATCGCAGTGGTTTCAGTGATTGCCATATTCTTCTTCGTTCTTCTGGGAAAAGCCACGTACTAACATGCACACTCAGACAAAACTAAACCGTCTTATCTAGCCCTTTAGCCTTCCCTGACCGTTACTTTTTCTACTTCTGCAAGCCAAGGGATTCTGGGCAAACCTTTCGAAAGACTCTCAAATATTTCCTTCTCAATCTCCTTATTGGATTTCTCCTCACTTTCTTCAACAAGAATGATGGTGATGAAAGCTTTTTTCGTTTTCATTTTATAGTCCTCACTCTATGCAAGGTGTTAGAAAGGAAAAAAGATTGAGAGTCATGCATGATTCAAATTGAATCTAAAGCAGAATTATTCTTCTTCAAACTCTATTCTGTGGGTATGCCAACAGTAATAATGCCTAACGGAATCTTTAACAAAATCTGCGATACTACTGTATCCGCACTCTGGATGTTTTTTAATGAGTAATTCAATTGCGTCAAGCATCTTAGAAGGCAACTTGACGGTTCTATATCGCTTGTTCAATACGCAAAGCCAGCTATAATCATTTCCTTATTGTATAACCTTACGAAAAAGCCCCCTAAATTAGACTTATGAAGACTAAATATGGAGAGTTAATCTTGTTGATTCAGATTCTGACTCCTACGTCAAAGCGCGCGCATTTTGTTGTCCTGCCCGTTAGATCATTGTAGGAAGCCGCTGTATGCCAACTTCACCTTTTTCAGGTCTAGGATGTTGATTACGCCGTTGTTGTCTATGTCTGCGTTCGGTTCCTCTATCCATCCGCTGTAGGCTAACTTAACTAGTTTTACGTCTAAGATATCAACTTCACCATTCTCATTTACATCACCTATGATCCCGTATTGAATAGCTATTTCATGAGTACTGAGGTTGAATTCAAAGTAAATGAAGTAATGTGTTCCATTTGTATTAATCACAGGAAATGGTGGTGGAGTGAGCTTGTCACCATCTATGAACACTTTGAGTTCAGTAGTATTGACTATTGGAAAGATTACATTAATATATCCTTTCTCACCTGCTGGTCCAGAAGATCTAAAATGGAAGGTGTTAATAGTTCCAACTATGTGGTCTATTGTGGTGTTGCTGACTATTGTTACTGGATAATCCTTGCCTTTCACTTTGATACTGGTCTCTGTTAAAGTCCAAGGATTCATAACTGGATAGTTATCCTGATTGTCTTCATCAATGACGTATGGAGTATCTCCTATATCATCACTACCAGTTTCATTTTGATAAGGACCATTGTACAAGTCTGTACCGTTGTAGTCGCTCCAATAGTTTCCGCCTGAAGGATAGCCGTCATCCCAAGTGTTGTTAGTTGCGTTCTCAAGAGATGCCTGAATTGTGTTGTTGATGAAGTTGTTGTGGTAGACGAGGTTGCCGCTAGAATTGCTGGTTAGTTCTATGCCGTAGTAGTTATTCTTTATTGTATTGCCAGTAACAATGTTGTTGTAGCAACCCCATTCTGGCACACCAATGAACAGGCCTTCAGTGTTGTTTGTTATCTCGTTGCCTTTGATGACATTGTCGTTGGCCTTATCTATGAAGAAGAAACCTCTTCCCGAGCTGTTGGATATCTTGTTGTCCTCAATGGTGTTGTCTTTAGATAACTCTAAGTAAACGCCATACTCGTTTTCGGTTACTAAATTGTCGGTCATAGTGTTGTTACAAGAGAAAACTACATAGATGCCAACCAGATTGTTGGAAGTGGTCACGTTTTGTATGGAGGAATTGGTCACGTATGCAAACATAACGCCGTGCGCATTCTTGGTGTCTAGGTTCAAGTTTTCTACGGCGATGTTGGTGGAGTTTACGAGTCCTAAGTATCCAATGTCTGGGAATGTGGAGGAATTTATTACAAGGTTTTTCTGGTTAACCAGGTAATAGATCGGCTTTCCGTCCACCGTGTTGGAAGTGTCGATGTCATGGATGAAGTCTGAGACATTGTCTCCTCTAATTCGAAAGTTGTAACCGTTGCATGTCATGGTGTTGTTTCTTAGGGTGTTATTGGTGCTACTGACAGGCTTGGACCAATTGTGCCGCAAAGTCATACCCTCGTTAGTGTTGTTTGAAATGGTGTTGTTTAATATCAAATTGTGGCTAGAATCATCTAGCCAGATGCCCCAATCGTTCTCTGAAACGGTGTTGTTTGACATCAAATTATGGCTGCTTTCCCAAGACCAGATCCCAGCCCCATTACCACTCAACATGTTGTCGCTGATTGTGTTGTAAGTTGAGTTGAAAATGGTAATACCCGCATAACGATTTGAAAATACGTTATTTCCGCTAATTGTGTTGTTGCGTGTTGGGTCCTGACTGGGCGCTACCCATTTTCCGTCCTGTAAGACAAGGTGAGGTCCTACCCATTTTCCGTCCTGTGAGTTAGAGTATACAGTGTTGTTGGAAATCGTATTGTTAAATGATTCGAACATGCATCCAATGCCATTGATAGTATTGTTGTAAGCTGTGTTGTTAATTATTACATTATTGAAACAAGAGCCCCAGATGGCTATTCCAGAAGCGTTGTTAAACTTGACTGTATTGTTAATCATAATGTTATTATTAGAACCCCATGTTAGGACCAAACCATCCCAGTTGTTGTTGGTCACCACGTTACCAGTTATGTTGTTGCAGGAAGAAGACCCGTCAATGTGAATGCCCCTCATTGTACTGTTTGAAACGGTGTTGTTTAATAAGGCGATGTGTGAAGAACGTTCAACGAAAATGCCTTCATAGAATCCCTGAACTCTTACGTTCTTGATGGTTACATTGTTTCTACCATCTAGATAGAATCCATTGCCATTACCAGAACCATGAAGAGTGGAGCCGTTTCCATCTACTATTATGTTATCTCTCTCTATTACGATGGGTTCATAATTGTTGCCTGTGAAAGTGTAAGTGACATTGTCCAAACTGGTAATATTTGCTGTCAGAGGTTCAACAGACCCATCAACCCTAATATAAATCATCCCACCTGCTTTAACTGGTTGAATGTTAAATGCCAACGTTAACATGCTTGTTAATAGCAGGGTCATCATTATTCCTGAAACTGCTTTTGTCCTCATTCTCCCTTCACTTTCCAGAGTAGCTATTGCAATAACCGATATTTTTCATTTGCGAAACAATCTTCCTTACTCCTCTAATACAATAAATGTGCGCGCATAGTCTGAAGTCTCGAAGAGTCAACAGAACTCACACTAGATTTATTAGCCTCCATTCACAACACTTATATTGCGAAGACGCCCAAAGTCATTTTGGCGATATGAGTCGCATCCGTAACTTGACGGCGGCGTCAACCCAAACGCGTTAAGGCGTCGCTTCGCCCTTGGATGAAGGGTTGACCTCCGGTTACGGAAACAAAAATGAGGACCTGAGCGCTAATTTAGGTCCGAAATGGGCTTGGCGCAACCCCAAATCCAGCCGGCTTTGCGGCAAAAACTCCACTATTACAACTCCGGTTGATCCTGCCGGACCCCACTGCTATCGGGGTGGGACTAAAACATGCGAGTCGAGCGCCTTCAAGCCATGGTGAAGGCGCGGCGAACGGCTCAGTAACACGTGGCTAACCTACCCTTTGGACGGGGACAACCACGGGAAACTGTGGCTAATCCCAGATAGATGAGGAGGCCTGAAATGGTTTCTCATTCAAAAGGCGTTTAGACCACGCTTCTAAGCGTCGCCAAAGGATGGGGCCGCGGCCGATCAGGTTGTTGGTGAGGTAACGGCTCACCAAGCCTATAACCGGTACGGGCTGTGAGAGCGGGAGCCCGGAGATGGGCACTGAGACAAGGGCCCAGGCCCTACGGGGCGCAGCAGTTGCGAAAACTCCGCAATGTGCGAAAGCGTGACGGGGCTACCCCGAGTGCCATCCGTTGAGGATGGCTTTTCCACGGTGTAAGGAGCCGTGGGAATAAGGAGAGGGCAAGTCTGGTGTCAGCCGCCGCGGTAATACCAGCTCTCCGAGTGGTGGGGACAATTATTGGGCTTAAAGCGTTCGTAGCCGGCTCAGCAAGTCTTCCGTTAAATCCAACGATCTAATCGTTGGACTGCGGCAGATACTGTTGGGCTAGGGGGCGGGAGAAGCCGATGGTATTCTCGGGGTAGGGGTGAAATCCTATAATCCCGGGAGGACCACCAGTGGCGAAGGCGGTCGGCTAGAACGCGCCCGACGGTGAGGGACGAAAGCTGGGGGAGCGAACCGGATTAGATACCCGGGTAGTCCCAGCAGTAAACGATGCGGGCTAGGTGTTGGAGCGGCCACGAGCCGCTTCAGTGCCGCAAGTAAACCATTAAGCCCGCCGCCTGGGGAGTACGGCCGCAAGGCTGAAACTTAAAGGAATTGGCGGGGGAGCACCACAAGGCGTGAAGCTTGCGGTTTAATTGGAGTCAACGCCGGGAAACTTACCGGGGGCGACAGCAGAATGAAGGCCAGATTGAAGGTCTTGCTGGACGAGCTGAGAGGAGGTGCATGGCCGTCGCCAGTTCGTGCCGTGAGGTGTCCTGTCAAGTCAGGTAACGATCGAGACCCGCATCCCTTGTTGCTACTGTGCGCATAGCCAGGCACACTAGGGAAACTGCCGCCGATAAGGCGGAGGAAGGAGCGGTCCACGGCAGGTCAGTATGCCCCGAATCCCCCGGGCCACACGCGAGCTGCAATGGTAGGGACAATGGGTTCCAACCTCGAGAGGGGAAGGCAATCTCTAAACCCTGCCTCAGTTGGGATCGAGGGCTGTAACTCGCCCTCGTGAACATGGAATGCCTAGTAATCGCGTGTCCTCACCGCGCGGTGAATACGTCCCCGCTCCTTGCACACACCGCCCGTCGCTCCATCCGAGTGAGGTTTGGGTGAGGCGTGGTCCTTTGTGGCCTCGTCGAATCTAGGTCTCGCAAGGTGGGAGAAGTCGTAACAAGGTGGCCGTAGGGGAACCTGCGGCCGGATCACCTCCTAAGAAATCAGCGCAATAGCTGGCTGGAGGGGAAAGCGCACAAGCCAACGTTGTCCTTTTTTGGCGTAAGCGGTAGTAGCCTCTAGGTTTTATTAGACTCCAAATAGGACGCGCGAAAGTTGCTGGAGTTGGGCAAAAAGGTTAAGGATGGATTGGGCGAAGATCCTAGTGTCTTAGAATTTGTGAGGTTGATTCATCCCGCCCGCGGAGCCCGTTTCATTCCTTGATTGGTCCGGGATTTCCTTTGTTGGTAATTTCCCTCAGGTCTTTGTGGGACATTCACGGCACGCCACGGGAGGTTGTCAAAATAGGTTACTGCAACTTATCTTATAAGGATGTTATTCGTTATGTGCAATGAATGATGACTTGTAGCTTTTAAGTAAGTTTCTACTTATTTTACTTAGGTGGCGATGGTAATGTCTGGTGGTGCTTTAAAGGAAGTTTTGAAAGAGGTTAGGGTTGTTCGTGAAAAGGTTGAAAGGTTAGAGGAGCTTGTTGAGGAGAGGCTTATAGGTTTGGAAGAGCCTTTGGAGGACGAGGTTAAGGCTATTAAGGAGTACGTGAAGGCTAAGGAAAAGGGAAGCGTGGAGCTTATATCAGTGGAAGATGTTGAGAAGGAGAAATAATTGTTTGCAGAGGTACCACGTCTTCTTGGAAAAGAAGACGGTTAAACAGCTTGAAAAACTGGGTGTGGATGCACGTAGTAGAGTTATTGAGGCTTTGTATACTCTACGAAATGAAGGCTTCTCTCGAAGGCTTGATATCGTAAAGCTGCGGGGGTACAAAAACCAGTATAGGCTACGGATAGGTAAATACAGAATTTTATTTGAATTAATGCCTGAAAGAACCATAGTTGTGTATGCAATACTGCCACGTAAGATGGCTTACTAAACGTTTCTAAGTAATAGTGATAGAGGGTTATCCTTGCATTAGGGTTTTTAGTTGTTCAAGTTTATTAGGCAAAGCGAAGTAAAGATGATGAGAGTGGTGACTTTAAAAGCTATTTATTGGTTAAGTGAATTGTAACTGGGGAGACAGCTGTGGGAGCTGAGGAGAAGAAGAAAAGGAAGAAGCGGAAGCAACAGCTGGTTCTCTTGAAAGAGGAAGAGATCGTTAGTGAAACCTTTCCCCAACTGCTCAAGGTTTTGGAAGAGTTGAGGGAGGAAGAGAAGTACGTGGACATACAGGTTTGTCCGAGGTGTAAGAGTGCTCGGGTTAGGAGGGTTGGTGCCATGAAGGGGGACATGTCTGGTCACTTGGCTGTAACTCCGGTGAAGTATGAGTGTTTGGAGTGTGGGTGGAGGGAAAGGTTGGTTATTAAGGCGACTAACAGGCCTTTGGGTTTGAAGGAAGTGGCTATAATCGCTGAGGCTTTGGATCTCAAAGAAAAGGAAGAATGAAATCTGCCCATAACGTTTCCACAGCTTTACCAATCTAACTTAGACGGTTTAATATCGTTTTCAACATTCCACCTGTACCGCGTCTTCTTGGAAAAGAACTTGTCTGTTATTTGTTGGATTAGTAGGCTCTTTCTCTTCGCTCAATGAGTAGCACATGGATCCTTTTTTGGTTCCATAGAGTTTCGTAGATTACTCGGACATCGCCGATTCTCGCTCTGTAGGTATCTGGGTATCCTTTGAGTTTCTTGATGTCGTAGTGTTCGGCTGGAGCGGGGTTTTCGCGAAAAATAAGGAGTAGTTCAATTATTCTTCGTTTATAATGTTTGGGCAGTTTTTTGATTGATTTTCTGGCTCTTTGGGAGATGATTACTTGGAACAATTGTTTCAGCCTAGTTCTCTGATTAGTTCCTCAAGGTTTATGCTTGAGCCTTCTGCTATCTCCTTTCTGGCTTCTTCAAGCTCTTTCTTTTCTTTTTCGCTTAGCTCTTCTTCTGGTAGGAGCATTGCTCTAAGCCTTAGGAGTTCTAGTCTGACTGCGTCTAGTTTGTGTAGCACGAGCTTCAGTTGGCTTTCGGTGACGGTTACATCCACGCTTGTTCACCTGAATCATATAGAAGGATGCTGCTCTAAATAATGTTTTGTGGTGTTATTAAGGGTTTGAACGAAATAAGCGCTTTAGCATACCCGCTTTTTATCAAGGGGCTTGAGAAGTCTCATCATCCTTGCATTAGGGTTTATGGGTTGTTGTTCACCTTTTGCCCAGTGAGGCGAGAGCTGTATGGCGTATAAATCAAATATGACGATGAAGCAGACATTCTCACGGTAGTGGTTGCTGAGAAAGGAAAACTTTCATACGCAGAAGAAGTCGGCGACATAATGGTACACTTCGACGAGAATTGAAAACTTCTTTTCATGGAAATACTTAAAGCAAGCAAGATTGTTCCATTAATGGTTCAAGGCTTAGCTAAAAAAGAAGTCATGGTAACCTAACAATAAGATAAGAAGAAAGGGACTGTGGGGCTGGCAATAGATTCGTGTCATTGGACGAAGGCTCCTATACATAGATAGGGTTGATGGAGCCGGGGTGTACGCACCAAGGCTTCGGTCGAGGTGTTCAGCCTGCGGCTCCCAATCGCCCGAGGTGTCAGGCTGAAACTTTTGGATTATAGGCGTCTGGACGAAATTAAAAAGAGGACTAGTCGTTTAGAAGGGCATAGTATGGTGTCTGCATGGTGTTCATTTTGCGCTGGTTTAGCTATCTTCGGTAGTATTTACAAGAATTGAGTTAAGCGCTTTCCTTTTCCAAATTGAAAAACTCTATGCTCCCCGTTTCTTTTGTGAAAGATGGAGAAAACCTCAATTTCAGGAATGCGAGTAGATAATTCCTTTTCGAGTTCTTTAACTTCAGGTGATGATTGAAGGATAAGATTGAAGCTGCCTTCCGTGATTTCGGGATAGTGCTTACTATGAGGGTTTCCTTCCGAATGCACTTCAGCCATAATCCTTAGCCTAGGTTTCACTGAAGCTTTTTCTATCGTTTGTGATTGTGCTATTATTGTTTGGTCGGTAATGTGTGAAAATGCTTCTTCAACATTCTTAATTGTGTTTGGAGAAATTTCTATTTTCTTCTTTTCTAAATGTCCCCGTAAGATATTCATAAGCATTTGATAAATAAGGTGTTCTTTAGGGATGGTTTCGAAAAAGGAGCCATCTACTATAGAAACTTTTACTTTCTCGCTTTCTTTATGTGTACGTATAACATAGAGACACTTTCTTTCGAGTTTGAAATAGCTTTCATCAACGGCAAGTTTGCCGTCCATGATAGTAGCGATTCTTGAAACTAAATGGTCACCGTTGACCACGTCTATTTCTTCTAGGCTTTTATATTTGGTAGGGATTGTTGAGTTGAAAGAAGCAACGCTTCCGCCTTTCGAGTCTTTTAATTCTATCAAGCTGCCACCTATAATTTTCTTTCCAATTTTCTTTACTTTGAACAGAAAGTCGGGAAAGTGCTGTGATTGTGAATATAGCAGCGTCTTTTCTATTCCTTTGCTCCTCAGCCAGTCCACGCTTAGGTTACTCCAGAAATCAAAACCATATGCATGTTTGGCATCTTTGCGATTGTCGATGTAAGCCAAATCGTTTCCGCATGTTCTTATCACTAACTCCTCTAGAGGAGAATGAAGGTTGATTGTCCCTTTCTTCACATGGTTTACTACTCTGACAAAAAGAGTGGTTGCATCAATTAAAGACATTAAAGAAGACTCCTTTGCCTAGTGGTAACTCTTTTGAGTTGCCAGATTTCTCTCATATTTGGCGTGAATCTGTAATAGTCAAAGTATTTAGATACGCTGTCGGCGGGTCTTGGGAAGGTCAACCGCTTCTTAATGATTTCAACATAATTTGGGTCTATTTCTATTCCTACAGAATTTCTCCCTAATTGGTATGCAACCACTAAAGCGGTTCCTGTTCCAGCAAGAGGATCGAGAACAGTGTCTCCTGGTAGAGTAGATGACAGAATTATTCTTAGAAGCAATGCTACAGGACTCTGTTGTACATGAACTCTGTTTCCCTCGCTATCTCTTATTGCTTCATCTCCAGCAAAATATCCAGAAGTTAACTCTCTAATGTCATCCCATACGTCTGTGAGGTAAACTCCATTTTCGTGTTCATATTTATGTTCGGGAAGAGGCGGTAAATCTATACGTAATTTGTTAAAGGTTCTTGATCTGTCGCCTTTAGTAGCATAAGCGATGATTTGATATTGTTTAGAAAATTTGGCATTACAAGGAACAGCAGATGTTTTCTTTTTCCAAACGATAAGGCTTTGGAATTTCCAGCCTGTTTTTCTGAGCACCCTTAATACTCGTTCAGCATTTTTTTCTCTTTGCATGAAATAGATTGCTCCACCATCTACTGTAGCTTCGTAAACTTTGTGTAAAATCTCTTTCAGCCAATTCCAGTATTTCCAAGCTGGTTGATTATCATCGAAGAATCTGTAATCCTTTCCTTGTCTATAGGGTGGGTCGAGAAAAGTTAGGTGGACATTATTGATGGTACCTTCATTAAGATACTTTAGGCAATCCCCTTCAAGCACTTTCCAAAATACATTTGTTTTGCTTTCTGAGTTAGGGCTGGCGAGCATAGTTTCTTTTTGTTGCATTATTTCAGAGGCAAAGTCTTCTTGCTTGCTCTCTTTAAGTGTAATATAGTATCCTTTTTCAGTTTTGTTAAGTTCTACACAGCTGCCGATTGGAAATCTGTTTCTCAGGTAGAGAGACCAAAGTCTTCCGTACTTGTCAAATCGTGCTGGGTTATCATTTAAGGTGGTATAACATGGTAAGCTGGTGTTCCCAACCAATTCAGACAGACTTTCTGTTGGGATCTGCACAAATCCTCGAAGAACCTCCATCCTTTTAAGAACCTTGCTTACCATTCGCATCCTTTTTTATTAGAGTAATTTCTCTTCTAATAAGTTTAACTTTTCACGTTAGGAATGGCTAAGAATTTAAGTCGGTTCCTTTTAAACGTTGATATGGGATTAAAGATGAATGAAACCGCAGTAACGGTTGAGTTTGGAAGAGAGGAACTTTCTTACTTAGTTGATTTTCTTGTTGAAGACCTTCGCGTCTGGAGTGAAAAGGGCTTTGAAAGTGGAAAGGAGAAAGAGCAATTCCAACGGGTAATCAGCGTGGTAAGTAAGTTACGTGAAGCAATAGGAGAAACCACTACACTATTTCTTTAATCTCCTAACATGAAGTATCTAGTTGGGAGAAACTTAAGGCAGCGTTGCCTACGGTGGATGCTGTAGAAGAGAGGTTAAGGCCTGCCAAAGAAAGAAATCTCTCTCCTAACTATATCCGAACATTAGAACGCCTCAAGACGCATCTAGAAAAACAACGAACAATTTCTTTAGAAACACAACTTATCTCACAATAACAAACAAACATGATTCTAGTTAGATCATCTAGAAGGAGGAGGGGGGGCTATAGGGGGGTCTAATAATAAAATAAAGAGACACTAACCCACACAACGCTAAGCTTATTAGACACCACATTAACAAACTATAATTGCAAAGACGCCTAACTTCTGGCGAAATGAATTGCGCGCGCAAACAAAATGCAATCCTAGAATAAGACATCTAGGATGAAGGGTAAAAGTGAGCTCACACCATTAAGCTCACAATGAAAACCATGCAAAGGCCCATACGACTAACCCATAACAACGCCAAACAAACACACAACCAAAAGTAAGCCCGACATGAAACGCCGTCTGGAGAATGGCAAGGCTTGAACGCCGAAGAAAGGCGCGGCAAGCAGCGAAACGCCCCGGGTAAGCGCATGCAGCTATAGAACCGGGGATACCCAAATGAGACCTCTCACTGTGGATTCTTCGGAATCCATGGTGCTCCGAAAGGAGCGGGAACCCCCTGAACTGAAACATCTTAGTAGGGGGAGGAAAAGAAACCAAATGGGATTCCCTAACTAGCAGCGAGCGAAAAGGGAAAAGTCCAAACCGAATCTTGTATGGAAACTTACAAGAGATGTAGGGTTGAGGGACCAGCCGCCTTCTCACCCGACTAAGCCAAAGTGGCCTGGAAAGGCCTGCCAAAGAAGGTGATAGCCCCGTAGGCATAAACCGGAAGAAGAAGGGCTGGAAACCCAGAGTACCACACCTCGGCATAGGTGCGAAAAGCTGGAAGCCACCAACTCCCAAGACTAAACACGATTCAAGACCGATAGCGCACTAGTACGGTGACGGAAAGCTGAAAAGCACCCCGCAAGGGGGGTGAAAAGAGCCTGAAACCAGACGGTCAAAGACGTGTGCAGCCCAGAAGGACAGATCCCTCCCAAAGAAACCTGTGGCAACACAACAGTACAAGGGAGGAGGACCAGGGTTGCACGCTCCGTCTAGAAACACGGGCCGGGGAGTTCACAGCTGTGGCAAGCCTAAAGGCTAAAAACCTGTAAGCGAAGGGAAACCAAAAGCGCGCAGCCGGCGCAAGCCAGCAAGGCGCTAGGTCTGAAAGGGCCCGAAGTCACGGCCGTGAAACTAGAAACCGGGCGATCTAGCCCTGGGCAGGGCGAAGTCAGGCGAAAGCCTGGTGGAGGCCCGAAGGGGTGTTGACGTGCAATTCACTCCTCAGACCTGGGGCTAGGGGCGAAAGACCAATCTAGCCCGGTGATAGCTAGTTCCCTCCGAAGTGGGTCGCAGCCCAGCCTCGAGCGAGGCAACCGATGGGGTAGAGCACTGACTGAAAAGTAAGGAGCCGAAAGGCACCGCTTTTCTCTCAAACTCCGAATTCATCGGTGCCGTAGACCTCGAGAGACGGGTTCTGGGGGGTAAGCTCCCAGTCCGAGAGGGGAACAACCCAGACTGGGGTTAAGGCCCCAAAGTGCTGGCTAACTGTCAAACTGAAAGGCGTCGTCAGCCCCAGACAGCGGGGAGGTAGGCTTAGAAGCAGCCACCCTTCAAAGAAAGCGTAACAGCTCACCCGCCGAGGCTCACGGCCCTGAAAATGGACGGGGCTAAGCCAGCCGCCGAAACCCCAGGGTGCAGCTTAGAGCTGCAATCCGGTAGGAGGGCGTCCCGACTGGGCGGAAGCCGGGCCTTGAGGTCCGGTGGACCGGTTCGGGATTGCATATCCCGGTGGTAGTAACAGCAAAGAGGGGTGAGAATCCCCTCCGCCGAAAGGGCCAGGGTTCCCCAGCAACGCGTCGTCAGCTGGGGGTAAGTCGGTCCTAAGGCATGTCCTAACCGACCATGCCGAAAGGGAAACTGGTTAAGATTCCAGTGCCGCGGAGGTACATGCGGCAACGCAAGCCCAACATCTGACACTTCGGGGTAGGCTGAGCAAGGCTGTCGCCTTGTTTAACCGTATAAGCTTGGGGAGTGCCGTAATGGCGAGAACCAGGTGAAAGCGGGAATAGCCGCCCGTTTTTAGGGCGGTTCAGCTAATCTCTGGAGTCCTTGAAAAGGGTGTTGGGAAGGATTCTCCGCGACCGTACCAAGATCCAACACAGGTGCCCCTAGGCGAGAAACCTAAGGCGTGTCGGGTGTACACCAAGCGAGGGAACTCGGCAAATTAGCCCCGTAACTTCGGGATAAGGGGTGCCTGTGGTTTTGGCTTCGGCTGGAACTGCAGGTCGCAGTGACAAAGGGGTCCCGACTGTTTAATAAAAACACAGGGAGCCGCAAGCCCGAAAGGGTGTGAACGGCTTCTGAATCCTGGCCAGTACAGGTACCTGAAATCCGGGTTCAACCGGGCTAAGGGCCTGCAAACGCCGGGAGTAACTCTGACTCTCTCAAGGTAGCCA
>Ga0315314_1001261_pt1 | contig 23379 bp, 28 predicted proteins | sample TDP9_MG_FD_203631 | JGI IMG/M metagenome (GOLD analysis project Ga0315314, IMG submission 203631) | Freshwater sediment microbial communities from Lake Towuti, South Sulawesi, Indonesia - TDP9 | ecosystem: Environmental > Aquatic > Freshwater > Lake > Sediment | place: Indonesia: South Sulawesi... | reverse complement strand
TCGCCTTCTTGAGGTTCTCCAAGCCACGCTTGTTCCAGAGGCTCCTTCCCTTCAGGTAAAGGGTGTAGGCGGCGGTGCTCTCCGTAGGCTTCCTTTCCACACGCTCTTTCTCTGAAGACAGGATTCTGACCCGCAGAGCCTCCGCGACCTGCTTCGCCACGTCACTCTGAACCTCGAAGATGTCATCCAGGGTCCTGTCATAGTTCTGCGCCCAGAGGTGTCTATCAGTTGCCACGTCGATGAGCTGCGTGGTGATCCGAATCCTGTTCCCAGTTTTTCTAAAGCTTCCTTCGAGGACAGATCCAACTTCGAGTTCCCTTCCGATTTCCTTCACCTTCTTCGCTGTCCCCTTGTAGCCCATCACAGATGTCCTTGAGATGACGGCGAGTCCGCTAATCCCCGAAACCGTCGAGATGATTTCCTCTGTCACACCGTCAGTGAAGTACTCGTCCGCTGGGTCTGGGCTCATGTTGACGAGGGGCAGCACTGCGAGCCGATGCTTATCGAGAACAACCTGTCCAGTCGTAGATTCTTGCGGCTTGGGTTTGGGCACCTTTCCCCTGAGCCAGCTTTTGATGCCAAGGTCCTTGTCTTCCGAGGAATTCATCCAGGGTCACACTCAAGCGAGGCCAAGAACACCCCTCCAAGTCAATATGCAACAAGATGGTATTGGATTCTATGTTCTTATCGCTTGCGGAAGAACGCCAAAAAAGTCTTAGCAAGCCATTACACTGACTATTCTCCAGAGAAGCTTGAAGACATCTATGGAAAAGCTAACTTGAAGATGTTGGACTAGATGACGTAAGATAAAACTTTACCCCAACCAACCTCAATAAAGTATGGAATCTGAGTGTCGCCTGAAAAGTGCCAAAGAAGTCTAATCATGTTTGGATCCTATTTGGATCATATAGTAGACCCCTCTAGACCCTGCGTGTGTGTTCCCACAGAAGCCAAGCGGCCACCAACATTGTGCTATGCAGAAAACATACTATACCTAGAGAAGCGTGTGTGCAGATTCACAACACTATTTTTTCTCTTTGTTCACGTTCTCCAACAACTGCTGATAAAGATCCAAAGTATTCTTCGCTATAACGTCCCACGTAAACTGCTCCAAAACCCGCTTCCTCCCATTCTTACCCAATTCCTCCTTCCGCTTCGGGTCCTTCAACGAATTAATAATCCCCCAAGCAATGTCCGTAGGATCATTTGGGTTAATATGAAAACCACACTGCCCAGGACCATCAGTAACAACAATCTCCTTCATCCCACTGATACCCGCAGCACCAACCACCACGGGCTTCTCCATAGCCATAGCCTCCAAAGCCACAATACCAAACGGCTCATACAAACTCGGAAAAACCGCCACATCACAAGCCGCATAATGCGCAATCCGTTCATCTTCAGGCACGAACTCAGAACGAAACTTCACACAATCCTGCAGCCTAAGGCTCTGAACCGACTTCTCAATATGCTCCCGCATCTCACCCAACCCCACAATCACAAGCTTCGCGTTCGGAATCTCCTTCAAAGCCTGCGGCATCGCCAAAACCAGCTTGTCTGCACCTTTTATCCAAACCAAACGCCCAATAAACAAAATCATCTGCTCGTTGTCCTTGATACCGTACAACTCGCGGATTTTCCTGATTGTCTCAGGCTTAACTTGTTTAGGATTATACTTCTGCGGGTCAACACCATTATAGCTAACTTGAATCTTATCCTTCGGAAAACCCAAACCAATAAGCTCCTCTTTCATAGCGTTCGAAACCGTAATAATCATATCCGCCATCTGCCCAGCCCGCTGCTCAATGTTAGTCACAACCTCGGAACCGTTACCCAAAGTGCGACCCCTTTCCGTAGAATGCACATGAAACACAAGAGGCAAACCCAAATCCCGCTTCACCGTAATCCCCGCAATCGCGCTCAGCCAATCATGCGCGATCACAATCTCGTACTGAAAACCCTCCTTCGCCACAAGCTCGTTGATGATTTTTGAGGCAGCAAGATAATTATAAACAAGAACCTTGGAAAACATCTGAATGCCCCGACCCCACTTCCTGACATCTTCAGCAATGACGTCAGGAAGCGAATCCGAAACATCAATATGCTGAGGCCTATGGATTTCTATGCCCCTCCAAAGCTCCCGCGTCGGCAAACTACCCTCATCATCATTCATCGTAAACACCGAAACCTCCTGCTCCATAAGCACGAATTTTCTGGTAATCTCCGCAGCGTACGTGCCCAAGCCGCCCACGATTTTCGGCGGATACTCATAAACCAGCACAGCCATTTTCATCTGATTCATTCTCCAAAGTTGTACTCATTAGTTTCCGAGGCGGAATAAAAGCACTATGAAGGCTTCCTCTATTAATTTTTCTCTCAAAAAAGATACATTACCGGCTTGTTTAATGCAAAAATTGAAAAGCAGAATCGACTATTGTATGTAATGGCATATTAACACAAGGGGGATGCGTAAAAATGCAGTTAAACCCAACAAAGAAAATTATTCTCGAAAAACTGTGGCAGAATGCAAAGCCATCGAAACCGCTCGAAATCGCCAAACAAGTAGGAATCACCCGCCCGCAGGCTATGATGCATCTTCTCGGGCTTAAACAAATGGGCTACGTGTCGTCGCCCGAAAGAAACACCTACCAAATCACCGACAAAGGAAAAGAAGCGTTAGGATTGCCCAAACTTTCCAAGCACCACGCCTCTCAAATTCTGCAACCAGTATCCCCAGAGAGAAGCTTCCACTTTTCCACGGGAATCGGCCACTCTTTGGGTATCCAGGCAAACAGCATTCAAGATTTTTGCGACAAAGTTCAAAAGATAGATTTGCGAGCCATAGAGTTTCACGCACACCGCAAGGATTTTGAGGCTTGGCTCCAATTTTTAGGCGACGCAGAGTTGGCAAAACGGCTAGCACTGATTCGAGAAGAGGGCGTGTCGGGTGAAGAGTTGCGCAAGCGAGTTTACGAGGCAGTAAAGTTCCGCTGCGAAGAATTGAGAAGGCAAGTTAGCGACTGAGCTTTTTCCCTTCTTTTTCTCTTGCATAAGGAATAGGGTTTACGCTTTTATTGGCTTTAGCAGATTAAATAGTGGCGATGGCTATGAGTACACGGTTGGTCGTGGTTTCTGCCAAGATTCCTGAGAACGTTTACAAGGAACTTCTGCTTCGGATTCCCGAGCGGGAGAGGAGTGATTTTATTCGTGAGGCGATTCTGGAGAAGTTAGAGAAGACGCCGCGGGCAGACAAGGTTTTAGAATTGGAGCGTCGTATGGAGCGTGTCGAAGCTTACATAACGGAGATTAAGAAATCCTTGACAGAGCTTGAGGTTTTAACGTTCGAGCATGGCAAAGTGAACCCGCACACGTTTTGCATCGACGAGATTGACCATAAAATCGTGGATTACCTATTGCATTACAAGATTGCCACCACGCCCGAACTTGCAGAATACACTAAAACCAACCGTTGGTTGGTGCTCAACCGGCTGCGGAAGATGCAGAAAACGTCCAAAAAACAACTCGGTAAACCCATACTCACCTACTACGCAGGTGAAAAACAAGGCAAACGCAAAGCATGGTCACTGAATGAGGAGTTAATCGAAACATAGACAACAAATAAATCCTCTAACCCCTCTGATTCTGTCAAGGAGGGCCCGTGGCCCAGTCTGGATTAAGGCGCCGAACGCTCTAACATTCCACTAAAGCGTGCGCAAGCCTCCGGAGCCGGTGAACCGGGGTTCAAATCCCCGCGGGCCCGCCATTCCATTTTTCGCATTTTCGGCTTGAGCATGACAGCTCCAGAATACTGGTGGGACGGAAACATAAGATTCAACAGCTGGAGGATAGACGACGAATCCGGAAATACTATATTCCAATCCTGGGAGCCGACACTCACGATCACAGAAGACGTATTCGGGATGCTTTTTGATGCCAGAGGCAGAGCAAGAGAGCTGAAATGCATCTACGTGCCAATCCAATCTTAGGCATGGTGTGACACCATAGACAATTCCCACACAAACTCCTTCTTTTTCTATGCTTTAAGAAATTTTATTGAATGATTATCTATCAGTTGTTGGTTTGACGCCCATTTCCTCTTCCTTTAGGTTTAGTATAGTTTTTACTGTGCGTCTTATGAGTATTGAAAGCGAAACATATTTTCTTGGCGTTAAACGAGGTTAATCTTTAAAACTGAGAATGATGTAGAATATGGCTAATATCTAAGAGGTGAAAATGACATGGTTAAAGTAAACGGCTACGACGTTCCCGAAGGACTCTACTACAACAAAGAATACGAATGGGCAAAAGTCGAAGGAGACAAAGTCCGAGTCGGAATCACTGACTATGCACAGAAGCAACTAAGAGAAATAGTCTACGTTGAAATTCCATCCGCCGGCACCACAGTTAAGCAAAATGAACCTTACGGCACCGTTGAATCAGTGAAGTCAGTGTCAGATTTGGTGGCGCCCATCAGCGGCACCGTGGAGCAGGTCAATCAAGAAGTGGGCAGCAAACCTGAACTGCTCAACCAAGACCCATACAACAAGGGTTGGCTACTCTTGATAAAGCCGAGCAACATGGATGAACTCAAGAATCTCATGAACACCCAACAATCTGCCGAATGGCATAAGAGCATGCTTAAAGAAGGTTAAACGTGATGCCGCGACGAATCATTATCATAGGCGCGCATGCTGCTGGAGTTGACGCTGCTGCTGCTGCACGAAAGACGGACAAGACTGCGGAGATTACTTTGATCAGCAAAGAGCGACGGGTGGGTTATTCGCGTTGTGGGATTCCCTTCGTCATCGGCGGGCACATCCCAAAATTCGACGACTTGATCGTGTATCCGCCCACGTTCTATAAAATGATGAAGCTGACGCTGAAGACCGAAACCACGGTCACGAAGATCAACAAAGACACGAAGACAGTTGAAACCGTCGACAAAAGCGGAAAACCCGAAACCCTACCTTACGACAGTCTAATCCTCGCCACAGGCGCAGCACCGTTCGTGCCGCCGATAAAGGGCAAAGAAAAACAAGGCTTATTCGTGGTTCGCAGTTTGGAAGATGGCGAAATGATAGATGCCGCAATCAAAGCAGGGGCAAAAAAAGCGGTCGTCATTGGCGCGGGCTTGATTGGCTTGGAGATGGGTGTAGCTTTCAAAGAACGCGGCTTGGACTCGACGGTTGTAGAACTTTTGCCGCAGACGCTCCCGGCGATGCTTGACACTGACATGGCAAGTTTAGTGCAGACAAGGCTCGAGGAGAAGGGCTTGCGAATCATCCTAGGCAAAGGTGTCAGCGAAGTTCTCGGCGGCGACAAGGTCGAAGGCGTAGTTGTCGGAGACGAACAAATTCCAGCGGACATTTTGGTGGTTGCAACAGGTATTAGGATTAATAGCCAGTTGGCGCAGGATGCAGGCATTACCTTAGGCGCGTTTAGGGGGATTTTGACGAGCATGCGTATGGAGACGAGCGTGAAGGACATTTATGCCGCGGGCGACTGTGCGGAGACAGTAAGCATAATCACGCATCGACCAGTGTTGTATCAGTTGGGCACTATCGCGGTGCGACACGGCAAGGTTGCGGGCACGAATGCCGCAGGTGGCTATGCAGTGTTTCCCGGCGCTCTGGGATCCTGTACCTCAAGGATGTTTGACCTGGAAAGCGGTGCCACTGGGTTGACTGAGGCTATGGCGAGCAAAAATGGAATCACGCCCCTGATTGGAGCAATCATGTCAAAAACGAGAGCTGACTACTTCCCAGGTGCGTTGCCGATTAAGATTAAATTGGTGTTCGACAGGGAATCAGAAATGCTCGTTGGCGGCCAGATTGTCGGCGGCGAAGACGTTACGCAACGAATAAACGCGTTGTCTTTTGCGATTCAGAAGCAAATGACGCTCAGAGAACTGGTGAAAGCAGACACGGCTTACACGCCTCCACTATGCGAAACATGGGAACCCATAGTATTCGCAGCAGAAACAGCACTACGAAAACTACGATAAAACACACACCTTCTTTCTTTTTTATTCGCAAAACCCTAAAACTGGTAGCTTCTGTGCATTTTCATTCACATTATAGGCAGAACAAGTCAAGACGGCCATCCCATCCATAGAAACAGAACACCCTTGTACATTGTGCTATGCAGAAACGATACTAGACTAGGGGGAGGCGTGTGTGTTCTCTTCACAGAACCCCGAAGCCTAAAAAGTGACAAGAAAGGTCTAATCATATTTGGAGTATATAGTGAACGAGGTCTAGAGGGGCGACGAGCAGATACCGATTTCTTCACCTCTACTAGCACACATGAATATACGTTCAGAAAGAATAACATAAAATAAGGAGCACTTCACTTATTCCTAATGACCAAACCATGCGAAAAACAATGCGACACCTAATCACTCTGGCTTTGTTGACGACGTTCCTGCTAACATACACAGCACCAATCTTCAACGTCACCGCCGCCTACGTGGGCGTTGCTACAAACGACTACTTCGCCTACGGCCAATTTGACGTATGGATCGACCCGCCAACCGCTCCTCTTCTTCCCAAACAAATAACGTTCCAGAACGTAACATCCATAAACTTCACTGTAACAGGAATCTCGTCGTGGGATGTTACCCTTAGACAAAAAATCGTCTTCAAAAACGCCACCACCCGCACGTTCGACGGCGGCATAAACCTAGAAACTGGTTTAGGAACGGGCTACCTTTTCTTTATCCCAGCAGGTCTCGGACGACGTGACATGATCTACCCTCAAGGTACAAGCCAAAACTTCACTTGGACAATAAACGAAACCAGAATCGACCCCCGCTGGGGAAGAGAAATCTGCTTCTACAACTCAACAAGAATATTACCACCAAAAGACGGCGTTATACTCTACACGTCAGAAATCATAAAATGGGACAGGCTTACAGGCGTGCTGCTTTCAGTCTATGATGTACAAGCCGCACAAGGAACCGGCTACATTGAAGGTGGACTCTACTATCAACTCGTTGCCACCAACAGGTTTTTTGTGTCACAATCTGGACCCATAGAGATGACGACCTTGATCATCATAGTAGGCGCTGTCCTAGTGGGAGCTCTCGTAGTGGCAGTGGTGAAAACCTCGACTAGCTCTCCCAAGAAGAAGTGGAAAAGAATAAAAGAATAGCTTACAAACTGACCTGAAATTTTTTCCATTACAGTGCCACGAGCGATGCTGTAGATTTTTGTTTAGCGCCAGTCGATTAGAATCTCGTTGTAAACGTCGTTAACGCCCCAACCGTAGCCGAAGGCAATGATGAAAATAGCGAATTGCCCAATCGTTGTTAGCGGCATCGCGAAAGTAGGCAGCAACAGCATCGCGGATACGAAGCCCGTAACTAACGCAGAGATGCACGTCCACGTGTAACGGTGGTTCCACGCCGGCAAAGCCTCATTTCTCTCCTCAGCCTCTCTAAGCTTATCCACGTAAGGCAGAAGCGTCCGTAACAGTACTGCAACGAATATTCCCAGGAACGATGTTAAAACAGACACATCCATTCTCTATTCTCCCTCCTTTTCGTTTCTGAGCTCCCAACCAGTTTTCATAAGCATGGTCCGCAGTTCCTCTCCATTTACCACGCCAGCTTCGAACGCCTTCAGCATGTCTTCAACTCTCAATTGAGGCTTCTCCTGGACCCCCAATAAATTCGACATTTAGCCTGCTGCGGATCGATCCACGCCTGACTCAAGATAGGCCCAAAGAATTCGCGTTCGACAACGCGTTTTATGAAACGTTGCAGAGCGGAAACTTTGCGTTCTGCAATCTGTATGGCGGCTTTTGCGGAAGCTTCGGTGAACCCTGGTGTGACGAAAAGCTTTGGCAGAGGCGTCTGTAACCCTAGAGCGTATTGATTCCACACGTGCTCCACGTAGGCGTCAAACCGGCTTCTGGGGTCAACGCTGACCACTTCAACCTCGGCTGGCGTGTTCACCACGAACCTTGCGCCTTCTCGTGGCATGGATTTCAGCATGGATGCGTACTCGGAAACTCTATCGTCAGACAAACCCGGAAACTTCCAAACCTCGGTCGGTCCCGCATACTTGCGCATGATGTCCGTCATGCTCTTCTCCATCCCTGCTTTCATTGTCGTAAAGCTTGGACGTGTTTCGTTCGTCGCGGTGTTCAATGATTCCGCCAGAGTTCGAAGAATACCCGTTCCGAAAGCCTCGCCGTCAACGGCGTTCCAGCGAAAATGGACAATTCTGCTTCGGCTCAGCATTCCGTTGCCGTAGCGAAAGCTCTGCTTGTACGTCAGCACATTGCCGTAAATGTCACGGATTATCCGGTCGATGCTGGTGACGGGTAGGATTTGCACCCTTTCGAGGTTTTCTGGTTCGATTTTTTCCCAGAAACAGTTTCCAAACGCGACTATTTCTTTGGCTGTTTGTGTCAGCATATCGTCCAGATTCACGGACTCGTTGAAAGAATCCACCAAGGCTTTAGCTTCCGGCAGTTCGGCAGTCGTGTAGAAACCTGCGCCCACAGCTTGGTCTGCCAAAAAGTCTACAGCCGCTCGCGCAGCAGGATCACACAAATAAACCTGCACCAAGTTTTCAAGCGAAACAGAAGGCACTTCGCCCGTGACAGCTTTCCAAGCAGGCAGCAACACGCCCTTCCTTTCAGTTTTTCTGTTTCCGCTGAACAATTCGCCTAATCTTTGCCAAATTTTCAACCGCTTCGCACCGCAAAACCAAATGCTCTCCCTGTTCTATTATGTGAAAATTGCATGCGTTGACAATATTTTTCATGTTTACTTTCACTCGTCTCTCTCTGGTTGGCGGGTTTATGGTTGGGCGTGTGTTTTAAATGGTTGGTGTGCTGATGGGGTTTTTGCTTAAGGGGTTGACCTGTTTGGCTAGGGTTTCGGAAAGGTGTAGGAATCCTTGGGATGCTCATTGTAGGAATTCGGATATTGTTTTGTATATTTCGTTTCGAGGTGTTGATGTTCCGATTTGTAGTCGGTGTTGGCGCAAGATTGCAGGTATGGATGTGGAGTGGTGACCTTTGATGAGTGGTTCTGTTAGGTTTAACATGAACATGGCGCGCACGCTGGTGGGGAAAAACGTGAACGTGCACTTGAAAGACGGTTCAGTAATCCTCAACGTCAAAGTCGTTGCAGCAAAGAACGAGAAAGGCAACGGCGGACCAAACATTCGTTGCAGGGCTTTCAAGCAGAGAAGCTCGATTAAGGTTTCGCTGAAGGAAATCTTGTGGACGGAGCAGTTGAATCATTATTTTGCGGAAAGAGCGTAGGCGTTAGGAAAGGGTTCTTGGCTATGTCTTATCAGGAGGGGTTCGAGGATTCTTTGGAGCTTTGTTTGGTGGAAGTGAAAAGGTCTAAAACGAAGAAGGTTGCGTTGGATAGGATTCAGTATTTTTTGGGGCTTGTTAAGGAGCACAAGTTTGACAGAATAAAAGAAGCAATTGGCGCATTAAAGTAGTTTTACTCCTCTTATGGGGTTTTGGTTTTTCCGTGTGAGAGTGTGCACACACGCCTCCCTCCCCTCTTCACTGTATGATCCAAATATGTTCTGACCTTTTTTGTCACTTTTTTAGGCTTTAAGGGGCTCTGTGAGAAGACACACACGCTTAGCCTAGTCTAGTATCGTTTCTGCATAGCAGAATGCAGACGGGTTGCCTTTTTTTCTGTGTGAGTTGCACAGTAGTAGACTAGACCTTTCTATTAGGCTCCAAATACGTTTAGGCTTATTTGACGCCTTTAAAGCTGAATGTACGTCGCGTGGTTAAGCCTTTTATATTCTGCTAACAATCTTACTTCTGTGATGTTTATGGGTTACGTGAGGGTTCGCGGGGTCATCGCTAACCCGCTTAATCATGATTTGAAAGTGGAGTTAGAATTTATCGTTGATACGGGTGCGATTTACACGGTTATTCCTAAAAGCGTTGCAGAGAAGCTGCAGTTGGAGGAAAGGACTAGGAGAAAGTTCAAGACTGCCAGCGGCGATGTTGTTGAGTATCCTATTTCTGAAGCCTACATAACCATAGACGGAGAAGGAGTTACCAGTCTTGTGGCGATTGCAAATGAGAAGACACCTGTGCTTCTGGGCGTTACGACTCTGGAGTTGCTGGGCTTGCAGGTTGACCCCGTAACTGGAAAACTGACACCACTCGAACTAATGATACTGTAGTGGGCGAAGTCGCAAAGAACCAGAAAAATAAAAAGATTGCATAAGTTTTCCGAACAATTTCGTCTTACTCTCTCTAGGGCTGGGGTAGGTTAACCTTTGCGCTATGCCCATCGTATGCTATTATTTCGAGTGCTGTGATGTTTCCTGCTACAGCCTTAACCAAGCCATCTACTACAAACCTAATTGTGATTTGGTAATCTGGAACAAAATAGTTTGCTCGGGGAAACACTATGACATCTTTATCCTGTAAGATATATCCGGTCTCTCCAGACACTGAGTATTGTAGTAGTAACGATGTTGGAGCCCCACTCACATATTTTCCCTGACTGTTAATCAGAAAGAATTGTTTTGGTAGAATTTCGATGTGGTTGCCAATGTTCTCCAGTGTACAATTTAAGTCTATGTTTATCAAATCCTGCGTCTCGGAAACGTTTGCGCCTTTCAAGATTAATCTCATTGTAGATGTATACGAAGTGTTTAGCTGGTTAATCCCATTCTGAAGCCAGTCTATCTTTGAGTAAAGTTCAGAAATCTGGTCTTGAGTTGTCACGTAACCTATAGCGAAGCCGCCCAACAATCCTCCCATCAAAGCAATCATAGATGCAGCAATCAATTTCCTTTCCATAATGATATCTCCACACAATAATTAACCTCTACAACTGTTGAAAAGCTTTTTGAAAACCTAGAAAAGGAAAATAGAGGGCTATTTTGGTTTCTAATTAGGTTTGCTGTGCTATTAGTTAGGGTTAAATCTTAACAACACCAAAAAGTAAAGAGAGGGTTTAATGTGGAGGAAAAGAATACCCGAAAAAATACTGTTGAAGAAGAAGAGGTTTTCATGAGGCAATTGAAAGAAGCAGATATGGATACGTTGCCTCATCGAGCGAAAAGAAAACAGGAATTGGCTTCGCTAATAATCCCGCAAGTTCCAACATTAAGGGTATTTGATTATTTCGCTGAAGCAGAGAAATCCTACGTTAATGGGTGCTACAGAAGCTGCATCATTTGCTCATCAAATGCCGTCGAACAAAGCTTGATACATAAGCTAATTACCTCTTCAGAAGATTGGGAGAAAACATATTGGGAAATTAGAATGGAAAAAAATACCTTTGGGAAAATTATTGAAAAAATCGAACGTAAAAGTAAGAAAAACAAAAAACTGAAAACATTAGCAGGATGTCTTCGAGATGCAAAATGGCTTAATAGGATTAGAAATGAAGTAGCAGTCCATGCGACCTATATCCCTGATTATTCCGAGCTAAGACAAACCGACCTTGTTATTGCAAATCGAATTATACTTAGAGATATTCGCCACCTTCTTCAATTTTTCAATCCTCAAAAACGAAGACAATTTGAAAAAGAACCACTAACCGCAAAGGACTCGCAAGGGAAAATTTTGGGAAAATCAGAACCTTTGGGAGAGTTTCTAAAGAACCCCATGAAGATTGACTCCGCTAACTATTTCGAGTGGTGGGGATTCCAAAAAGGGTTGTTGCATCAACTTGCATTGGAAGCTTATGAAAGAATGGCTATTGTGATTAATGGTCTTTACTCCAAAGAGTAGATTTGCTTGCGATTCGAACCAAAAAAAGGAGTTGTTTGGGTTTTAATAACATTTTTATTAGTAGTAGTCTGTTAGTGGTTGTTGTTCTGCGCCTTTTTCTTGTTTCAGTTTTTTCCATTCTTCTGTCTTCACGAACCCGCCAACCTGCTCCTTAATCCGCCTAGCCACCGCAGGTCCAATTAACGGTAGTTTAGTCAAATCCTCGACAGGCGCATGCTTCAAGTCCTCAACCGTCTTAAAACCAGAATTAAACAATATCCGCGCCCTGACTCTGCCCACACCCTCCAACTTCACCAAAGGCAGTAATTCTTTCTTCACGCCCTTCTCAATCCGCGACAAAACCTCGCTCAAACCGTGCAGATACTCCTTCTTCCCAAACAACTGGGCTAATTCGTGCGACGCATGCAAAAGCCACTTCCCCGTCTCAATAAGCCTATACAAATCCCCCGGCTGAACACGAAACCGCTCGATAATCTCGTCCTCCGTCCGCTCCTCAATCCACGCCTGCAAAACCATCGCCGTCTTCGCCTCACCCAAAAACTCCTCAAACGCTATGCGGTCGTCCCACTCAGTCGGCACGTCAAAAAACAACTCCTCCTTATGCGCCTCCAAGAACAAGCCCAACTCGTCCATTTCGCTTGAGTAGGGACGCATCTTAGGAAACATGTCAGGCGTATGCGCCACCAAATGCAAAAAACTCACGTCACTCAACGCCTCAGGCTTCTGTTTTAGAGCGTCACGAATAACCACACCCGAAACAGGATCAATATACAACTCCGAAACCCTCCGCCCAAACCTCGTCGCAAAAGTCTTCTCACCCTCAACGTCAATCATCTCCTCATCATAAAGAAACCGCAAAATCTTCGCAATCACCCGCTGAATCGCCTCGGGAGCATACTGAAACGCATAAAAAGTCTTACCAAAAAACTCCATCACCCCCTGCTCCGACTGCGCATAGTTCGCCGCAATCGTAGCCAACACATGCGGTCTTAAGATGCGTTCCACAGCCAACTTCGACCAAATCCGCTCAGGCTGAGCCAACACATAAGAGTCCATAAGATAGTCCCGCTCGTCATCCGTCTTCGCCACCAACAAAGCCTCACCCACCTTATCATACTTCGGACGCCCAGCCCGTCCAGCCATTTGCTTATACTCCAACACACTAATCGGATAAAACCCATAACCCGGATCATAACGCCTGTAATCGTGAACAACCACCATCCGCGCAGGCAAATTCACACCGAAAGCCAAAGTCGGCGTAGCCGTAAGGACTTTTATCTTGCCCTCCCTAAAAGCATCTTCAATAATCCGCCGATGCGCCCCACCCAAGCCCGCATGATGAAAAGCCACACCACACCTGACACAATCCGCCAAGGCATCGCCGATACGCGTATGCTCACCAGTCGAGGCAATCTTCTCACTCAGGCTCTCCAACGCACGTTTCATAGGCTTCGACAACAACCCGTCAACCTCACCGCCCGCCTTCTTCGCCAAAGCCACCGCACTCTTCCGCGTACTCGCAAAAACCAGCGCCTGCCCACCAGCCTTAACGATGTACGTCGCCAAATTCATCGTCGGATCAGCCGACCGCTTCTCAACCCTCAACGCGCTGCCGTCCTTGAACAAAGCCTCCTCATGCAACACCACACCCTCACGCAAAGTCACGGGACGCCACTCCGTCGTGATGTGGTCAGCTTTAAGCCAGTCAGCCAACTCATCCGCGTTCCGCACCGTTGCACTCAAAACCAGCAACTGCACCTCCGGGTTGATTTGCAAAAGCCGCGCCAAAACCACCTCCAAAGTCGGACCACGCTCCGCATCATTCAGCAAGTGCACCTCGTCCGCGACGACAAGCGAAATCTCGTCCATCCACTTGGCACGGTGCCTAAGCAAAGAGTCCGCCTTCTCGTTCGTGGTTACAATAATGTCGTACCGTTCCAGCCACGGGTCGCTACTGTCAAAATCGCCCGTGCTAATGCCAATTCTCACCTGTTTTCCGTTCTGCTTCCGAATTTGAGCATATTTCTTGAACTCGTCAAACTTCTCGTTCGCCAAAGCCCGAAGAGGCGTCAAATAAAGCACCTTACCCGCCTTCTCCAGTACATGCTTCAACGCACAAAACTCGGCAACAAGCGTCTTACCCGAAGCCGTCGGACTCGCCAAAACCAGATTCCGCCCATCCAACGCCTCAGCCTTAATCGCTTCTTCCTGCGGCGGATAAAGCGTCGAAATTCCGCTTCTTATGAGAATCTCCTTCACCGATTCTGGCAAGGCCAAGTCTTCGATTTTCAAGATGCTTCAGGTCTCGTTTAGGTTTTCTTCAAGAACCCCTCTCTTGGCGAATAAATCGTTCCCTCTTTAAGCAACTGGTTCAAAAGCCTCTCCGCTTCGGCTGGGCTAATGCTATGCTTTGTCTGCAGCGTCTCCAACAACACCCTCTTTTCCACACCCACCGTGCCCATTTCCTTTTCCATCTCCAGAATCGTGTCCAAAATCACCTTCAGCTTGTCCCTGAGACTCTTGGGCTTACCCGTCATGATGATGTCAATGTCAATCGCGTGTGAAGTCATGTCCACACCAACCTCTTCCAGCGACCGTCGCATAATCGCAATCGCCGCCTCAGCATCCTCAGCCAAGACTTCCTTCCGCAACGCCACCCGCGCCCGCGCCTCAGCCACACGAACCAGCGACTCCAACTGACGCGGAGTAATCGCAACAGGCGCCCCCTCGGTCCCGCTCACCCTCATCATCAAATAAAAGTCCCTCAACCGCTGCATAGCGTCTTTGGTCAAAACAGGCGTGACATTCTTTGCGTAACTGATGTACTTCCTGAGCAAGTCGGGCGCGATTTGTGATTCTGTTTGAACCGCTCCGCCCCTGTGGAGTTCCAGAATGTGCTCAGACATCTTTGTGTCCGCCTCTTTTTCAGGCAAGTCTTTCAGCACAAAGATGAGGTCAAAACGTGAAAGAATCGTCACCGGAAGCGCAATGTTCTCAGCCGCATTTCGGTACGGGTCATATCGTCCCAGTGTAGGGTTCGCGGCTGCGAGGATGGCGGTTCTAGCGTTCAGAGTCGCCACAATACCGCCTTTGGCCACTGAAACCGTGTGCTGCTCCATAGCTTCGTGAATCGCAACGCGGTCTTCGGGCTTCATCTTGTCCATCTCGTCGATGCACGCTACTCCTTTGTCCGCCAGCACCAATGCGCCCGCCTCGAGCGTCATGCCGCCGCCTCTTTCCCGCAAAACTGCAGCGGTCAAGCCAGCCGCGGTTGTTCCTCTTCCTGACGTGTATAAGCCGCGGGGTGCGATTCGTCCCACGTACTGTAGGAGTTGTGATTTTGCGGTGCCTGGGTCGCCGACGATGAGGACGTTCATTTCGCCGCGGATGGTGATGTCGGCTAGGTTTTTGACGACTCCGCCGAAGAGAAGGTAGGCGATGGCTTCTTTGATGTATTCGTAGCCGTAGATGGATGGTGCTATGGAGCGGATGATTTTGCGGTGAACCCACGGGTCTTTGGCGAGCTCTAGAATCTCTTTTTCTTCCTCAGGCGAAATGGAAACGGTTTCTGGCTCTTTGCTTCTTACGTCTACGTAGTTGGCGTCCAAGTGAAGCCTGAACGTGCGGAGTTTGCCGATTCTGGGCATGGTGGGCGCCACGGCACGTACTATTCCGACTATGTTGACGTGATCGCCTGGTCTCGCAAGGTCCACAAGGTCTCGGCTTACGAGTTCGATGTTTAACGTGCGTGGCAACTGTCCCGGCGGCAGGTCTTCTGGGCGTTCTTGTATGCGGATTCTTTGCGAGTCTATGAACTTGGATTCTTCTTGGACAAAGTCGAACGGTCCCTTTGAACTGCATGCTGGGTCGCTACATTGGAAAGGCGCCCGTAGGAATGGTCCAGATTGCGTGATAGGGTTTAGCGTGCCGCACCTTTTGCACTTGAACACTGCCATGGTTACTATGGGGCTAACGGGGGTGGCACGGACGATTATGCCTTCTACCATGACGAGTTTGCCGATTTGTTCTGAACCGAGAATGCGAAGTTTTGTGATTTCTGGCAGGGTTTGAAGCCTGACGATTACTTTTTCGTCTTCCAGTTGTTCGGCGTACTCGGGGTCTTCTATTTGAAGTTGTTTATATGCGGCTTTGTTGGCGTGTTCCAAGTATTCGTCGGGTTTTTCCAGAACTATTCCTGCGAGTTCGGAGTCAGCGGCGAGTATGTCGTCAAAGTTCACGACCAAAGACTTGGTTTCGCTTATAGCCATCTGGGAAATTCGTTTTCGGTACTTGCCGGATTTTAGAAAATTTTGAAAACGTTCTTGTGGGTCTGCGAGGGTTACTTCTTCATTCATTCTTTCCGCCACCACTATTACTGTTGCCCTTTAGAATGTTGCTTCGCCATTCTGTAATCATCTCATAAAGACGCGTGTAAAGGTCACGTTCTTCTTTAGTTAGGCTTTTGAGAAACTGGTCAGTCTGCGCTGGCCCCGAAGCGAGGGAGACGATTTTTTTCAGTCGGCAATTGACGATGTCGTGGGACATGCCAACCATCTTTTCATACTCTGCCATTTTTTCTGGTGTACTATTCGCTTTTCTCTTGGTGTCTTTGATGCATCGCCTTAGTTTTGGGTAAAAGTCGTCTGGAAGCGGTGCGACTTGCTTGACGGTTTGGACGCATTCTTTCCAATGAACCTTGTTCAACTTCACAACGTCTAGCAAGTCTTCTTCACGAAAACGACCCACACCAGCCCTGACGAGTTCTTGCGCCACCCAATAGCGCACTTCGTACTCGACGCCTTCCTTGAACGGACCGACCTTCAAGCCCGCGAGTTCGATTTCTGGGGCGTTTCGGTTGGCTATTATTTTGGTTGAACTGTTCTCGAACGTGAAATCGGCGTTTTCGATTGACATGGATGATTCGGTGGACGTGAACGGGACCTCCTTTCCTGTAATTGGAAAAGTGCGACTTGAGATTTTAGCGTTGCTAACATAAAAGTGTATAGTCAAAAACCCAAACTTCTAAAATAACATACCACTTTGATGCTTCAGAGTGAAATCGCCTTCAAATCACCGTTTGAACAACTTATTTTGATATATACCGATGACAACAGTATACCTTGTAGTGAGTAGGATTGGAGGCTCAAATCGAAAAAGCATTAAAGAATCTTCTGGCAAACAATTTTGACACTAAAGCTGCAGAAAATAAGAATGCAGCCAAGGGAATAATAGTGAATTCAATTTCAGAGGAAGCAGTCGTGGGCATCGGAGACTCAGCCACGACCCGCCAGATTGGAATTATAGAAGAGCTAGAAAGGAAAGGAACCAGAGTTTTGAACCCATTTTCAAGAGAGTTGACCACTGACCATGCGAAGACCACAATTCGTGACAACATTTCAAGGCAAATCTTCTCCTGCGACGTGCTTGTGACTGGAACGAACGCGGTTACAAGGGACGGAAAACTAGTCAACATAGATGCTGTTGGGAATAGAGTTGCCTCGATGATTTTTGGTCCAAGAAAGGTCTTCATTGTCGTAGGTAAGAACAAGATAGTGAAAGACGTTAACGAAGCTCTGTATCGCATAAAGAACCTCATTGCACCCTTTCATGCACGAACCAAGGGGTTTACAACTCCTTGTGCACAAACTGGAAGATGCAGCGACTGCAATGCACCAAAGAGAATCTGCAGTGTAACGTCCATCATCGAAAAGAGACCGTGGCGCACCGAAATCTCTGTTATATTGGTCAACGAGGATCTAGGGCTAAGCTGGGATGAGAAGTGGCCCCAAGACCGAATACATAGAATAAAATCAAATTACGAAAAGGTCACATGGGTTTTCGAAAGCGCAAAGAATCGGTAGATTGTTTTGGATTCGTGGAGAAGTCGCGTTTTCTAAGTTCATGTATGCTCATTCTTACGGTAATCTTTAAAAGCCTAATTGGATATGCTTCTAATTCCCGAAAGGGTTTACAAACGTAAAGGTGAAGAAGATGACAGAAAGAGTGCATTTCAATTCGTCATACCTCAACGGCAAATCAACATGCGGAACCAACACACGCGTCAAAGACACCAGCCCAACCAGCGGCATGTGCCCCATATGCATCCGCGACTGCCCAATCCTCTGCGAAATCAGCCTAAGCTCATTCCGAGGCAGAGAAGCACTTTACCCAGAGCCTGTACAATTTGGCGACAGCACCGCAGGAGCGCTAAAAGACTTCGGCCTAGACTGGAGCCACTTCAACATCCAAGCCGCCCTCTTCGAAGCCCACGGCATAGAACCAAACTCCGACGTAGCCATCTTCCCAAACGTCAACATCGAAACCAAAGTAGCCGGCATCCCGCTCAAAGTGCCAATCCTCACCGGCGCGTTCGGCTCAACAGAAGTCGCCAGAAAATACTGGGAAGGCCTATCAATCGGCGCGGCTTTGGCGGGCGCAATCATCTCAATCGGCGAAAACGTTTGCGGCATGGACGTCGAATCAAAAATGACCAACGGCAAAGTCACCCACTCCACCGAACTGAAGCGGCGCATTGACCTGTTCCGAAAGTTCTGGGACGGAAAACACGGCGACATCATAGTGCAGACCAACGTAGAAGACCAACGCTTGGGCGTGGACGTCTACGCCATCAGCAAACTCGAAGTCAACATCATTGAACGCAAATGGGGACAAGGCGCCAAAGCAATCGGCGGCGAAGTCCGCATACGCGACCTCGAAAAAGCCAAACTGCTAAAACAAAGAGGCTACATCGTCATCCCCGACCCCGAAGACCCAACCATGCAGCAAGCGTGGAAGGACGGAGTTTTCAAAAGCTTCGAACGACACAGCCGAGTAGGCATCCCCAAGGAAAAGAACTTCATCGAAGACATCGAATGGCTACGAAAACAGGGCGCAAAACACGTTTCGCTAAAAACGGGCGCCTACAAACCATCCGCAGTCGCATGGACGATGAAGATGGCTTCAGAAGCAAAAATCGAAGCAGTCACGTTCGACGGCGCAGGCGGCGGCACAGGCATGAGCCCCGTGCCCATGATGGACGAAATGAGCATTCCAACCGTGCACCTCGAATCCCTAGTGCTGAAGTGCGCGCAGATTCTGAAGAAGAAGGGCAGGTTCGTGCCCGACTTGGTGATTGCAGGCGGCTTCATCAGCGAAACCCAGATGTTCAAAGCCATAGCTATGAGCAACTTTGGCGATGGTCCTCTGGTGAAGGCGGTTTTGATGGGAAGGTCGCCTTTGACGGCTGTCATGAAGTCCAACTACTTCAAACAACTCGCACAAGAAGGCAAGCTACCGAAAACCTTCGCCGACCGCTACGGCACGATCCCCGAGAAGTTCTTCATCGCTGCGCCTGACTTGAAGAAGGAGCACGGTGAGCGTTTCAAAGAAATTCCGTGGGAAGCAATAGGGTTGTACACGTACCTTACGGATCGTTTGGGCGTGGGCTTGATGCAGTTGATGGCGGGCGCGCGGAAGTGGAAGCTGAACTTGCTGGACAGGAACGATTTGATGGCTTTGACTGAGCGGGCTTCAAGAGTTACCGGGATTCCGTTAGCAGAGGACGTTGAGAAGGACGCGATCGAGCGAATCTTAGACTAAAACCTCCACCTCTTTTTATTTTTTGTCTTGTTCCGCTTTTGTTTTAGTATAGCTTATATTCTGCTGTGATTTATTCGAGTTTAAGGTGAAAAATTGGGCAGTACTGTAGAGAATTTGAAGGGCGCGTTTGCGGGCGAGTCGCAGGCGAACCGGCGTTATCTGGCTTTTGCAAAGAAAGCGGATGAGGAAGGATTTTCTCAGGTTGCGAGGCTTTTCCGCGCGGCTGCTGAAGCTGAGACGGTTCATGCGTTGAATCATTTGAGGGTCTTAGGTGAAATAAAGTCGACGAACGAAAATGTAAGCGCCGCGATTTCTGGCGAAACGTTTGAGTTTAAGAAGATGTACCCCGAATACATAGATGCTGCTAAACGAGAAAAGAGCGGCCAAGCAACATGGAGTTTTGACGTGGCGAACAAGGTGGAACAGATTCATGCAGGGTTGTTCGCGAAGGCTTTGGATGCGTTGAAGAGTGGAAAAGAAATGTCGAAGATCGATTACTACGTGTGCAGCGTTTGTGGAAACACCGTGGAGAACGCTGCGCCAGACATGTGTCCGATTTGTGGTTCGCCGAAGGCGAAGTTTTTCAAGGTGGGCTAGGTAGAAGACGCTTTCGTGCGACTGCTCGGCGCGGAGCTAGTGTCGTTTCACTGCGTGATGCGATATCTGTCTACTGTGTTTCTTCTTGATATGTTTCTGGGTTTTCTTGTCCGAATTCCGAAGCCACGTACCTTCCTATGATTCCGTTTAGGGATGTGCCAATTATGAAGGTGAGGATTAGGGTGGCAATTTTGCGAGAGAAGAGGTTGGGCACGACAAGAAACACAAAATTAACAATTGCTAATATGACCATCAGAACAATGCCGTGGAAAAGTGTCATCCAAAACCCTCCTCTTGCCTTGATGCCCCAAAGAACATCGCCAAGGAACGCGTTGACGTAACCCACTATTATGAATAGTATTCCAAGTCCGATAAGCAGTCCTATTTTGTACCCAAAAGGACTAGAATAACCAAAATGAACGTCCACACCAAGACCAAGACTGTGGAGATTACGGAAAACGCGATTCCATGAAGAAAATACTTAACAACACTCACCCACTCCATATTCTTCCACCATTCCCTCTTTCCTTTCTCGCGCCTATCTATTTTAAGACTATCGTTTCATCGATGATTCTTGAAATATATCGAATTTGGGAATGTTGTGGGCTCCCCAGTAATTCTCTTATATCGTAATATGCGAGATATTAGTTGGTGAACCAAAAAATGAAAACATACAAGAATGCTGCAGAAGCCAAGCTTGCGAGTCTGGCGTGGAAACTGAAGCTGATCCAAACATCTGTTCAAGTCACTCACACGACGGGCACGACGTTGAAGAGTTTGCTTTTGGGCGTGGTGAAGAAGGACGGTCCGGTGTACGTTGAAAAGCTCGGCAAGACTCTCGCTGCGATTGATTCTGCTTTGGATAACCCTGAGCCGCTCATGAAGAGCGACCATGATACTTTGAGAAGCAGAATCTACTAAAAACACGTTGCTCACCGCGGTTTTTTTGACGGTTTCTTTTTTTCGCGGCGGTTTCTTGCGAAGTTTACTGTATATTTTATAAACTTCGTTCTATATCAATTGAAAACTCGGTAAGCTCTGGAGATGTTTGTGTTATGCTGGACAAGTTGGAAGCCAACGGGCTGATTGCAGATTATAACCGACTCGCTAAGACCAAGCCGAAAACTTTGCCCGAGAAGGTTTTCATCTGGGACGAAACGCTGCGGGAAGGCGAGGCGACGCCGGCGGTTTTCTTGACGACGGCCGAGAAGATTAATCTGGCCAAGGCTTTGGACGATGTTGGCGTTTCGGTGATTGTGGTGGGTTTTCCTGCGGTTTCTGAGGAGGAGAAGAAGTCGGTGCGGCGGGTTGCGAACCAAGATTTTGCTCAAGCGAGTCTTGCGGCTCCTGCGCGTATTAGTCGTAGGGATGTTGATGCTTGTTTGGAGGCTGGGGTGCGGGAGATTCCTGTTTTTACGTCGTTTAACGATTTGCATCTTAAATACCGCTTGAAGATGTCGCGGGCGGAGGTTTTGGAGAAGACGGTGGACACGGTTGAGTATGCAAAGAAGCATGGAGTAAAGGTGGATTTTGTGTTGGAAGACGCCTCCCGGACGCCTGTTGACGCGATTGTGGAGATTTGTGGCAGGGCTGTGAAGGCTGGAGCTGAGAAGGTTGTAATCTCGGATACTGTGGGTTTTCTGCGTCCGTTGAGTATGAGGTATCTTATTGCTACTGTGCGGGACGAGTTGGCGGAGAAGACCAAGAAGACTGTCCCGTTGTGTGTGCATTGTCATAACGATTTTGGCTTGGCGACGGCGAACACTTTGGCAGCGGTAGAGGAGGGCGTCTTGTATCCGCATACATGCGTGGCTGGTTTCGGCGAGCGAGCTGGAAGTGCGCCGTTGGAAGAGGTTGTGATGTCGTTGGAGTTGCTGTACGGTGTGAAGACAGGCATAAAGACAGAGAAACTGTTCGAGTTGGCGCGAACCGCGGAGAAGTATTTTGGGATTCCTCTTCCTGTGCACAAGCCGTTCGTGGGTGATAACGCGTTTTCGCACGAGTCGGGAATTCACGTGCACGGTATGCAGGTGCATCCACTGTCTTATGAACCAATTCCGCCGGCGCTGGTGGGCAGAGAAACACGGTTTCACTTGGGCAAACAAACGGGCAAGCATCTGGTTGTAGAACGATTGAAATCGGCTGGAATCAACGCTACGTCCGAGCAGGTTCGGGAGATTGTGAATGAGATAAAACTTATGCAGGAGAGCCGTGACAAGGGTGAAGTGCAATTAATTTTGCATCAGATTAAGAGTTACCTGCGGGAGTTGCGGAAGGGCGTCACGGACCAAGACTTCTGGAACATAGTACGCAAAGTCACAGGACAAAAACCAAGACTAGACCAACGATAAACATTCTATTGGGGCACAAATATAGCAGGTTAGACGCTCTTTCTGGGAACACACACGCCTCCCTCTAGTCTAGTATCGTTTCTGCATAGCACAATGCAGGGCTTCTGTGGGAACACACACGCTAGGTCTAGAGGGGTCTACTATATGATCCAAATAGGCTCTCTGGCAAATGACGACGTGGTGTGAGATGCAGAAAAGGGTTGAGGGGTGACTGAAGGAGAGAAAAGTGGCGTGGTTGTTTTCATAGTAATTATAATAGTATACGGGTACTTGTTTCTGAGAAAGCAGGCACTAGGCTTTTGATTTTTGAAGCTTCTGTTCCCTTTTCTTCATTTCATTGTAGTAATACTCAAAGCACTCGCAAATTCGGGGGTTATTGTACCTTTTCCTCTCTCCTTCCACAACAGGTTTGATCTTCTCCCAAATCCCTAATGCTGGAAATATTTCGTACATAAAGTCTGCACCCACAACTTTTCTCTTAAGAAGGAGACCAAGCATTTCTCCTGTATTGAGAACTTCTGAAAATGACTCTTTTAATTCAAGCTCCTGTTCTGAATTATCGTATAGTGAGTCATACCTCTTCACGAAATCATCATAATTCTTGAATTCACAGCGGAAAACCTTTCCGTAGTCTCTGGTAAACTCCTTGTCAGTCAGTATCGAGTAGAGCCTCATCATTAGATCAGTCTCTCTCAGTTTGGTCTGGTGTCTGATCTGCCAGATGTAGTAGATGGCTGCCAATACAATACTTGCGGAGGCAACAGCAATAGAAACAGTCTGCACATCAACCATTATCTACACCTATCACGGTCGTTTTGTTTCGTTTCGGTTATAACTTTTCCGCAAAACCAAAAACGTGCCGAAAAGTGCTGGGCATATTTGGACCCTAATAGAATAGTCTAGTCTGCTGCTGTGTGCGCGCTCACAGAGAAAACTCTAATGCCCATAAACATAGTGTGGCGCCGCCCATAGGACTTGGACCTAAGGTGAGTGGCGATATCTCCCGTATTCCCGATTGACATAGATATCTCCAAGAATAACGTGGTCAAACTAGCTTAAAAGGACTGACAGAAGTGTCCTCTATCCGCGTTGT